>SESF01025552.1_pt1 | contig 30336 bp, 31 predicted proteins | sample 3171521 | NCBI WGS metagenome assembly SESF01 (sample SAMN10866945, study PRJNA518727) | freshwater metagenome | biome: subpolar coniferous forest; feature: holomictic lake; material: water; isolation source: holomictic Lake 227, 6 m and 8 m depth | place: Canada: near Kenora, Ontario | collected...
AACACTCCAGAATGCATCCGAGACTTCCCATGATGTGATTTTTGGCATAACTTCTCTCATTGTAATGAATTGCTTTTGAGAGAAATATAATACTTTATTGACGTATATGAAAATTATTTACGAATAAGTTCTAAATACATTCTTGAATCAATCAGAAAAACAGGTGCATTCCAGCAAATTGCATTACATCAGTGATGGTTGTTCACGTTCCTTTTTTTTGCGAGCGTAGCGGCCATAAACAGGACAACCATGAGGTTGACCAAGACGAAAATGATAGTAATCCACGAAAAATTTTTTACAAGTTGGTACAGTTCGACCGGCAGATAAATGCCTCCGCTGAATAACGCAAACCATTGCGCCCATCGTTTTGCAAACCAGAGGCCGTAAGCCTCGATAAATCGCATAATCGAATACAGTAATGCAAGAACTGCCAGAAGCAGTAACCGACTGTCGGTAAGATTTTCGATGGCTTTTGAAAAAATTTCGGGAATGTGTTTTGCCGCATTGAGATGCAGATGCCCGACCAGTTGACCGGCAAATGCCTGCCAATTCTGATGTATCATTGCAAGCAGCGAAAACCCGGCAACAATAACGAGAACACCCTTTGACGCCTCAAAAAAAGCTATCCCCTTGATGCCGAACCGCGTCTTGTCGTTCAAAACGTTCATAGATGAGAACCGTTTTATCTGAATCCCGGTTACCGGCGATCCGTCGTTATCATATAATTTTCCGGTAAAGAGCCCTTGATACGCACCAGAACAGGACTTTCCCTGAAGAATACGATGATAGTCGAGTATTGATGCGATATCACTCCGATTTTTATCGATTTCCTATGGAATATCTCTGTCCGGTTCGCCGCTTCTCAACACTATAGTGCATTCACCCTCTCTGAATAGTGAAAGACACTGTGTATTGACGTAAACCCCTCAAAGGTGACCGCTTGTGTATTTGCAAAGATAGTCAAAAAACATACAGCCCAAATAGCAAAATACCAGTAAATGCTCGCCCGTGAAATCTTCAGCGTGTCACAGATCTCGCCGATGCTGATGTTCATATTTTTGCTCATTTTCTTGGCCATCTGCACTTTCGGGTCATGCTTTGAAATTTTCGGTCGCCCACCTTTTCTTCCTCTTGCCCTTGCTGCCGTCAGACCGGCCAGGGTCCGCTCCTGAATCAGGCGGCGTTCAGATTGAGCCAGAGTACCGAAAATGTTAAAAATCATCTTGCCGGATGCTGTTGTTGTATCGATGCCTCCGTCATTGATAGAGCGGAATCCCACTCCCCTTTTCTGCAACTGTTCAACAATATCGATCAGGTTCCGGAGTGGGCGGCCAAGCCGGTCAAGACGCCAGATAATGAGGGTGTCGCCTTTTTTCTGTTCTTTCAGGCACTCAGTCAGTCCCGGTCGTTCAGCTTTCGACCCGCTGATCTGGTTAGTAAAGATATGCTGTTTTTTGCAGCCAGATATTTTCAGCCACCCGTATGCCAGCAGGTGCTTTTTTGTGCCGATAAGCGGGCGGTTTTGTATGTTCCAGAGTTGCTGTTCGGGAGGCGATAATAGAGCCCTCGTGGCGGAATCGGTGTAAAGTATTTATTTTATAAGGTATAAAAAGGTTGTCATGGCAGAAGAGATGTTGAGGAAAGGGGATAGTATTGAGCTTACGGTCACCGATCTGGCGGAGAAAGAGCAGTGTTTCGGTCGGCTGGATAACGGCATGGCGGTGATGGTGAGTGGTATGCTTGCGATTGGCGACCGGGTGTCGGCTAAAATAAAAAAGGTGAAGCAGCGCTATATTGAGGCCATTGCTGTTGAGGTGCTTGAGGCGTCTTCCGACAGGACGGAGCCGGTGTGCACCTATTTTGGTGTCTGCGGGGGGTGCAAGCTGATGCACATCCGCTATGAGGCGCAGCTTTTGTACAAGCAGAAAAAGGTGAAGGATGCTTTGGAGCATCTTGGCGATTTTGTGGCTCCCCCGGTCATGGCGGCTCTTGCTTCTCAGACTCCTGTTCACTACCGGAACAAGATTGAATTCTCTTGCTCAAACATGCGTTACCTGCTGCCGGAGGAGCTTTCGCTGGAGGAGCTTGAGCGTCCCAAGGGGTTTGCACTTGGGTTTCATACTCCCGGTAACTTTGAGAAGGTGATTGATATTGATTACTGCTATTTGGCCAAGGAGTCGATGAACAGGGTGCTTGCCCTGACCCGCCAGTTTTCTCTCGACAACGCTCTTGAACCTTACGGAGCCAAGGCTCATACCGGTTTTTTGCGCAATCTTGTGGTGCGGTTCAGTGAGAACTGTGAGGAGGTTATGGTCAATCTTGTGACCTCGTGGTATGACGAAGCGTTGATGGAACGCTACCGAATCCACCTTGAGTCAGGGATGGCGGGTCAGAAGATGACGGTGGTTAACAATGTGACTGAGCGCAAGAATACGGTTGCTACCGGCGAGAAGGAGTTCTTGCTCAGCGGATCAGGATACATTACCGAGCGCTTGGGTGGCCTTGATTTCAGAATTTCTGCAAACTCATTTTTTCAGACCAACTCTTCGCAAGCGGAGGTGCTTTACCACACGATTCTGGAGGTTGCCGGGTTGAGGGCGGAGGATACGGTCTACGATCTCTATTGCGGCACGGGAACGATCACACTTTATATGGCAAAGTATTGCCGTCAGGTTGTTGGGCTTGAGGTTGTTGAGAGCTCCATCAATGATGCGCGTTCCAATGCTAAACTCAATGGTGTGGGTAATGCGGCATTTTTCCAGGTTGATCTCAAGGATTTTCATGCCATGCTTGATACGCTTGCAAGCTATGATGCTCCCGGGGTGATCATTACCGATCCTCCACGGGCGGGTATGCATGCAAAGGCGCTCTCGACCATGTTGCGGCTCAGGCCATGGAGGATTGTCTATGTCAGTTGCAACCCGGCAAGTCTTGCCCGTGACGGCAAGGAGATCTGCCTTTATGGCTATACGTTGTTATCGGTGCAGCCGGTTGATATGTTTCCCCATACCAGCCATATTGAGAGTGTTGCCTGTTTTGAGAGGGATGATGCGACGCCGGTCACTTAGACTCAGGAGAGCTGATGATTTCGGTATTGGATGCTGATTTGGTTGCTTCCCATGCGATGAATTTTTCAACATCCTTGCTGATTGAGGCAAACAGCACCGAAATAACGGCGGCGTCGTCAACAAAGCCAATGAACGGGAGGAAATCGGCAATGGCATCAATGGGTGAGACAAAATAGATGAGGGCGGCGGTTATGAGTATTATGCTCTTCCAGGGAGTATCGAGGTACTCCCTGGTGGTCGAGCAGCGCACCATGCGTATGAGCGGCTCTATTTTTTCTCTTATGCCGGAAAATTGAAGGGCGTATGTTCCGGACGCAGCAATTCTTGTAGCGGTATTGAGAAGTTTACTCCTTTTCCGGGGGTTCTGTATGACCGATTCCGCCTTGCGTGTGGCATCGTCCAATGTTGTCTTACTCTTTTTCATGGCCAGTCGTATTTTCCTGCGTTCTTCACTATTTCCCGCCCGCCTTGAGTAGTGTGCGACGCTCTTCTGCGCTCAGTGATCCATAGCCTCGCTCGGAAATTTTGTCGAGTATGGCGTTGATCTCTGTTTCGGAAACTGGCGGTGTTACGCTGTTTTTTGTGTGAAGCCGGGGCCCACCTCTTTTTGGGCGGGAGGGGCGCATTTTACTGAAGAGCCCCGAAATTGACCATTCTGCCCGTTTGATGGTGATGAAGAGAAAGCCGATCAACATGCCGCCGAGGTGGGCGAAGTGGGCGATGTTACTGCCGCTGCCCATCGCCTGGCTGTTAAGTCCGGAGATAAACTCTATAAACGCATAGCCGGCAATAAAATATTTTGCCTTGATGGGCAAGAGGAAGTAGAGAAGGATGTAGCGGTTGGGAAACATCATGCCGAAGGCAAGCAGTACGCCGTAAATGGCGCCGGAAGCACCGACCGTTGGATTGGGATCGCCTATGGTGGCCAGAAGGTTGATAATGGCGGCGCCGATACCGCAGGTAAAATAGTAGATGTTGAATTCCCGGGTTCCCCAGTAATTCTCTATTTCAGCTCCGAACATCCAGAGGGCGAACATATTGAAGAAGAGGTGGGAGCCGCTGCCGTGCAGAAACATGTAGGTCAGTGGCTGCCATGGCTGGAAGTGTTCGGATCCGATTGGCCAGAGCGCACCGAGGTTTTGAATAATCTCCCCGAACGGGGGGAAGATGTATTGTATGACAAAAACTGCAACATTGGCAAGAATGATGGTTTTGATGGCCGGGGGCATAAACTGAAAGCCGCCGGGGCTGTAGGGCTGGTTGGAGTAGTTCATCAAGAGATAGTGTTCTGCACATCCCGCCGCCAGTCAGGCAGCGGGAATGAGCGTCAAAGTGGTAAATTCCGTCAATACGGTTTGTTGTATGGAACCGCTCAATCGTTCAGCGCGGCAATACCCGGTAGCTCCTTGCCTTCAAGGAATTCAAGGCTTGCACCACCTCCGGTTGAGATATGGGTCATCTCCTGTGCCAGACCCGCTTTGGCTACGGCTGCAGCGGAGTCGCCTCCACCGATAATGGTTGTTGCCCCTTTTGCGGTTGCTTCGGCCATCGCATTTGCTACGGCCATGGTGCCAGCAGCAAAATTGTCGATTTCAAAGATGCCCATAGGTCCGTTCCAGAGTACGGTTCGTGCGGAGAGAATTTCGTTCCGGTAGGCTTCTATAGTGAGGGGACCGATATCGACGCCGATCATCCCTTGAGGTATGGCGGTGATCATCTCCGGGTGGCATTCAGCCGTTGCTGAAATTTCTGCTGTAAGAATAACGTCTTTTGGGAGTAGCAGTTTAATGCCTTTGGCTTTTGCTTCTGCAAGTATTTTCAGTGCCAGTTCAATCTTGCTCTCTTCGACCAGAGAGTTGCCGATTTCGTAACCCTGGGCTTTGAAAAAGGTAAAGACCATGGCACCGCCGATAAGGACGGTGTCGACCTTTTTGAAAAGGTTTTCGAGAACATCTATTTTGCCGGATATTTTTGAGCCACCAAGGATTGCTACAAAGGGACGTTCAGGTTCCTGCAGTGCCTTGCCAAGATAGAGGAGTTCGCGTTCTATCAGATAACCGGCGACGGCGGTTTGTACGTAGTGTGTAATTCCCTCTGTTGAGGCATGGGCGCGGTGTGCGGTGCCGAATGCGTCGTTGACGTAGACCTCGCCGAGTGAAGCAAGCTCACGAGAGAAGTCGGGGTCATTGGTCTCCTCCTCGGGGTGAAATCTCAAATTTTCGAGCAGCATCACCTCTCCGTCCTGCAGTGCAAGCACCTGCTTCATCACTTCCGTGCCGATGCACTCTTTTGCCATGGTAACCGGGCAATCGAGCAGCTCAGCAAGCCGTAATGCAACAGGGGCCAGCGAGTAGTCACTATTCACCTTTCCCTTGGGTCGTCCAAGGTGCGACATCAAAATAAGACGGCCTCCGCCTTCAAGTACTTTTTTGATGGAGGGGAGAGACTCAACGATTCTTTTGTCGTCGGTAATTTTTTTGCTGCTGTCGAGAGGAACGTTGAAATCAACACGCATCAATACCCGTTTGCCTTGAATCGATATGTCGGATAAACTTTTTTTCTGCATTGCTTTGATAATTTGTTGAAAAAATGATAGACGCTTGTGCCGTAGTATAGTCAATATAATCAATCTCCTCAACCGGGAGGGATCGGTTGCTGGTTACTTGCTCCCTTTCGTGCCGTGGCTGGCCGCGCATTTTTATGCTTTCTGATGTTTGCGTTGTGCTCTGCATAGGATTCGGCAAAGTAATGTCCCCCTTTTCCGGTAGCAACAAAGTAGAGATAGTTGCTCTCTGCGGGGTTCAGTACCGCGAGAATTGATGCAGCACCGGGATTGCAGATGGGCCCTGGTGGAAGTCCGGCGTGGCGATAGGTGTTGTAGGGGGAGTCGGCAGCAAGGTCTTTGAAGTAGAGTCGGCGGGCCTCTCCTCCGAGGGCATATTGAACGGTCGGGTCTGCCTGTAGCCGCATTCTTTTTTTCAGCCGGTTGAGATAGACGCTTGCAACAAGATTTTTTTCGCTGTCCATCCATGTTTCGGATTCAACAATGGAGGCGAGGGTCAGTACCCCTGTCTCGTTCAATCCTCTTTTTGCGGCAAGGTTCTTCAGGCTGTCGGTATAGAAATGGCGGAATCGTCCTATCAAAAATCCTGCTGCCTCCTCTGGTGTGCTTGCCCAGGCAAAGTCATACGTTCCGGGAAGCAGGTATCCTTCAGCATTTTTTGCCATAATACCGCGTCTCATAAGCAGGGTAGGACTGGATGCCGCCGTCATAAACGCTGTGGAGTCGAAGTCAAGGTTTTTTGAAAGGATGTGGGCAACTTTGCCGAGATCAAGCCCTTCGGGGAGGGTAACGCGAACTTCATCCTGGCGATGCGCATGGAGGTAGTACATAAGCATGAAATTCGACATGCCCGGCGCAATGGTATACCTCCCCGGTTTTATATGGTGAAGTTTTGGTATAATACTGACGGTTACGAGTGCCGGCCATTTGCGGTTGATGGTGCCGTTGCGGTATAATTCATCTATAATGGCTCTGACTCCCATATTGCGGTGAACAATCAGGCCGGTTGTACTGGAGGCTGTATTGAGTCCGGGCAGGAATAAAAAGCATGCCAATATCGTCAACAGGACGGCTGTGCTGACCAGAAAAGGATTATGCAGGAACGTTTTTTTTGATGCCATTTTACAGAGAGCCTTTTTAGCGGGCATGGATTTCTGGTTGACTGTTTTTCCACTCATGCTGAAACAGCCTGGTCTCTTCAATGATGCTGTGATAGATTTTTTCCAGTGCATGAGCCTTCAGTGGTGAGTCGGCATGGCTCAGTACATTGTTCAGTACCTCCTTTTCCCGCTCAGGCTGAAGTACCTGTTCTCCAATTCTTGATTTCAGGGAGCTGATATTTTGAGCGCAATGGAGCCTTTCGCAGAGCAGGGAGGATAATTGCTGGTCAAGGGTATCAATTTTTTTTCTCCATTCGTCAAGTTCCTGCCAATGCGCTCTATTGTTGGTGGTGCTGTCGGACATCATAATGACGGTGGTTAAGAGTGAAGCGTTGTTGTCGAACAAGAGAATATAAAAAATGAGCCGTGTTGCCGCTATGATTTTTCCTGGGAGAAGAGCTTCATCCATCGGGCAACTTCCCGGTCGCTCAGCGCGCCGTCACTGAGTTTTTTATCGTTCTGCATTGTAACTGAAACGGTAACCTCTTTCAGTTGAAGTGCAAACGTTTCAGATTTTATGCATTTGGCACCGAAGGCGGTTGTATACCTGCGAATTTCTTCGTCTGAACTCACAATAGTAACCATTTTTGCTCTTGTGTTCAACGACTTTACGTAATCAATGATCCATAGGTCGGCGCTTTGTGAGGCTGGAGTAAAAACAATGTGCAACGGCGCTCCGAAAGCGCTCTCTCGTGCACTTCTTTTTCCATCATAAACGATGGTGAGCAGACAACCGCTCTTTTTCTGAAAACAGAGAAGCTCTTCTTCTGTTTTCTGGCGCAAAACTTCAAGGGTCGCTGAGGTTGGGGAGGCATAAAGTTTGTGGATCAGGTTGTATCCATCCACCACAATCTCCTTTGCTCCTTTTTTCATGGTGATTCCAGACGTTTCAAAAAATCTTTTTCAATTGAAGTATTAAAATAGACTAATATTTTTTTAGTGCATCCTTTTTTATACATTTTATGGTGGTGGAAAGTGGTAAAAAATGGGGGTCTTGGGTTGTTTGTTCTGTTTTTTAGCGTGTTCTTTTCCCCTGACGGTGGAAAAAGCCTCTATATGTTTCCAGATTAAAGAAAACGGGATTGCTATAATGGCGGGCTTTATAGGAAAAGAGAGACATGCCGTCGATGAGAAAGGGCGTCTGATGATTCCTGCAAGATTTCGCCGGAAGTTTGAGCCAGTTGCTTCTGTGTGTGCGGGAGATGCGGTTTCGGCCTTTGTTGAAGGGCTCTATATTTTGAAGGCACCTGATCGCTCCCTTGAACTCTACGAGCCGTCTGTTTGGGCCGGAATGAGAAAATCGATTTCCGGGCTCTCGGATTTTAATCCTGAAGAGCGTTTGTTGAAGACATTGATGTACGAAAGCCTTGAAACGGTCGAGCTTGACCGTCAGGGAAGGATTGCGTTGTCAAGAGAGTTTCTTGAGCACGCAGGTATAACGAGGGATGTTGTGATTATAGGTGCAGATACAAAAATGATTATTTGGGATCCCGAGCGTCTTGTTACTCTCTTGCTGGAGAGTTCGGTTCGTTTTGCATCTCTTGCAGGAAGGTACTTTTGATGGCTATAATGCGAGATATATTTCACAATCCGGTGCTTGCCACTGAGACTGTTGCATTTCTGGTCAGAAAACCAGGTATTTATGTTGACGGGACTCTTGGGGGCGGTGGTCATTCTCTGGCGATGCTGAGTGCGCTTTTTGATGCCGATCTTCTGGAGGGATCGCTGCTGATTGGCATTGACCAGGATGAAGAGGCTTTGAGGGAGGCTGGCGAAAAGCTCAAGGGATATGAAGCTCGGGTCGTTTTGGTCAAGGGGAATTTTGCTGATATTGGGGGTATTGTTACAAGGGTCTTGAGTGAAAAAGGGTTGGAGCCGAAGGTTACCGGAATTCTGCTTGATCTCGGGGTTTCATCGTTTCAGATTGACACGGCGGAGCGGGGTTTCAGCTATATGAGGGAGGGCCCGCTTGATATGAGAATGGATAGCAGCGCTTCTGTTACCGCTTCCGATATTGTTAATACCTATGAAGAGCGGGAGCTGGCGAAGCTTTTTTACATCTATGGAGAAGAGCCAAGAAGTCGCAGTATTGCGAGGGCAATTGTTGCTTGCCGCCAAAAAAATGGGTCAGTCGGCAGTACTCAGGAGCTTGCCGAAATTATTCGTAGTAATGCGCATGGTGGTGAGAGGGTGATCAAGACACTTTCGAGAGTCTTCCAGGCATTAAGAATTGAGGTGAACGCTGAGCTTGATGTTCTCCGCAAGGCGCTGTATGATGGCATTGATTGTCTTGATGAGCATGGAAGGATGGCGGTCATCACCTATCACTCTCTTGAGGACAGAATCGTGAAAAGGTTTTTTGCTGAAAAAGCACGGAGTGACTGGGGTCCCAAAGGGGTTGGTTTGCGGGAGCCGCTTGCATGGGGTACGGTAACGCCTGTCACCCGAAAGCCTCTGATTGCAACTCCGCAAGAGATAGCGGTAAATTCGAGAGCAAGAAGTGCGAAGCTGAGGGTTATTGAAAAAATTTGCAAGGGAGGTTGCAATGGATGCTCGTAATTCGGTTAGCCTTATGTTATATAAAATATTACGGATCGTTAAGGGCTTATGGAAAAAAATGGCTGGTGAGTCTCATGATTCTACTCGTTTCAGCGAGGAGGTCAAGGAGCGTCAGGATTCAGGGTTCAGGGAGCTGATCAGTAATACGCTTGAGTTCGATATCAGTTCGTTGTTGCGCCCGGGCTCTTTTTTGTACATACTTGCCGGGGTGGGGATTATTCTTTTTCAGACCAATAACAATCTTGCTATCAATAATCTTGCCTTGCAGAATGAAAAGCTCAGGGAGCAGATACAGATGACATCCAGTGTCGTAACGTCACAGGAACTCAAAATGGATGAATTGCACAGTATCCGTAATATCGCTCAGGATGCATCTGCACTTGGGCTTGTATCCTCCAGCATTCCGCCGGTTGAGCTTGAGCCATGAGTGATCGACAGAAGAGCGGGAGACCAGATGATCGGGAATTTGGCAAGCGGCTTGGTATTGTGGTTGCCATTTTTTCGATCTTTATTATCGCAATTATTGGCATGTTGCTCAGTATTCAGGTTGTCAATGCCAAAAAATACCAGGACAAGGCTGCAAAACAGTATGAGCGGCTTGTTACTGAGCGTGCCCAGCGGGGGGCGATTCTTGATCGCCAGTCACGTATGCTGGCTGAAAGTATTGAATCCATCTCTTTTTATGCCGACCCTTTGATTGTCCGCAACACTCCACTGTTCGATAAAAAAGGGAGGCCGGTAAAGTTCAGTAAGAGTAACAAACAGAAAACATACGATAATTCCGTAGTTGTGGCGGCCCTGTTTTCCAGGTATTTGGGGCTTGACAGGCAGGTTTCGCTTCAGGAGCTGCGGCGTCGAAAAGGCGTGGCGGTGCTTGGTCGCAAAATATCCGTCGCAAAAGCGCTGCCGCTTATGCAGTTTCTGCAGAAAAAAATTCCCGGTGTATGGTATGACCGTCAGCAGCAACGCTACTACCTGAATGTTGCGGCTCAGGTGATTGGATCTGTTGGGAGCGCAAAGAGCGAAAGCGGGGGAAGCAGCGGACTCGAATTGCAGCTTGATAAAGAGTTGAAAGGGCGTGACGGTACGAGAATATTTCAGCGATCTGCTACAGGAATCCGTTATCCTGCGCCTGACGTAGAGCAACAGAGTGCGATAAAAGGCAATACGGTACAGTTGACCATTGATGGGAATATTCAAAGTATTGTTGAAGACGAACTTGCCAAGGCGGTAACGACGTTCAATGCTGATGCGGCGGCAAGTATTGTTATGGATGTTCGTACAGGAGAGATTCTTGCTATGGCTAACAACCCTGCGTTTGATCTAAATCGGAGAAGTACCTGGAATAAAACAAATTCACGAAACCGTGCCGTCACAGAAATGTACGAACCAGGCTCAACGTTCAAGCTGGTCATGGCCGCAGCGGCAACGGAAGTCCTGAACAGAAAAGCTGACGACAAGGTTTTTGCCCATAACGGGGTTCTGCCTATCTATAATCTCAAGATCCGCGATCATGAGCCTTATGGCACCATAACATTCCGTGAGGCAATCATGTTTTCAAGCAATATTGTGGCAGCCAAAACGGCGATGGAGATTGGACGTGAGAAGTTCAATGCCTATACCAGGGATTTTGGCTTTGGGAAGAGAACTGGTGTGGGGCTGGTTGGTGAGGCTCCGGGAATTGTTCGGTCGTTGTCTCATTGGGACAAGACAACGCTGCCCTGGATGGGATACGGTTATCAGGTTATGGCGACTCCGCTGCAGATCCTGCAGTCCTATGCCGCAATTGCCAATGATGGTGATTTAATGAAGCCCTATATTATAAAAAGGGTTATTGATGCTGACGGCAAGATTGTTCGGGAGAACAGTCCTGAAAAAGTGAGGCGGGTGGTTTTGCCGGAAACGGCACGATATCTTGGTAAGGAGTATTTCAAGGCTGTCGTTGATAGTGGAACGGCAAAAAGTGCCGCAGTTCCGGGTGTGACTGTTGCAGGAAAGACTGGAACTGCGAGGCGTGCAGCCGGCGGTTCATACGCCAATCCGGTCTATGTCTCTTCATTTGTTGGCTATTTTCCGGTAGAGACTCCCCGCTATGCAATTATTGTGATTGTGGAAAATCCCAGGACTGCCTATTATGCGGCGACGGTTGCGGCTCCGGTATTTTCCGGTATTGCATCCAGAATAATCGCTTGTTCGGAGGAGATTCAGAAAAATCTTTCTATCAGCTCTCCAGAGAAGTCGCTTATTGATTCTATTGTGACGGTCGTGATCCCCGATCTTCGCGGGCTTAGCGGGCGGGATGCCCGGCGAATGTTGCAATGGCTCGGTTTGGAGATGGATTATTCGGGGGATTTTGATGGCGTTGTTGTCCGCCAGGGCACTGCGCCCGGCAGCAGGGTTGCAAAAAAGAGGGTGATCAGGGTAGCTCTTGCGTCAAGGAACATTAACAATAAATATCAATGATGGCACCAGGGTGTAGTGAGGGGGTGCAACTGAAGGAGTTGCTCGATGAAGTTGCCTTTTTGGCACTTGCGGGAAATACTCTTGCAGGTGGGAGCATTGGGATGGTTACCTGTGATTCGCGTGAGGTTCTCCCCGGTTCACTTTTTGTGGCAATAAAAGGCTATTGTGACGACGGTTCCCGCTTTATAAACAGTGCCATTGAGCGGGGTGCTGCTGCGGTTATCTGTGAGGAATTTCCAACCACACTTATCTCTTCTTGCCTTTATATCAAGGTCTCTGATGCTCGAAAGGCGCTTGCTGAAGCGGCCAGGATTTTGTATGGAAAGGCTTCTGATCAATTGCTGATTATCGGGGTTACCGGTACCAATGGCAAAACGACGACGGCGAGGCTGATTACAGCCATGCTTAACGCTTGCGGTATTCCTGCCGGGTATATTGGCACCAATCTCTGTCGGATTGGAGAACTTGATATTGTGCTCGAGCGTACCACCCCTGAAGCTCCCGGGTTGCATGCCCTTTTCAGCAAGATGGTGGATGCGGGATGCCGGGCGGTAGTTATGGAGGTCTCTTCTCACGCTCTCGTGTTGCAGAGGGTTTTTGGCCTCCGTTTTCATGCGGCACTTTTTACCAACTTGACGCCGGAGCATCTTGATTTTCATCACTCCATGCAGGAGTACGCTTCTGCCAAGCAGCAACTGTTTGATCAGCTCTCGGTGGAAGGGTTTGCGGTATTCAACCGTGATGATAGCTATGCCGAGCAGATGGCTGATCGCATAGCGCATGATAAAATATATAGTTGTTCATTGCAGCACGGGGTGCCCCCCCTCTTGTTGTGTGGGAGGCATTTTGAGGCAACGGTTCTTGAGAGCACGTTGGTATCAAGTAGTGTTGAGATCCATTTTCCTGATGCCCGGATGACGATGCTGGTGGGGCTTCCAGGGCGCTTCAATGTCATGAATGAGCTTGAAGCTGCGGCGATTGGTACGGGTATGGGGCTGGCCCCTGAAGAGATCTGCCGCTCTCTTTCGGCGGTATCGATGGTTGAGGGGCGTATGGAACGGGTTGGTGAAAGCCCTGAGGGGTGGAGTGCTTTTGTCGATTACGCCCACACTCCGGATGCACTTTTCAAGGCGCTTGAAGCATTGAAAGAACTCAAATCTGACGGATCCCGTTTGGTTGTGGTTTTCGGGTGTGGTGGAAACAGGGATCGAACCAAACGCCCTGAAATGGGGCGCATTGCTTCCGAAATGGCCGATGAGGTTGTCATTACCTCCGACAATCCTCGTAACGAAGAGCCTGAGTGGATTCTTGATGAGATTGAAGGAGGCATTACTGGTGATCATTATATGAGGATCAGTGATCGGGCGGAGGCTATCAGGAGGGCTGTTCAGATTCTCCAAAAGGGTGATGTTCTTCTTGTGGCAGGAAAAGGGCATGAGAAGTATCAGGAGATCGCAGGAGAGAAACATTTTTTTTCGGATCGGGATTTTATAAATAAATATATGCAGGAAAATGTATCCGGATATCCGGAGAAGGAGAGTGTGTGCAGTTAAAGGCAAATGGCGTTCTGACCATTGATGATTTTCGAACTGTTGGAGACGTTGTCGCAGGGGCATGCCATGGCGCGTCCTTTCTTCCTCCCCGGGAAATTCCCTCTCCCGTAGTGGTCATTGATTCAAGAGAGGTCACGGGGGGTGAAATTTTTATTGCACTGAGAGGTGAGAATGCTGACGGTCATTGTTTTATTGAGACTGTTTTTGAGAAGGGAGCATCCTGGGCAATGGTCAGTCGTCACTGGTATGAGGCGCAGGGTTCGGTTGATCCGCCACCTGGCAAGGGGTTGATTGTTACCAATGACCCTGTTGCAGGGCTTCAGCAATTGTCTGCGATTTACAGGAGCAAATTTTCTATTCCGGTTGTGGCTATTGGTGGCAGCAATGGAAAGACTACAACGAAGGAGATGGTTGCCTCGGTTCTTGGAAGCGCTTTCAAGGTTCAGATGAGCCAGGGGAACAGGAACAACCATCTCGGGGTTCCGCTGACCCTGCTGCAACTGCGCAATGATACCGATATTGCTGTGGTCGAGATGGGTATCAATCATCCCGGCGAGATGGCGTTGCTTGCCAGCATTGCTATGCCGACCCACGGCCTTCTTACCAATATTGGTCATGAGCATCTGGAGTTTCTTTTTGATCTTGACGGGGTCGCTGCCGCAGAAACACAGCTTTTCGGCTATCTCTCTTTGCATGGGGGTATCGCCTTTGTCAATTCTGATGACTCCCGGCTTAGTGCGGCAGGATCCGGGCTCGTGGGGCACATCAGTTATGGCGTTGCAAAAAGTTCAGCAGAGAGCTGCTGGGCTCGGGATATTTCGGTTAGCAAAGCAGGTATGCTCTCTTTCCTTTTATGTTCAACTGCCGGGAGTGAAGCCGTCACCCTGAACTTTACCGGAAAGCACAATGTTCTCAATGCCATTGCTGCGGCAGCAGTCGGGCTCCATTTTGGCCTCTCACTCTGCGAGATCCGTGAGGGGTTGGAAAGGCTGGTTCCTGCTCCTGGATGGAAACGACTCGAAGTCGTAGATTCAGGTGGTTTGAGAATTCTCAATGATACCTATAATGCCAATTCTGACTCAATGCGCCGGGCTATTGATGCGCTTTGTGACATCCCATGCGCAGGGAAAAGGGTTGCCGTTCTTGGCGACATGCTTGAACTTGGAGTGGCGGGAGATGTTGAACATGAGGCAATTGGCCGTTATATTCAGCAGAGCCCGGTAGATATGCTTTTTACTTTTGGGGAGCGTGCCCGGATTATTGGCCGTGAGGCTCCTGAGCTTTTCAGGGGCCATTTCGAGTGCCGTGAAAAACTTCTTGCGGCACTGCTGGCCGTGTTGCAGGAGGGTGATACCCTGCTTTTCAAAGGGTCAAGAGGGATGAAGCTTGAACAGGTTGTTGACGCGCTTGTCAACGCAAAAACCATAACCAGGTAAAAATACGGAATGCTTTATTTTTTGCTGAAATACATCGATAATTTGTTCGATCCTCCGGGGCTTCATGTTATTGAGTATCTCACCTTCAGGGCAAGTGCTGCGGGTATTACGGCATTGCTGATTGTTCTTTTTGCCGGACCCGGATTTATCACCTATCTGAAAACGAGATTCATTGAGCCGATCAAGGAGGAGGCTCCTCCAGAGCATAAAAAGAAAAAAGCGCTGCCTACCATGGGAGGGGTGCTTATCATTTTTTCCATTGAGATATCTGTGTTGCTCTGGTCAAAATTCAATGATCCGCATGTCTGGCTGATCATGCTCGCCATTTTCTGGATGGGGCTCATTGGTTTTATTGATGACTACCGAAAAGTGGTACTGAAAATCAAGGGGGGGTTGTCGGCTCGTTACAAACTTATCGGTCAGTTCTCTCTTGGCTTGGTGATTGGCCTCTATACCTGGTTTGACCCTGCTTTTTCAGTGCTTCTGTCGACGACAACGGTACCTTTCTTCAAGAATCTGACTCTTGATTATGGTTATTTTTACATTCCGATTGTCATTTTCATCATTACCGCAGTATCAAACGCAGTTAACCTGACCGACGGGCTTGATGGTCTTGCTGCGGGAAGTTCGGCCATTGTGGTTATGGGTCTTGGTATCTTTTCCTATCTGGCTGGAAATGCAGTTTATGCGGTCTATCTGAGTATTCCCTTTATCCCCGGAGCGGGAGAGATTGCTGTGGTCAGCATTGCAATCGTTATGGCATGTGTGGGATTTTTGTGGTTCAATTCCAATCCGGCCGAGATTATCATGGGCGATACCGGATCGCTTGCTCTCGGCAGTGCCATTGCTGTTATAGCGCTTTTTATCAAGCAGGAACTGCTTCTGCCCTTGATTGCTGGTATATTTTTTCTTGAAACGCTCTCGGTCTCTCTTCAGGTACTCTATTTCAAGTATACGAAAATGAGGTTTGGTCAGGGCCGAAGGATTTTTTTGATGGCACCTCTTCATCACCATTTTCAGTTGAAAGGGTGGGCTGAACAAAAGATTGTGATCAGGTTCTGGATTTTGACCATTCTTTTTTTTCTTGCCAGTTTCATGACCTTAAAACTCAGATAAGAGCGATATGGATCTCACGGGAAAAAAAGTATCGGTCATTGGTGCCGGGAAGAGCGGAATGGCTGCAGCGGAACTGCTCTGCCGCAAAGGTGCCAGGGTGCTGCTCAGTGAGTTTGGTCGTATCGGGGCGGAAGGTTTGTTGCGCCTCAAGGATATGCCGATTACTGTGGAGCAGGAAGGCCATTCGGAGCGGGTCTATGATGCAGATTTTTGTGTCCTGAGCCCGGGCATTCCGCCCTCAGCCGAGGTGGTCAAAATCATGGAGTCAAAGGGAATTCCGCTCTACAGTGAGATTGAGATAGCAAGTTTTTTTTGCAAGGCAAGGATTGTCGGCGTTACCGGTACGGATGGTAAAACCACTACATCCACCCTTCTTCATCGTCTCTTCGAAGCGGATGGTCTTCAGCATGGATACCGGGCATTCAGTGTAGGCAATATAGGAGTGCCCTTTTCTTCGATGGTTCAGGAGATGAGTATCGGAGATGTTGCCGTTGTTGAGTTAAGCAGTTACCAGTTGGAGCGCTCTCCTACCTTCCGCCCTGATGTTGCTGTTATTACGAATATTACACCAGACCACCTCGACCGTTACGGTGGAGAGCTTTCCTGTTATGCTGCGGCGAAGTTCAGGATTTATGCCAATCAGGGCAGAGAAGATACGCTGGTCTATAATGAGGATGACCCGATTCTCAGGGAGCATTTTTTGAATGGTGCGGAGCGGTTTTCGTTCAGGATGATACCGTTTGGCATGGAGAGTGTTGCTGGAATCCGGCGTGGTTCCCCTGTCGTTTTTCTTGAGGGAGATCGAGTTGTTGTCCGAACGATCAATGGGGATGAGCCTGTTTTGGTGATATCAGATTTCTTGAAAAACAGCTTCCGTGGCCGGCATAATATTTCCAATGTGCTTGCGGTTGTTGCCGTTGCCAGGGCTATGGGTGTTGATCATGAAGTGGTTTGTCGGATACTCGGGGAGTTCAGGGGTGTTGAGCATCGCCAGGAATATGTCGAGACCATCAACGGGGTGGACTGGGTCAATGATTCAAAAGCGACAAATATTAATGCCATGCGTACTGCGCTCGAAGCGCTTCCCGGTACAGCGGTGCTTCTTGCCGGTGGGCGTGACAAGGGGAATGATTACGCCTCGATTGCGGAGATTGTTCGCAAAAAAGTCTCTTTGCTCATCGCTCTCGGTGAGTCGAAGGGAAAGATTATCGCCGCTTTTAAGGGAGTGGTGCCAGTTGAAGCTGTCGCATCACTTGAAGATGCAGTCTTATTAGCATATCATGCGGCCCAGAGAGGCCAGACGGTGCTTTTTTCGCCCGGCTGCGCAAGCTTTGACATGTTTAACAATTTTGAGGAGCGTGGTATGATGTTTAAACAATGTGTTCATCAGTTACCTCAATGGTGAAAAGCGATTACTTTCCGGACCCGGCAGGGGTTTCGGCGCTGGACGACTTTTCTCCGCCGTCAGGCAGGGAGGGAATTGTTGGAAAGCTTCTGCTGCTCATTGTTGCTATTCTCATGAGCGTAGGTATTGTTGTCGTCTACAGCAGTGGAGCGGGATGGGCGTTTACGAAGTATTCGAGCACAGAGTATTTTCTGTGGCGACAGATTATTTTTTCTTTGCTCGGAATAGGTACGGTGATTTTTATTGCACAGCTTGATTATCATGTTTTCTGGAAGAGCAGCAAAATTATTCTCTTTACCAGTATCCTGCTTTTGATCCTTCTTTTTGCCATGAAAGCGGTGGGGCTCATTTCCGGGGCAGCGCGGTGGATAGGCGTTGGTCCGCTCAAATTCCAGGTCTCTGATCTTGCCAAATATGCGGTTATTTTTCATTTTTCAAGGCTCATCAGTGAAAAACAGGGATATATAAAGGATCTTCATAACTCCTATTATCCCATGCTTCTTCTGTTGATGGTCGTCGTATCACTTGTGGCTATTGAACCTAATTTCAGTACAGCCTCGCTTATTGCTGTGACAGGTTTTACACTTATGTTTATAGGCGGGGTCAGTATTCGCCATCTTATGGCTACCGTACTTTTGCTGATACCTCTTGCAGGGGTTTTTGCTATTGCAGCACCGTACAGGCTTGCCCGGTTGTTATCATTTACCAGTGGAAATGAAAAAGGGGCAACCTATCAGGTTACCCAGGCATTGATTGGTTTGGGGAACGGGGGGCTCTTTGGCCTCGGCATCGGTCAAAGCAAGCAGCGGGAACTCTATCTGCCACTCTCCTACAATGATTTTGTTTTTGTGATCATCGGTGAGGAGTATGGGTTTGTCGGGGCTCTTGCTGTCATTGCACTTTTTGCCGGATTTCTGGTTTGTGGTCTTCTCATTGCCAAACATGCTCCCGATAATTTTGGTAAATATGTTGCCACCGGCATTACGATGGCCATCTCTCTTTTTGCTTTTGTCAATATTGCGGTTGCCTGCCATTTGCTGCCGACGACCGGTGTTGCGCTTCCTTTTATCAGCTACGGAGGTACAGCGCTCCTTTTTAACTCCCTCGGGGTAGGGATTCTCATGAGTATCGCAGGTTACAAGAGTCCTGGGCTTGAAAATAGCATGTTGCCGGATGTTGCTGAAGGGAGGAGGAGAGTATGAAGGTGCTTTTTGCCGGAGGTGGCACAGGCGGCCATTTGTATCCAGGGGTAGCCATGGCCGGGGAGGTCAGGAAGCTGGTGCCGGATGCGGCGATCTCTTTTGCGGGGACGACCAGCGGTATTGAGGCGACGGAAGTGCCAAGGCTCGGGTACCGGTTGCATCTTGTTCCAGTCAGAGGTTTGAAACGGGGAGGCTCGTTTGCCGCTTTTGTAGCCAATATTGGCGTGGTTGCTGATTTTGTTTCGGCTCTTGGAGGAGCTGTTGTCTTGCTTGGGCGGGAAAAGCCTGATGTTGTTGTAGGTACCGGTGGATTTGTCAGCGCACCATTGTTGCTCGCGGCTCAACTCATGCGAAAAAAAACGCTTGTCCAGGAGCAAAATGCTTTTCCCGGTGTAACAACAAGGCTGCTCGCCGCATTGGCCTCTGAGGTGCACCTCTGTTTTGAAGAGGCTCGTCGTTTTCTTATAAAAAAAGAGCATATCTTTGTTACCGGGAATCCGTCTCGCTCGTTTGAGTTGCAGCACACTGCCACTGAAAGGGAGTACTTCTCACTGCATGAAGAGCGTCCAACACTTCTTGTTTTTGGAGGTAGTCGAGGTGCGCGCTCAATAAATAATGCAGTACTTCACTGGCTTGATGACATTATTGCTTCAGCAAATTTGGTATGGCAGACTGGCGCACTCGACTTTGAACGCATCAAAAGTCAGCTCAAGCCCTCTCCTTATCTCTGGATTTCTCCCTATATTGAGGAGATGGGAGCGGCCTATGGCGCGGCTGATCTGGTGGTGTGTCGTGCGGGTGCCTCCTCTATCGCTGAGCTGACCAATCTTGGCAAACCTTCGATTCTTGTGCCTTATCCGCACGCAACCGGTGACCATCAGCGTCATAATGCGCGTGCGCTTGTTGCCGCTGGGGCGGCTCTGCAGGTTGACGATGATCGCCTTGACCAGCAGGCTTCGATAAACAATATTCTTCAATTGCTGCATGATGGAGGAAAGCTGAAAGAGATGGGGGCTGCTTCCCGGAAGCTGGCATATCCCGACGCAGCCCGTCAGCTTGCCCTGCGGATTGTCAACCTTGCAAATAAACTTTAAGAGAGAGGATTCAAACACTGATGGAATTAGGGAACACAAAAAGCGTCCATATTGTTGGAGTGGGTGGTGCAGGGATGAGTGCCATAGCGGAGTTGCTTCTGAAGTCGGGTTTTCGGGTTTCGGGCTCCGACGTCTCCTCCGGCGAGGTGACCGATAAGCTTTCCGCACATGGCGCAGTGATTTATCAGGGGCACCTTGCTGAGCAGGTTGCCTCCTGTGATGTTGTCGTCTACTCCTCTGCGATAAGGCCGGAAGAGAATGTGGAGGTCATTGCCGCCGCAAAAGCGGGCATTCCTGTCATCAAACGGGACGAGATGCTGGGCGAGCTCATGCGCTACAAGTATGGTGTCTGTATTTCGGGCACGCATGGAAAAACTACGACGACGGCCATGATTGCCACCATGCTGATTGAGTCAGGAGAGTCGCCAACGGTGATGATTGGCGGTATATCAGATTATCTAAAGGGTAGTACTGTGGTTGGTGAGGGGAAATTTATGGTTATTGAGGCAGACGAGTATGATCGTGCCTTTTTGAAGCTGACCCCTACCATTGCCGTTGTCAACAGCCTTGAGTCCGAGCACATGGACATTTATGGCACGCTTGACGAGCTGAAACAGGCTTTTGTAGCATTTGCCAATAAAGTGCCTTTTTACGGACGGGTAATTTGCTGTGTTGATTGGCCGGAAATCAGAAAGATTATTCCGTTGATGAATCGTCTCTATAGCACCTTTGGCATTGATGAGCCTGCCGATGTGATGGCCTTCGACATTGTTGCTGAACGACAGCGTACCACCTTTGCTATCAAGGCTTATGGCCATGAGTACCGGGATGTTTGTATTAATGTGCCGGGACGCCACAATGTGCTCAACGCCCTGGCCGCGTTTTCAACAGGACTTGAGCTGGGAATCATGCCTGAGCTGCTGATTGCCGGGCTTGGCCGGTACAGCGGCATGAGGAGACGTTTTCAGGTGAAATATGACAATGGTCAAGGGCTTATGGTTGTCGATGATTATGCCCATCACCCTTCGGAAGTCAAGGCAACCGTCATGGCGGCCAAAAGCGGGTGGCTTGAAGAGAGGGTGGTTGCAATTTTTCAGCCGCACCTTTTTTCAAGGACGAGGGAGTTTGCCAGTGAATATGGCTGGGCGCTTTCGAGGGCGGATATTGTCTATGTTGCCGATGTCTACCCTGCTCGGGAAAGGTCGGTGGATTATCCTGGTGTCGACGGGGAGATGGTTGCGGCTGCGGTACGGAAGGCCGGTGGAAAACATGTTGAATTTATTGCCGATATTGAGACTCTGTTTTCATCGGTCATGGAGTTGTCGGTCAACGGAACCATGCTTCTGTTCATGGGTGCTGGTGATATTACCCATCTTGCATCAAGGGTTGCGGCTGCCAGCAGAGCGGAGGCTTCGGTTTAGTGCAAAAATTCCTCCCTGTCGGATTTGGCGGTGTTATGAACGGATTCAAAAAAGTACTCTCTTATGGTTGATTCCGAATACAGAAAAGAGCCTCGCTCTTTGCCGGACTCCCCTGCTGCGGGTGTTTCGGAAGAGGTTGACGGCGCGGGAGGCTCCGGGATCGATTCCGGAGGCAGTTGGGTTTCACGGACAGTTATTTTTTTGATGGTTATCGCTGTTCTTATTGCGCTGGCTTCCGTGGCATCACAGTGGAAAAAGGGGGTGGTTGTCAGGGGTTTTGTTGTTGATGGTGCTTCAATTATCTCTGACAGTGAGTTCCTCTTGCGCATGAATGCTTTCAAGGGCAGAAATTTGGAGAATCTTGATACAACCGAGCTGAAAAAGAGGATTATGATGATTCCCTATCTCAGGGATGCCGAGATTGGCAAGGAGCTGAACGGAATTGTCCGTGTCAAGGTTTTCGAGCGGGAGCCTGTTGCGTTGGCGGTTCTTGATGGTCAAATTATGGCTCTTGATGGTGAAGGATTTCTTTTGCCAGTACGGGCACGCCATGAGGAGCCAATGCTGAAAATTTCCGGAATAACCCGGTTGGCTGTTGCGGAAAACGGGTTGCAGAGACTTGACCAACGTGATGTTGTGTTGATCCGGGAGTTTCTTAAGGAACTCTCACAGACTGACTATGCAAGCCTGCTTGTCAATGAACTTCATCTTGCAGGCAACAATATGACATGGTGCCTTACTGCCCAGAGCCCCGCCCGTTTTATTGTCGGCAACGACGGGAATTATAAGGAAAAGTTGAAAAAATTCGAGATATTCTGGCAAAAGGTGGTTTCCAAAAAAGGTTTTGATTCTTATGAAACTGTGGATCTGAGGTTTAAAGAGAGGATTTTTACCAGGGAAACTCTCTCTCCGGTGGTGCCGCAGAATGTTTCCCTGTGATAATCATGTATAGAATAGAACAATGCTGAAAAGCAATATTGCTGTAGGTCTTGATATAGGCACAACCAAGGTGTGTGTTGTTGTTGCTGAAAAAGATGAAATAGGAAAACTCAACGTTCTTGGAAAAGGGCGTTCGAATTCTGACGGTCTTCAAAGGGCAACGGTGGTTAACATCAACAAGACGGTGACTGCTATCAGAGCGGCCGTGGCTGATGCCGAGCGTGAGTCATCCATCCGCATTCATGGTGTCAACGTCGGTATTTCCGGGGCGCATGTCCATTGTATCCACAGTAATTCAGAAATAAGTATCAACCAGACAGGTATTGTCAATGATTCTGATGTGAAGCGTTTTCTGGAAAAGGCCAAGACCAATATCCGGTATCTGGATATTGATCATGAAATTATCCATGTCATTCCGCAGGAATTTATTGTCGATGACCAGGACGGCCTTCTTGATCCGATCGGTATGGCCGGGACAACGATGAGGGGCAGTGCCTATATTGTGGTTGGCTTGAGAACAAAGATTCGCAATATCAAGCAGTGTGTTGAGAAGGCGGGACTTGATATCAGTGCGGTTACCTTTGAACCTGTCGCTTCGGGTATTTCTGTCATGAAAGAGCGAGAGAAGAAAAGCGGTGTGGTCGTCATTGATATTGGTGGAGGCACTACCGAAGTAGCTATCTATATTGATGGTGCAATTCGCCATTCAGAGGTTATCAAGGTTGCGGCCAACGACGTTACTCATGATATTGCCCATGGGGTACGGGCCCTATACGAGGTCGCCGAAAAGCTGAAAATAGAGCATGGATGTGCATACAGCAAGGTGAGCGGTGAAGACGAGGAACTCCTTATTGAGGGTATTGAAGGCCGTGCGCAAAAATCGGTTCCCAAAAGTTCGTTGACGATGATCATTGAAGCGAGGATGATGGAGATTCTGGAGCTTGTGCGTGACTCGGTGCATCGGTCGGGCTATTATGAATATCTCAATGCGGGAGCTATTATAACAGGCGGAGGTGCGCTTTTGCCGGGTACTGAAGAGCTTGCGCACGATGTTTTTGGTCTTGATATTCGTATCGGCTATCCGGAAGGGGTCTCCGGCGGAATTAAGGGTTCCGTCAATAACCCTATGTATGCAACGGTGATGGGTCTTGTTGCCCATGCATTTCAGAATAATCTCTCTGTGGATCACAGTTTTGCTCCGGGACCAGAGGTACTTCCGGCTGACATTCCTGCGGCAATAAGGGAAGAGCCCCAGACACAGGATTCGACTCCTGCCGGAAAGAAAATTGTGGAGCGGATGAAAAAGTTTTGGGACAATCTATGATGAGAGTGCAAACAAGAGCTTATTAAAGCGGAGAACTGAAAAAAAATGGCATTTGAGCTTGATCCGGGCCTGTTCGACAGTGAGCAGGGAAAAGGGGTTACCATAAGGATTGTCGGTGTCGGCGGTTGCGGCGGCAATGCGGTAAATAACATGATTGACCGGAAAATCAGTGGTGTTGAGTATATCGTTTTTAATACAGACCGCCAGGCGCTTTTGAATTCAAAGGCTCCACTGAGGGTGCAAATAGGCAAAAAAGCGACGAATGGGCTGGGTGCCGGAGCTGATCCCGCCAAAGGACGTCAGGCAGCAGAAGATGACCGTGAAATTATTGCAGCCCAGCTTCGGGGGGCCGATCTTGTCTTTATTGCTGCGGGTATGGGTAAAGGAACTGGTACTGGCGCTGCTCCGGTAATTGCCTCGATTGCGAGGAATATGGGTATACTCACCATCGGAGTCGTGACAAGGCCGTTTAACTTTGAAGGGCAGGTCAAGGCGAATATTGCCGATGGCGGCATTATCGAACTGCGGAAATATATCGACACACTCATTCTTGTCGAAAATGAAAAGATTCTCAGTATTGCTGAAGAGGGGGTTAGTGCCACTGAAGCGTTTAATATGGCAAACGACGTTCTCTACAGGGCAGCTAAAGGTATCGCTGATATTATTACCCGTCATGGTCATGTCAATGTTGATTTTGCCGATGTTCGCAGCATCATGGCCGGGGCCGGTGATGCGGTTATGGGTTCCGCTGCCGCAGCAGGAGATCGTCGGGCGTTGAAAGCATCATCTGATGCACTCAACAGCCCTCTTCTTGAGGGCGTATCGGTGAAGGGTGCCAAAGGGGTGCTGGTCAATATTACCGGTGAGGTCACCATGAGGGACATGTCGGATGCTATGAACTATATCGAGGAGCAGGTTGGCAGTGATGCCAAAATTATCAATGGTTATGTCGATGAGCCGCAGGTATCAGGTGAAATCAGGGTTACCGTTATTGTAACCGGTTTCAGGCGAAAGACGCAGGATGATGGCACAGAGCCTGCAGTGCGGCAATTTGTTCCGCCTGTACCGGGTATCAGGCTTGGACAGGCACCTGCATCCAATCGACAGGGAGCATCTCCTTATGCTGAACGCAAGGAAGAGGATTTGCGCATTCCAGCCTATATCCGAAGGCAGTTGTCAATTAATGACCCCCATGAGGTTGAGGGCCGCAAAAATACCGGGCATGATGCTGACTACACTGCGCCGCTTGCGGGTGGAAGAGGAGAGCGTGAAGATAAAATCCAGAAAGGGTTGTCAGATACTCCGGCATATCTTCGGCGAAAAAACAATGGACTCTGATGGTGTATTTTTTATAAACAAACAAAGGTATTAATGAACTATAGTACGCTTTCCGCAGAGGATGCGGTAGCCAGAATAAAGTCGGGTGACAGGGTTTTTTTGCACACTGCGGCAGCAACACCGCAGCGATTGATTGAGGCGATGGTTGAGCGATCGGAAGAGCTGAGAAATGTGGAAATTGTCAGCCTTCACACTGAGGGTGATGCACCCTACGCAAGACCGGAATATCGTGAAAGTTTTCGGTTGAATGCCCTCTTTGTGGGCAAAAATGTTCGCAAGTCGGTGCAGAATGGCGACGGGGATGCCATTCCGGTTTTTCTCAGTGATGTTCCATCCCTTTTCTCTAACGGGATACTTCCGATTGATGTGGCACTTGTGCACGTATCTCCTCCTGACCGGCATGGTTATTGCTCTCTCGGGGTCTCTGTCGATGCTACCCTTGCAGCCGTGCAAGCGGCAAAGGTGGTTATTGCCCAGGTGAATCCGAATATGCCTCGTACACATGGAGAAGGAATGTTGCATATTAGCAAGATTCATGCGATGGTTGATGTGGAAGATCCCATTCCTGAAACTCCCCGTCACCTCTTGAGCGATATCGAGATACGTATTGGTCGTCATGTAGCCTCAATTGTTGAGGACGGCGCTACGCTGCAGTTGGGAATTGGCGCAATTCCTGATGCCACTCTTGCAGCACTTTCCGGTCATCGCGATCTTGGCATTCATTCAGAGATGTTTTCGGACGGAGTGATTGATCTTGTCGAAAAGGGCGTGATCAACGGTAGCAAAAAGCGAAGCCATAAGGAGATTATGGTAGCAAGTTTTCTTGTCGGCACCCGAAGGCTTTATGATTTTGTTGATGATAATCCGCTGGTTGAAATGCTTCCCTCTGACTATGTCAACGATACCCGGGAGATTCGCAGAAATCCACGGGTGACGGCAATCAACAGCGCTCTTGAAATCGATATGTCTGGCCAGGTCTGCGCTGATTCGATCGGGCAGAAATATTATTCCGGCGTTGGCGGACAGATGGATTTCATCCGGGGAGCAGCACTCTCCCAAGGGGGCAAGCCGATAATTGCATTGCCCTCAACCACAAAAAGCGGCCTGTCGCGCATTGTGCCTCAGCTTAAACCGGGGGCTGGAGTGGTCACCACGCGGGCCCATGTGCAGTATGTCGTTACTGAGTTCGGAATTGTGAATCTCCACGGCAAAAATTTGCGTCAGAGAGCTGAAGCGCTTGCAACCATTGCTCATCCCGATTTCAGTGAGGATATCTGCCGTCAAGCCCATGAGCTCTATGGTTGCTACGGACGAAGCTGCTCGTAAAAGGGCAGTCGATTCAGTTTCATCTTTTTGAAGCGGTCAGGGACATTCCGCAGTGTGGACGCCTATCAGGCTGACCATACGCCCGGTTTGGCCCTGATCGCGCCGGTAGGAAAAAAACAGGGTGCTGTCGCGAACCGTGCAGAGGGGTGATAGCTCGATATTCGCCGGAGGAACTCCAGAGGCCAGCAGTTGCTGATGGTTGACCAAGGCAAGATCAAGCAGATATCTCTCTTCGTTATGCCTGTCAGGTGAGCGCTTGCAGCTTTCGGCAGGAAACTCAAGGGCGACCTCCCGGCCAACCTCATAGGCCTCGGGTGAGATTCCCGTGCCGACCCAGGCAAGGCACTCTTCTGGAAGGGAGTTAAAACGCGCCCTCATGGCTTCAATGGTTTTCATTACAATGGCTCCGGCACTCCCTTTCCATCCGGCATGAATCGCTCCGGAAGCGTTATGACGGGGGTCGTATACAAGCACAGGATAGCAGTCGGCGGTAAAGATGCAGAGGAAGAGGTTTTTTTTGTCTGTAATGAGAGCATCATAACCGTCGTAATCCCCCGGTTCTTCGGCAACAAGTATTTCGGTGCCGTGTACCTGACGGGAGGTGACCAGTCGTCCTGGATGGATGCCGATGTCGGTGCAGAGGCGCTGGAAGTTTTTTTCGATGTGTTCTTGCACATCCCCGGTATTTCTTCCGAGGTTCAACGAGGCAAAAGGGCCCTCGCTCTCCCCCCCGTTTCTGGTGCTTTGCAGTGCGATAAGCTCCCCGTAAGGAAGGAAGGAGTCAGGCACAATATATTTTTCTGTCGGGCCAGATGGAGCTGTTGTTCTCCGGGTTACCGAATATATTTCGCGACGTTCCATTTTTTTTTGCTCTCTCAGGCCTCGTTATTTTTTTTGAAAAGCGTTTATTGGACAACATAGGGCTTTTTTTTTCAACGGAGCACTTATTGGAGTACAGAATTGTTGACAAAGGATTCATTATTTCAGGAAGAGTCTTATCTTCAGGGTATTGTTGGTGCTCATCGCGTGCACTCTTTGGGGCTCTTTTTCTCCGAATGTAAACAAGGGTCATGGATGATGACAAAACCTGATGAAGAGAGGTTTCTGGATGATTTAGGGCGTTCTTCGCGTGCGCTTTCGGATTATATGGGCCTTGGATTGCAGATTGCGGCAAGCTTTGCTTTTTTTGTCTTGCTGGGATATTGGGCCGACAGCAAGCTCAATTGGTCACCTTGGCTCTTTTTGCTTGGAGTTCTGCTCGGCATGGTTGGTATGGTACTTCTTCTCATGAAGGTTGTCCGGGCGGCAAACAGGAAAAAATAACATATTTTACACTCATTATGACGGTTAATCAAGAAAGAAGCGGTAGATATGAAGCCAGTGTTTGAATTTTTTATTAAGTTGTGTATCTTATCCGTCATTTTATGGGGGGTAATTTTTTCAGCTTTCGGGTCGGGCAGTGTTGACGTTCATTCACTTTTTATCGCCTGGGCGATGGTGGTTGCCAATACTGTTGCAGGTTACCTTCTTTTTGAATATGCATTTGATAAAGAATCGGCGCTCTTCACCAAGGTTGTTTTCGGTGGGTTGACTCTCAGGTTGCTTGTGTTGATGGTGCTTGTGTTTGTTGTCATTATCAGGAACCTTGTCGATAGATATGATTTTGTCCTTTCGTTTTTCGCTTTTTACTGTATCTATGTGATTATTGAGATTCTCGGGTATCAAAAGAAAAACAAACAGAAAAAGAATACTGCATGAAACGGCTAAACGTCAAACGGGTTAAGGCTTTCCTCAAGGTTATTGCGATTCTTGTGCCGCTTGCGCTGAATGTTGACAGCCTTGTTGCTGCTCCACGGCAAGTAGCTCCTGCGCCTGCAGTTGAAGCTGTACAGGGAAATGTCCAGGCAGCTCCTGAAAAGGAAAAGGCAGGTGATGTTATTATGCATCATATTCTCAACAACAACGTTTTAGTCTTTGATCCTTTTGGAGAAATTCATCTCCCGAAAATTTCGCCTGTCGCCGGTATTGATATTTCAATTACCAAGCATGTGGTTATGCTTTGGCTTGTATCGGCCGCACTGTTGATTGTTTTTTCAGTTGTTGGAGGCAAATACAAGAGCATGAGTGCACGTCAGGCTCCCAAAGGGTTGGCCAACGCCATGGAGGCGCTTGTAGAGTTTATACGGCTTGATGTGGCAAAGTCCAATATCGGTCATGGCTACGAAAAGCATCTCCCTTACCTGCTGACAGTCTTCTTTTTTATTCTCTTCTGTAACCTTCTTGGCCTTATTCCCTACGGTGCCACGGCGACCGGGAACGTCAATGTTACCCTTACCCTCTCCGTATTCACCTTCTTTGTCACCCAGATAGCCGCGTTCAAGGCGCACGGTGTCAAAGGATATCTCCAGCATCTTACAGCAGGTACCCACTGGTCGCTCTGGATCATCATGGTGCCTATCGAGATTATAGGCCAGTTTACCAAGCCTTTTGCGCTTACCGTACGTCTTTTTGCCAACATGACGGCGGGTCACATCATCATTCTCAGCTTGATCTTCATCAGCTTTATTTTGAACAGTTATATTGTGGCTGTAGCAGTCTCGGTTCCATTTGCTATTTTCATCTATCTGCTTGAACTCTTCGTTGCGTTCCTGCAGGCATTTGTTTTTACCATGCTTTCCGCGCTCTTTATTGGTCTGGCCACAGCGCACGAGGGTCATGACGAGCATCAGGCGGAGGTGGTGCGTCATTAAAAATGGGCGGTGATTGTCGAGAGAAAATTTTTACTGTTATGTTTTTTATTCGCCGGTTTCAAAAACTGCTAATTATCTTTTAGCAAAAAACTTACAACAAATAAACGGAGGTAATTACAAGATGGAAGGTTTTGGTTTAGCTTATTTGGGTGCGGGTCTTGGCGCCGGTCTGGCTGTTATTGGTGCAGGTCTGGGTATTGGTAATATTGCAGCTTCAGCCGCTGAGGGTACAGCCCGTCAGCCGGAAGCTACATCGGATATCCGTACTACCATGATTATTGCCGCGGCTCTTATTGAGGGTGTTGCCCTCTTCGGTGAAGTTATCTGCGTGCTGCTTGCTCTTAAGTAAGATTTGGCGGTTTTGCAGATTCGATACAGAAGATATCCCGATTGCGGCTGAACGGCTTCAGTTCGTGATCGGGCTTTATTAATCGTTAACGGAAACATTGTTCATGCTTACGTCAGGAATTATACTTCTTGTCGGTACTCTTCCGGAGCCGAAACCCAGCCTTCTGAGTCCGGAACCTGGCATTATTTTCTGGACTGCGGTAACATTCGTGATTGTGTTGCTTATACTGAAGAAGATTGCCTGGGGTCCTATTCTTGGCGCTTTGGATGAGCGGGAAAAGGGAATTCAGTCCTCTATTGATCGAGCGCATCAGGCAAAGGATGAGTCTGAGGCCATTCTGCGTAAAAACAGGGATTTGCTTGCAAAGGCTGATGCTGAATCTGACAAAATCATCCGTGAAGGAAAGGAGTATGCAGAGAAGCTTCGTGCTGATTTTACCGACAAGGCGCAGGCAGAGGCGAAAAAAATGATCGCTTCGGCAAAAGATGAAATTGAACAGGAAAAACGCCGTGCGCTCGATGTTTTGAGAAATGAAGTTGCTGATCTTGCCGTCAAGGGCGCTGAAAAAATTATCAAGACTGCTCTTGATGCTGACATGCAAAAAAAGATTGTTGACAGCATGATTCAGGATCTTTCAACAAAACGTAACTGAAAACTGCTCACAGTCATGTCAAGTCTCATTGCAAGCCGCCGGTATGCCTCTGCTCTTTTGTCAGCAGCAGAAGAGGGTAATTTTCTTGATCTTATTGTTAAGGAGCTGCAAGTGATCAAGGAGGTTCTCGAAAACTCTCGGGATCTCGTTCATGCCCTGAGGAGTCCTCTTGTCAAAGGCGACAAGAAAATTCATATACTTGAGGAGATTTTCCGCGATTCGATCGGGGAGAAAATGTTTTTGTTTTTAAAGCTGGTTGCCAGAAAAAAACGTGCAGGGCTTCTGCCTGAAATTATTGATGAGTTTCAAATCCTGCTTGATGAGAAACGAGGGGTGATCAACGTTGATATTACCAGCGCGGTTCAGCTTTCTGATGAGCAGGCGGGCGAACTGGTGATGAAGCTTGCGGCTTTCACTGGCAAGAAAATCAGGCCAAGGATGCTTGTCAATGAGCAGTTTATTGGTGGTGTTGCGGTTAAAATTGGAGATACGATTTACGACGGAACCATCAGCCATCAGCTTCAATTGCTTCGTCGTACCCTTGTCTCCTGAAACAGGCCGGTGACCTGCGCTCTTCGTCGAAGAACTCAACAGTCAATAGCCTGCTTTTGCAGGCTA
>SESF01019389.1_pt1 | contig 30299 bp, 25 predicted proteins | sample 3171521 | NCBI WGS metagenome assembly SESF01 (sample SAMN10866945, study PRJNA518727) | freshwater metagenome | biome: subpolar coniferous forest; feature: holomictic lake; material: water; isolation source: holomictic Lake 227, 6 m and 8 m depth | place: Canada: near Kenora, Ontario | collected...
TCGGGTAATATTCTGATTTTTTTTGACTTGTAATATAGAATCAACCACAAATTCACATGTCTGAGCACCATTTGGTAGTGATACCTTTAAAATTGGTTCAATATAATAACGGCCACCGTAAGCAGGAAACAATTCTGGGCTAAATTCGTCTTCATTGTCTGGGCGATGTTGATAATGCTTTCCCACCAACGCATCAGCACCATTCAATTTGCTGCCAAAATACACAATAGAAACTTTAGCATTGTCTTCTTTTCTCAAAATAAGACTAATGTCGGAGCAATCGATATTGACTAACTGATTTGCTCCCTGCACCGAAATAAGTGAAGTGAAAATGAAGAGTAATTGAACTATATTTTTTACGATGCGCATGATTTTTTATTTTACAATATTGATTTTTCCATTAAATATATCTAAATCACAAATAGTTACATAGTTCGGAGCAGAGTTGGGCGAATGATAAGAGATTTTGAGTTGCCCCTCCAGTGTTTTAAAAACCATTGCATGACCACCATCATCTGTATTCAATGGAGCTGTTTCTTGCACCCATGGACCAGTTATAGAACCTGAACTAGAGTGTGCAACTCCAATACAATACTTTCCTGTACTTTTGGTAAAACTTGACCAAAACATCAATAATTCAGTGTCAGAAACCCGATACAAAAAAGGTGAATCGGTAACTTTTCCGGTAACGCCTTTTGCCGAAATATCACCAACCCACGGAGCAGATGAGGCACGAAAAAGCAGCATTGGTTCTCCAACTGTAGTTTTAAAATCCTGGCTCAACTTCTGAATATATATTTCTCCATCAATCACTTCCAACCATTCACGACTGTAAAGCAAATACGGTTGACCTTTATCTATGAATATTGTTGCGTCCAAACAAACCCAGCCTTTTGGTGTAACCGTTTCGTTTATTAATGGTGTGTATGGTCCTTCGGGTGTGTATGAAGCCAGAATCGAGCATCCCCTTTTTATGCCTGTAGCACTAAACGTGGCAGCAATATAATACTTGCCGTTAAATTCAAACATGTCCGGTGCCCAAAAATCCTGTTTGCCCCAAAATTCAGACGAAGCAATAAAAGATTTCCCAAGGTTTTTCCATTTTTTTAAATCCTTACTTTTATAAACGGTAAGTGATTGATTATCATTTGAATTGGCATGCACGTAATAACATTTACCGAGCGTATCAACAAACACAAAAGGGTCGCGTAACTTAAAGTCCTTGATATCTATATTATAGCTTGGGTCGACTGGTATAATAGAAGTTGTATCCTTGCTATTTACAACAGGAGTTTCTATTACAGAGCTACATGCATACATGCAATTTGCTGATAATAAAAGGAGTATAAAAAAGCTTATCTTCATAAATATATTATTCACAATTTAATGCGTAGTTTGTTAACGATATAATTTTAATCCTTGTCTCAATTATTTAGTTATTTTAATAAGACCCTTATTCACCTCAAAATCAGAAATTGTAACATAACTAGGGTGGCTATTCGTTGCATGATATGAAATTTTAGTTTTCCCCTCAAAACTCTTGAATATCATTGCATGACCACCATCATCATCGTTTAAAGGAGCTGCATCATGTACCCATGGACCAATAACTAATCCGGAAGCAGAGCGGGCAACACCAATACAGTATTTTCCGTTACTTAATGAAAAACTAGACCACAACATAATTAGCTCATTTTCAGCAGTTCTATAAATAAATGGAGAATCACCCACCAATCCAACAACACCTTTCACGGTTATATTTTTCACCCACGATGCATCAGCAGCTTTAGTTATCAGAATAGGTTCACCAGCCATAGTTTTCAAATCAGTACTCAACTTCTGAATATAAATGTAGCCAAGTCCGAACTGTTTATGTGAACTAGCATATAGCAAATAGGGTTCTCCGTTATCAATAAGAAGCGTACCGTCGCAACACCGCCAACCACTTGGAGTGATAGGGTTGTTTACTAAAGGCACATAAGGGCCTTGTGGATAATCTGATACCAAAATTCCGCAACCCCGGGTTACTGTACTTGAACTAAAGGTGGATACGATATAATATTTCCCGTTATACAAAAACATATCTGGTGCCCAGAAATCTTGTTTCCCCCAAAAATCGGAAGACGCTTCAAATGATTTGCCCAAGTTCTTCCATTTTTTCAAATCATTGCTCTCAAAAACCGTAAATGATTTATTGTCATTGGAACTGGATTGAATAAAATAACTTTTACCAATGGTATCGACAAATACAAAAGGGTCACGCATTTTGAAATCTTTGATATCAATATTGAAGCTTGAATCACAAGCTGTAACAATGCTTGTACATTTACCATCCATCACAGGGACATCAATTTTCGGACTATTCGAATACACGAACATACTTGAGAATATGAGTGTGATTAAAAAATAAATCTTCATAAATAGGGTATTGATACAGACTAATTTACAATTGTTATAGCACCTTTAAAAATATCCAAACCATAGATCTTTAAATAATTTGGATATGCATTTGGCGAATGATAAGATATTTTAGTTTTGCCATCCAGACTCTTAAATATCATGGCATGTCCACCACCATCTACATTCAACGGAGTTGGGTCATGAACCCATGGACCTAAAATTGAACCAGAAGGTGAACGAGCAACACCTATACTGTATCCAGTATTTTTGGCGAAACTAGACCACACCATAATAAGCTCATTTTCAGCCGTTTTATATATAAAAGGCGCATCACCCACATATCCTGAAATACCATTGGAAGTTATTTTCGTTACCCAAGGAGCATCAGCGGCTTTTGTAATTAAAATTGGATCGCCAACGGTAGTTTTCAAATCATTACTCAATTTTTGGATATATACATAACCAAGACCAAACTGATACTGTGTACTACCAAAAAGCAAATAGGGTTCTCCATTATCAATATATAATGTTCCATCGCAACAACTCCATCCACTTGGGGTAATCGGATTATTCACTAAGGGTGCATAAGGACCTTCGGGAAGATAGGAAACCAAAATCCCGCAACCCCTGGTAATAGTACTTGAGCTAAAAGTAGCAATCATATAATACATCCCTTTATACTCAAAATTATCGGGTGCCCAAAAGTCAAGTTTTCCCCAGAAATCCGTAGGAGCAATAAATGATTTACCGAGTTTTTTCCATTTCTTTAAATCTTTACTTTGATATGCAGTGAAAGTTTGATTGTCCCCCGTATTAACATGAATAAAATAGCTTTTGCTAATTGTATCCACAAATACAAAAGGATCACGCATTTTCATGTCCTGAATATTAATATTATAACTTGGGTCAACAACCGGAGGATTAGGAATTGTATCCTTCGGAACTACAACCGGAGGATTATCTTTTTTAGGATCGCACGAAACCATGAAAAACCCTGAGAAAATAAGTACTATAAAAAAAATCTTCTTCATAAATTAATGTTAATCATATTTTTTGTGAATGCATTGAAAATACACAATCAATTGATAATAGTAAATCTAAAAAAACGAAAGCTGCACTGTCTGTTATGTAGAATCTATTTTTTCAAAATTATTTTCCTACTATAAACCACTCCGGTATCAGTACCTATTCTAATGATATATGTAGCGTTCTGTAAATCAGAAGTGCTTATATCAAAACGGTTAACTAATCTTGAGTTCAGATAATGCTTTAAAACCACTCCCGACATATCGCAAACATCTATATATGTGGTCATACAACTAGCATCTGATTCAATTGTCAATAAATTGCTTACAGGGTTAGGAAATACATGTGGTATTAAACTTACATCTTCAGGAATGTTTAAATCTGCTATTAAAGTATTTAGGTCAGAAATGATTACATAATTTGGATATGCATTCGGCGAATGATATGATATTTTAATTTTGCCTTCTAAACTCTTAAATATCATTGCATGACCGCCATCATCATCGTTTATTGGGGCAGCATCATGAATCCACGGTCCGGTCATCAATCCGGAAGTTGAGCGGACAACCCCAATACGGTATTTTCCTCCTGAAAAGCTCGACCATAACATGATAAGTTCATTATTTGAATTTCTATAAATAAAAGGGGCATCAGCTGCATATCCTGTAACACCATTTACTGTAATAGTACGCGCCCACGGAGAATTAGAAGCACGAGTTAAAAGAATTGGATCACCAACAGTAGTTTTCAAATCAAGACTCAATTTCTGGGTATATATCAGACCAAGGCCGAATTGACCCGGCGAACCAGTAAAGAGTAAATAAGGTTGCCCATTATCAATATATAGCGTACCATCACAACAACTCAAATCACTTGGGGTTATCGGATTATTGACTAATGGCGCATAAGGACCCTGAGGGGAGTTTGCCACCAATATTCCGCATCCACGGGTAATAGTACTTGAACTGAATGTTGCTATCAAATAATATTTTCCATTATACAGAAACATGTCTGGTGCCCAGAAGTCGAGTTTGCCCCAAAAATCAGATGCAGCAGTAAATGATTTTCCCAGATTTTTCCATTTTATCAAATCTTTACTCTGATATACAGTAAATGTTAGATTATCTCCAGAATTTGCATGAATAAAATAACTTTTTCCAATTGTATCAACAAACACAAAAGGGTCACGCATTTTGAAATTTGCAATGTCAATATTATAACTCGGATCGACAGCCGAGTAAGCAAAAAGACTTGAGAAAACTAATACAATAAAAAAAATCTTTTTCATAAATTTATTAATGTGTAATTTGATTCAGAAAATTAATTATAAAAACTGTAAACAAATTACAGGATTATAGAAAAAGTATGATTACTATCTCTTTTGGATTTTCTTTATTATGGTTCCTGTTTTTGTTCTTATTACGGCAAGATAAATACCACTAGGCAATAAACTTATATCAATTTTCTGCTCTTTACTATACAAAAGACTTTTCCCCGTTATTGAGCATATCTCTACCTCATTAATATCAACTCCTGAAATAAATATGGAGGAAATGGCTGGATTGGGATAGACAGAGTAAAGTTTTTCTAACTCTACATCGTTAAGTGATGTGTTTACAGGAGCCCATACAATAGAAACATTTGTAAAATTAGCAGTAGCTGTTCCTGTTGAATTAATTGCAGTTGCTCCTTTTGCAAAAGTCCAACTTGATGAAACTTCAGATGGATCATCTGATAATTCAACCCAGACTGTATAATTTCCATCTGCAACCACGGTTTTAGATACATTAGTAGCATTCCATGTTTCGGTTAGAGTTCCATAAGTGCTTGTTGTTGCACCCGTTAAAGCATCAACTATACTAGGTGTAGTACCACCTGGAGCCCATTTAGTTAAATGGTCAATATTGCCCTTAGAATTAGAATACGCCAAAAGTGTTTTCACAAATGATCCTGCACTGTTTTTAATCCAAATAACTTGGATATGTGCACCTGAAATGGTACCACCGGCAAGTGTCGTTACTTTAAAAGTTAATGTTCCTGCCGTCTGAGCAAACATCGTTGTACTAAAGAATAATGCGAAAATTGGAAGAATAAGTTTATTCATAAAATTTAATAAGCATTTAAAAGTTTACATTTTCAAATTTCATTTGATAAGTCGTTTTAAGAGCAACATAATTTACTGAAAATACACAGTATAAATATGTAGAATTTAATCCTACATATTTATATAATTTTCTAATAAAGCGGATTATTTACTAAATTTGGATTTTCTATCAATGCTGCTGTTGGAATAGGAAAAAGTAGATTCTTATCACTCGCCGAAGTTGCACCAGCTGCTAAGGCTACTTCAATGTATTTCCCTTGTCGCATTAAATCTTCGCGTCTTACTCCTTCGCACCATAATTCCCAACTACGTTCCTTTAATATTCGCAGACGAAGCAACTCTTTTGTTGGGTATCTTGCTAAAGTTAATTTACGAGCTGATGTATCATAATTATCAAAAGCTCTACTACGAACCTGATTTATCAAATCGATCATTTCCTGAGTAGGTGCCGCACTAACTTCATTCAGCGCTTCTGCTCTACAAAGCAATATATCTGCATACCTAAACTGGATATAATCATTTCCGGCCCATTGGCCTGGGTTACTAGCATCCTCACCATATTTAAGGGCTAATGCTCCTATATCACCATTAGCTCTTAAGTCTACGGTTACATTGCTTTTGTTTGTATAAGTAGCTTTTATAAGTAATTTGCGTTTATCGCCCGGTTCAAAACTATCATAAAATGTCCAAGGAATTCTCCATCCATTCCAAGCTGTGTAATTTATGCCAATAGGTGATTTGTAATCCGGTGGCAATGCGTTGGAAAACCAAAGCAAACCATAAGCACTTAAGGGTACGCAAGGAATTGCAAAAATTATTTCTTTGTTTTGTTCATTGGCTACTGTAAAAATATCGGAGTAAGTTGTCTGTAATGCATAGCCTAAAGTCATAATTTCAGTTGTAATATCAACTGCTTTGTTCCATTGTTGTTCGTTCAAGTAAACCTTCAATAATTTTGCCAATGCGGCACCACGGGTACAACGACCCCATTCGGTTTGAGCTATTGGAAGATCAGCAGCACATTCTGAAAGTTCTGATTCTACAAAGTTGAATATTGTTTCTTTGGTAGGACGACTTGGTCTATTCTCTGACGAAGGATAAAAAGCTTCATCTTTGGTAATAATTACGGGCAATGGACCATAAAGCATATACAAATCGGCAATGTAATATGCACGTAAACATCTTAATTCAGCAACATATTTTGCTTTAATCTGCTCATCAACAGGACATTCTTTTATCCTTTCAATTACATAAGTTGCCTTTGTAACAGCCGGCATAATCTTATTGTAAAAACCATAAACATAATTATCGCCAATAATCCAATTAAAACTTTTGAAACCCGCAGGATCCCATCTCATGGTGAATTCATCTGTACCCACTTCGTTCATCACAAAGCGACTATTATCAGATACCATATACGGACCCCATCCGTTATTTTTAAGTTCCCAATAAATAGCAGATACGGCAACTTTGAGGTCATTACTTGTCTTGTAGAAGTTGCTGGGTGCAATTTTATCGTAAATTGTCGGTTCTAAATCACCTTCACACGCATTAAATGTTATCCCTATCAAGAAGAGAAAAACTAATATTTTATATTTCATGATTTTCATAAAGCTTTCGATAATTAATTAAAACGTTAAATTCAAACCTATTGATATAGTCCTTTGCAACGGATAAGGAGCAGCACTATCTTCCACTTCAGGGTCGAGACCGGAGAAGTTTGTTAGAGTAAATAAATTCTGTGCATCCACATAGAGCCGACATTTATTTACATAACTTATATTTATCAATTTCTTTAGGTCATATCCAAGTGTTATGTTTTTAATTCGTAAATAGGAGACTTCTTCAAAAGCGTAATGTCCAGCCACTAAATACGGGTTTCTTACTCCATTTGGCATGGTCGAGGTTAAATTCGTACTCGACCATCGATCTTTAATGGTACTCAAAAAGTTATTCTCTGTTGATATGCTGTTAATATCCACCAATGTGCCGTATTTAAAGTTCATACCTGAACTCTTCATAACTCCTATTGAGCTATACAAAAAGAAACTAAGGTCAAAATTTTTATACGAAAAACTATTGTTTAATCCCATTGTAAATTTTGGTGATCCTACTCCAAGTAATTTTATATCATAAACATCTATTTTCCCATCTGGTACACCGTTAAGACCACTTATATCTTTCACTTTCATTTGGCCAGGTATAAGAAGGGGCATAGTAGCTACAGTTTCTCCAGGTTGCATAATTCCATCCGCAATAAAACCATAAACAGCTCGGAGCGGCCCCTGAGGGAGTTGATAGGGTTGAAGAATAACTTTAGGGTCTCTTTCTAACCAATGATCACTGTAACTTGTAAAGGTGAATTCGGTATTCCATACAAAAGGACCGGTAATATTACGAGTTGCTAATGAAATTTCAAGTCCTTTACTTTGGGTTTTACCAACATTATCAGGAACACTACTTATTATTGAATTTGACATCAATGCTCTGGAAGTTAGCAGATCACTAATTTGTTTGTAAAAAAGTTCAACACTACCGCTAATTCTATTATTAAAGAATCCATAATCTAAACCAAGATTTAATTCTGTAGTTGTTTCCCATTTAAGGTCTGGATTTGGTAATTGTGTAAGTCCGACACCAGTATTCCTAATTCCACCAAGATAATAATTGTGACCATTTGCAGCATAATATTCGTAAGCATTTGTTCCAATATTACTATTTCCGGTTTGACCTAGACTCAATCTTAATTTCAAGTCAGAAACTACTTTTTGTGATTGCATAAATGGTTCCTGAGTCACTCTCCAAGCAAATGCTCCTGAAGGAAAGAATCCGTATTTATTATTCGCTCCAAATTTATCACTTCCATCCACACGTGCTGTAAAAGTAAATAAGTACCTGTCTTTTAAAGAGTATTGCAATCTACCAAAATAGGATGCCATAATGGATGTTGAACGATACGAACCGACAGTAGGAATACCTTCACCTGCTGACAAATTGTTATATAAGAAAGCATCAGAAAAAAAACTGTAATTATTTGCGCTTGCACCATCCGAATTAAACTGTTGGTACGAATACCCTAAAAGCCCATTTAAATGATGAATCTTATTAAATTCTCTATTGTATGACAAAGTTGTTTCCGTTAAATAATCAGTTTTGAAAGAATTATTAATCGACCCCACTCCATTTTGACCTTTTCCGTACATGAATGTTTTTGGTAAATATGTTTTTCGAGTTGCGCGTTGATCATCCATACCTGCCGAAGCTTTCAATGTCAGATATTTATTGAAGTGGACATTCATAAACAAATTTGTCAACCATCGTTTTTGGGTAGTATTGTCTGAAATATCGAGAAAAGAAAGTGGATTTGGGATCAATGCTTGATTAGGATTTAAGGTGTATTCTCCATTCTCTTCACGCTGAGCAATGATTCTTGGTGAATACTGCAAAGCTGATTGTAGGATTCCTGAGTTTTCTTGTTCACCCCCACCCAAAGCTGCATTTTGATTCTCAACTACAGAACCGGTTAATGAGATTCCGTAATCTAACCAAGAAGTAAGTTTTTGGTCAATATTTAAGCGACCGGAATAACGTTGCAATCCAGAAGTTTTTACGACTCCTTCTTGATCGAAATAATTTAGAGAAAACATTATTTTTGTATCTTCCGACCCCTTACTTATTGAAATATTTTGTTGGTTAACTCTCCCCATTTGAGTAACTAAACCATACCAATCTGTACCTATTCCTGCCGCATCAATATCAGTCTGAGAATATTTTGGTGTAAATGCAGGTAAAGTACTAACATCTCTAGTACCATAAGGAAATGCGGTATAACGTATTAATGATTGATCATACAAATAGTTATTTGCCTCAGTCATTTGTTCGGATGCCGTAAGCATCTGAGGTCGTTTAGCGACAGTTTGAACCGAGTAATTTCCACTATATTCCACTTTGAAACCCTTATTTCCTCGTTTAGTAGTAATGAGAATAACCCCATTACAACCACGTGATCCATAAATAGCTGTAGCCGAAGCATCTTTTAAAATTTCAATTGATGCAATATCATTCGGATTAATTGAATTGAGGATATTGCGATTACCTTGGGAATATCTGTTGCCACTTCCGGGTTCTACACCAACATTTGAAAGCGGAAAGCCATCCAAAACGTATAAAGGCTCATTTCCAGCACCTACTGAGGCTGCACCACGGATAAGAATTTCGGCTCCACCTCCAGGTTGTGCACTTCCACCAAGAACTGTTACACCTGCTGCCTTGCCTGAAAGCGTTTGCGTAAGTGAAGAGGCCGAATTCATCTGCAAATCTTCAGGTTTAATTGAAACAATAGCAGCGTTTATATCGCTTTTCTTCATGGTTCCATAACCAATTACCACCACTTCGTCTAATGCTCTATTGTTTTCAGTTAGTCTGATGGATAACGAAGTCTGATTATTGACTTTTACTTCTTTAAACTGGTAACCAATATATGAAACCACTAAGGTAGATTGAGAACTTGTTTCTATCGAAAAGTTACCATTTACATTGGTAATTGTTCCTGTTTTTTCACCTTTCAGCATTACTGATGCTCCAATGATTGGGTCGCCTTTTTCATCGGTTACCAAGCCGGTAATTTTTTTTGACTCACTCTGATTTAGTTTGATTTTAGCAACAAGTAATACCAAATTATTTTTGTCAAGTTTGAAGCTGATTTCAGTGTTCTCTAAAAGTATAGACATTGTTTTCTCAATGCTTGCATTTGTCAGCTTTAAAGAAACAACAATATCAAGTCCCTTTAAACCTTCGTTATAGAAAAAGCGATATTCACTTTTAGTTTCTATTAACTTTAGAACCTCTTTTAATGATTTGTTGGATACATCGATGGTGATTTGTGCAGTCAGACTTGTAGAAAATAGTGCAAGGAATAAGAGGATACATCCTTTAAACAAAGTCTTTTTGAGTGGATTTGTGATGATTTTTCTTTTCATTATTATATAGTTGAATTAATAAAATTTTCAGGTCGTTATATAGTTTACAGTTCTGAAATAAATTTCCACTATTCAGAATCTATATTTAACAAGCGATTTTAACAAGAAACAGCAAGCCGAATCAACTATCAACTTGCTGTTTGTATTTCGACCAATAGCCTTCAGATTTTAAGGGTTATATTGATTCATTATTTTTTTGTTCTCATATAGTTTAACTTGTTGCTTGTCTATTTCAAAAGAGATGGGAGAAGTTAATGTTATAATATTAAGTACACTTTCTAAACTGTTATTATTTACAGTTCCTGTGTAACGTTGATTCCTGAGTTTTTCCGAGGCAAATATTATCTCAACATTATAAATACGTTGAATGGTTTTGGCAATTTCACCAAGTGACTCATTCTCAAAACGCAATTCATTATGTATCCAGCCCGTAAAGTCAGTTGCATTCGTTACAGTACCCGTTGTTTTTTGATGTGTAGTCTTATCATACATTATTCTATCATTTGGCATTAAGATAGCTTCACCATCAGGTGTCGTAACCCTGACTTTACCACGCATAAGTATGGAGGAAATCAGGTTATCCTCGTTATATGCCTTAATGCCAAATGCAGTACCTAATGCTTCTACTGCAATATCATTACTATGAACTATAAAGGGTTTTTTCGGATTATGAGCAACTTCAAAATAAGCCTCACCATTAAGCTGTAACTCTCTTTTCTCTACATTAAAATTATCGGAATAGGTTAGTTTAGATTGAGAATTCAACCACACTTTACTTCCATCGGGTAGCGTTATATTTGCCTTCTGTCCTCGCTCTACTGCAATAACTAACGGTGCTTTAGATGATTCTGCTTTGGACATAAAAAAATACATTCCCGCAGCAGTAAGCACAGGTAGAATAAACATGGCTGCCACACGCAACCACTTTTTAAACTGTAATCGTATATTACTTTGAGCAGAATGAATGTATTTACTTTCGGTTTCTAAATTTATTTCACTTTCAATATTTCTCAACATACGCATTTTTACTTCATTATCTATAGTAGACGACGAAGCCAAAATTTGCTGTTCAAGCCAAAGTGAAATTTCTTTATTATTTCTAATCCAACTACTTAAACGTTTTATTTCATCCTCACTTGCCCGATTCTGAATATAACGTTCAAATATATCAATACATTCTTCCTTTTGCATATAATCTTTGTTCTATATTAATGTATACAGCTATTCGTTTCTTTTTCACTACTCAACAAAAACTATTAACATTACTTTAAAGATAGTGTAAATAAAATTATCAATATCAATTCGTAATGTTTCTGCATTTGGCTTTTCATAAATGCCAATGCCTTCGAAAGTTGAGTTTCAATAGTACTTTCGGTTATATGAAGTCGTTCAGCAATTTTCTTATTGGAAAGGCCTTCCTTTCGACTTAAAATAAAAATTTCTCTTCGTTTGGGAGGTAATTTGTCTGCTAGTTTATCAATATATTCTTCCAATAAATTTTTATCAACTTCCTTTTCGGTTGAGCTATCAACATCAGCTGTATTTACTTTCACATATTCCTGATAAATAAATTGAACAGTTTGATGCTCATACTCATTTAGAAGCATATTTTTGGCAATAGTACACAAGTAGGAAATAAATGATTTATCGGAATCAATATACTCTCTGGTTTCCCAAACCTTTATAAAAGTACGTTGAACTAATTCTTCAGCAATGTAAGTATCTCCCTTGGATATCTTCATAACGAAATTATACAGCTTGCCACTATATCGATGATAGAGAGCCTCAAAAGATTGTTTTGAAGCATTCCTTAGTAATTCCAATTCTTCTTTTTCAGAAAGTGCCATGCAGAATTTATAATTTCTAAACTTATATTGTCAAATAATAGAAGAAGTTGAAAGTGCAAAAGTAACTAATATTCTTGTTTTATTACAATTAACTTTAATGGTTCTATTTGTTGAGTATGCAGGGTTTTATCTTCATCTGCTTATATTTCTTTTGAATGAGTATAATGTTTTAGAATCTGTAGCGCTGAATCGGGTTTGTTTTCAATCAGCGATTCTGCTTTTTGGAGTTCATTGGGAGGGTTTGTACAACAAGCAAGAACAAGCTAAGGAAGAGAAAAACAGATATGTAGCTGGATATTTTCATCGGAATACTAGTTTGGTTAACTAAAAATTCCGACAAAAATAGGAAAAAAATTTGTAAGTTAAAAATGGGTTATTGATCTCTATTAAAGAAAGAATATCAGACTCATTACGGAGTGCAAATATTCTTTCCTGTATCAGATCTATAACTTAAAACCAGATTTGCCATAAGCGGATCATTATTCTTGTATTCCGTTGCCAAAGAAGTTTTTTAGCGTTTTTGAGAGAAGGCTAATCATTTCAAAAAAAACAAAAAGGGGTATATTTATCATACCTTCAGCGTATTGTAGGTTTCTTAAAGAAGTACGTATTGAAATAACCGGATTATTTCTCTCCCTGTAAACCCGTAAGCTTTTAGCGTGTAAATTTTCGCCTGCCTTTACTTCAATAGGAATAATGCTAATACACGTTCCACATCACCCAAAATGGGAGCATTGGAGCCATTAGCCACCTGGAATGGTAGTACATGGGATGTTTCACCCACTTCAATTAATGCAGTAATAAATGGCAATTTTTCAGGTGCCGGATTTTCCTGTCTCGATTTAACTATCAATGCAGGCAAGCAAACAACCATTTCTTCAGGCGCATTGACTGTTGCAGGTAATCTACTATTGAAAAGCGATGCAACCAACGGAACAGCTACTTTTTTTGATAATGGCGGTACGCTTAACGTAACCGGAACCACCAGTGTTCAACAATATCTAACCGGAGGTCGAAACTGGTATATATCCAGTCCGGTTTCGCCTGCAACCAGTAATGTAGTTTCAGCAAGTACTTTAAATCCCTTATATTATTATGTGGAGGCAAGTCCAAATACCTGGTCATCCATAACAAATACTTCTACTGCGCTTAATCCTATGCAAGGTTATATTGCCAATGTCGCCAATACCGGGGTGGTTACTTTTACGGGTGGTACACTAAATACGGGTGCTGTTACTGCAAAATCTATTACAGGGCTTACTCGCCAGGAAGCAAGTTTTAAAGGATTTAATTTGATTGGCAATCCATATCCTTCCTATGTTAGTTGGGACAATGCCAGTTTAAGCAATGTAGGCACAAGTATTTGGTATCGTAGTAAAAGTACAGGAGCCTATTTGTTTCAAACATACAACAGTAACGGTGGTCAAGGCACTAATAACGGCACAAAATATATTCCACCCATGCAAGCCTTTTGGGTGCAGGTACCGTCTACTGGTACGGGATCAGTAACATTTCCAAATACAGCACGTTCACATCAGGATCAAAGTGTTGTGAACAATCAGTTGAAAGCACCGGCAATAAATACTCAGAAAGTTTTGCGATTAGAAGTCTCTAACAGTATAAACACGGACGAAACAGTAGTATATTTCGATGCCAATGCTGCAGATGTATTTGATACTTACGATTCACCTAAAATGAGTAATAATAACGTGATTATTCCTGAGATCTATACTAAAGTTGGAAATGAAAACCTGGCTATCAACGGAATGAATGCTATTCCTTATGATACCGAAATCCCGCTTGGATTTACTACCGGTAAGTCAGGTACAAACTTTAGTATCAAAGCCTCACAACTGGCAAACTTTACAGCCGGAACGCAGGTAATTCTGAAAGACTATCAGGATATAAATAATCCGATAATTACTGATCTGAGCGATGGCAGCAGTTATGTGTTTAGCTCGAATGCAACAAGCAATAATACCAGCCGTTTTGTGCTGCTATTCCATGCGCCTTCAATAGCTACCGGAATTAATCCAACAGATAATAGTAGTTTCTGGATTTCGACTAATGCCAATGGACAGATAATTGTGAACGGAAACTTAAGCGAAAACAGTTCGATAGCAATTTATAATGCTATTGGTCAGAAAATCATGTCGAGAAACCTGACACAGACTAATGCTGCGTTAAGAACTTCGCTTCTGCCCGGTGTATATATGGTAATGGTTAGTAATGCCGGAAAAACGATCAGCAGAAAAGTAATTATTGATTGATTGAATATTTTTAATTAGGGAAAGTGTTTGTTTCTGTTTGCAAATTCAGGTCTTATTGGTCCTAAACGCTAATAAGGCCTGAATATTAAAATCTCCACTTAATACTAAAACCGTTTAAAATCTGATAATATGAACACAAAAAAACAACAGTATTCAGCTCCTGAAATTGAGCGCATTGAACTGGATAATGAAATTGCTTTGCAACTGGAATCTACACCACCACCAGCTCCGGGTGAAACAAAACTAAATGCTCCTGAGTATTTTAATGACGATCCGTTTAAATCAAATCTTGCTTAATCGTATTTTCTGGTTTCTTGCTAAAAATTAGTATTTTAAGGCTGGTATGAATGTGTATAGTTAATTTATTGATAATAACTTATTCTTACTGTAAACACCTCATATAGATTGCTTTAAATCTCTTAATAGTTCGCTGCATTCCAGCGAACTATTTTTTTTAATGAACATTCTTATCTATTTTTGACGCTACTTAAATAAGGGAAATGATTTTCTTAATATTATTGGCTACTAAGGGCTATTTAGTTAGATAATTCGCTGACGCTTTATCTTATAAATCCTTTGTAGAAGTAATTGGAAAAGAATTCTCCCCTTATTATCAGCGATTTAGGAGACTTCTTCGGTCGAACTCACGTTAATATCAAATATTACAGCTTTAATATCAGATATTATCTGACACATGAATTTTGAATAAATATCTTTGCATCCTAAAATCATCTTTCAATTTAATTATTATGAACGAACAACAAATTAATCAGGCGTTTGATTATGCCAAGGCACGTTATGCCGATTTAGGTCTTGATGTAGAAAACGCAATAATAGAATTAGACAAATTATCTATTTCGCTGCACTGCTGGCAGGCCGATGATGTCGCTGGGTTTGAAAACGGCGATGGAGAACTTACAGGCGGTATTCAGGCTACCGGAAATTACCCCGGTAAAGCCCGCACTATTGCCGAACTTCGTGCCGATATTGACAAAGCTATGTCCTTGCTTCCGGGCAATCATCGTGTAAATATTCATGCCTTTTATGGCGATTTTGGAGGCGAATCAGTTGATCGCAATCAGATTGAACCAAAACATTTCCAAAGCTGGATTAACTGGGCAAAAGAAAAAGGATACGGACTGGATTTCAATTGCACCTGTTTCTCGCACGAAAAATCGGCCGACGGTTTTACCCTTTCACATCGCGATCCTGCCATTCGTCAGTTCTGGATCGACCATGTTATCCGCAGTCGTAAAATTGCTGAAGAAATGGGTCGTCAGTTGGGCACCAAATGTATCCACAATATCTGGATTCCGGATGGTTCGAAAGATTTGACAGTAGACCGTTTGCTTTACCGTAAGAATCTGAAAGATTCCTTGGATAAAATCTTTGAATATAAAACCAACGACGATTATATGCTCGACAGCATTGAGTGTAAATTGTTTGGGATTGGTAGCGAAAGCTATGTGGTCGGTTCGCATGAATTTTATATGGGATACGGAATTTCCAACAACAAAATGATTACCCTGGATTCAGGTCACTTCCATCCAACCGAAGTTATTTCGGATAAAATTTCTTCTTTATTGCTTTTTGCATCTGAAATCATGCTTCACGTAAGTCGTGGTGTGCGTTGGGACAGTGACCATGTAGTCATAATGAATGATGAATTACTGGCTCTTTCGCAGGAAATTATCCGCTCAGGGGCACTCGACCGTGTTCATGTGGGATTGGATTATTTCGATGCATCCATCAACCGTATCGGTGCGTATGTGATTGGCGTTCGTGCTATGCAGAAAGCGTTGTTACAGGCTTTGTTGGAACCTATCGCACAATTGCGTACTTTTGAGGCCAAGGGACAGAATTTTGAGCGTTTGGCTTTGCTCGAAGAAGCAAAATCATTGCCCTGGGCAGCAGTTTACGACAAGTATTGCCAACGTAAAGCTGTTCTTGCAGGCGAAGCATATATTGCCGATATCCAGAAATACGAAGTGGATGTAACTTCAAAAAGATAAAAAAGCCTCCCAATCCCTCCAGAAGAGGGGCTGTAAAGCAATCCAAATTAATCTAATTAATCACAATTAATCGTCTGCAAGTTCCCTCCTTTTGGGAGGGATAGGGTGGACTTAAATTTATGAATGCACTCTTAGGGATTTTATTTCACTCGATAGGCGGATTTGCGTCCGGTAGTTTTTACATGCCTTACAACAAAGTGAAAGGTTGGGCCTGGGAAAGTTTCTGGATTGTCGGCGGGTTATTTTCCTGGTTGATCGTTCCGCCACTGGCTGCATGGCTAACCATTCCTCATTTTTCAACTTACATTGCTGCTTGTTCAACTCAAATTCTAATCATCACGTTCATTATGGGTCTCCTTTGGGGAATCGGTGGATTGACTTATGGGTTGGGTGTTCGCTATCTCGGCATGTCGCTTGGAAATTCAGTTGTACTTGGATTCTGTGCTGCTTTTGGAGCAATAGTTCCTTCAATTTTTTACAACTTCTACCCAACTGTTGGTAAAATTTCATTCACCGACATGATGGCACATCCGGGCGGACAGTTGGTTCTATTGGGAGTTGTTGTCTGTATTACCGGTATTGCCATATCAGGCAGAGCCGGTATTTTGAAAGAAAAAGAACTTACAAAGGAACAACAGGAAGCATCTGTGGCTGAATTCAGCTTAGTAAAAGGATTAATTATTGCAGTTGTTTCGGGTATCCTGAGTTCGTTTTTCAACTTCGGAATTGAAGCCGGAAAACCAATGGCTGAGGCAGCCAACGAAGCCTGGAAAGCCTTGCATCCGGGTCAGGGTGAATTCTTATATCAAAACAATGTTAGCTATATTATTATCCTTTGGGGTGGTTTGACGACCAATTTTATATGGACCACTATTTTGAGTCTGAAAAATAAATCGTATAAAAACTTTACAGACAGGAAAACACCTATCACCAAAAACATTATCTTTTCTGCATTAGCCGGAACAACCTGGTTCTTACAATTCTTCTTCTACGGAATGGGTGAAAGTAAGTTAGGAAATGGTGCCAGTTCATGGATTCTACACATGTCGACTATTATTTTGACGGCTAATATGTGGGGTATTGTTCAAAAAGAATGGACAGGTGTTTCACCCAAAACGAAATGGACAATTACTGGTGGTATTGCGGTAATTATGTTATCAGTTGTTTTGGTAGGTATTGGTAATTCAATGTAACACGCAGATTGTGACTAAATTTAAAGGAGTTGTAAACAAATTACAGCTCCTTTTTTATATTCAAGAAATATGAAAGCCAGCATTGTTTATTCCTTTTGGAGCTTATCACTGTTTATTCTAAATTCACGATAGCACAAAGCCGGGTCGCTCTCAATACAAGAGGCAAACCCGGCTTTGTTACTTTCTTTGCCCGATATCTACAGTCTATTAGTAGCTAGTGACCGGAATATGAAGTTCAACACTAATCCTTTAATTCAACTCAAAAGGCTCTACAATTAGAATATTTTCCAACCGAGCGAAACAACAATTGTATTAGCAGGTATGCTGGTAAGTGAAGAGGTAGTTAATGATGATAATGGATTCTTGTACATATCAGCAATCAGGTTATAACGCAAATCCAGTGCAAACATCAATACATCTACACCGATACCTGCTTCAAGTCCTAAATTGGCTTTTTGAACTTCACTCACGAGTTTCGACGTGTCAAAAGTTCCTCCAGTAATGTTTCCAAAAGTTGGTGGAGCTGAGCCTGCATCGAATCGCAACATAGGTCCTGCAAAAGCCCGTAAATTTACAATTTTCAAATCCAGTAATTTTACTCCGACCAAAATCGGTACATCGACGGTACTGAAACTTGCAAACCGGTCAACAGTAATACTTTTCCCCCCACTTAATAGATCCGGAATTCCAAGTGTAAAGTTCTTTTTCTGGATAGAATACAATACTTCAGGTTGCAGGTAAATCATTTTTCCTAAAGGTATGCGCGCAAAAACACCTGCATGGAAATCATTCCATATTTCGTTTCCTACATTGGTCATATTGTATGAGCCGTTAGCCACATCGCCGATATTCTTTAAGGTAAGAGAAGAATTATAACCGGCCATAACTCCTAAATGAAACTGCGCCTGAGAAAAAGAAAAACTAAGCAGAAGTACTGCTGTGAAAATAAATTTTTTCATACTTGTTTTTTTAATTATGGATTTTAAAATTATAAATTAGAAAGTAACCCACAGAGGATTATGAATTTTTATTTTGTTGCTGTTGAACTTTAAATCAGCCTTATCGGGAACTTTAATGGTATATTCTTTCGCTTCCTTGTTTGTCAGCTTGTTATCGCGCAACCAAAAATTGAAATCTTTCAGCTGAGCATAACTGATTCCGTTTTGTTGCGCCCATATTGTCCAGTCAGGCACTGCTGTCTTTACCACAACATCTTTCGTGCCAATTGTCTGATAAAACTGATCGTGGTCAATCATATAACCATAGGCTTTCGGATTTTCCAGAAATTGTTTCATTGCCAGAATGCGAAATATATAACGGCTCGTTTCCGGATTCAGATATAAATCAAAAGCCTCATCGACCTGTTGGTTTTCTTTCTGTTCTGAAATTCGTCCCATGCCGGCATTATACGAAGCCGCCACCATCAACCAGTTTTTGTACTTTTCGTATGCAGTTTTAAAGTACCGGCAAGCTGCTGCAGTTGATTTTTCAAGGTGATAACGCTCATCCACTTCGTCAGTCACCTCAAGTCCAAGTTGTTGTGCTGTCTTAGGCATCAATTGCCACATTCCGGCTGCCAAAGCAGGCGAAACGACGCGTAAATCAAGATTACTTTCAACTACTGCCAGGTATTTAAAATCATCCGGAATTCCATTTTCTTTCAATACCGATTCAATGACCGGAAAATACCGGTTGGCACGCTTGATAATCAGTAAACTGGCCGAATGATTGTAGGCAATAATATTTTGTTCACGATCAAACCGTTCACGCATATCGTAGCGTTCGAGTGATATGGTTTGCCCTGCATAGGCTGTTTGTAAGGGTATGGGGAATGAAATAATTGGTTCTACGCTTAAAACCGCCTGACAGACACATCCCCATAAAAACAAGATTATTCCGGATCTTATCCGCATAGTTGATAAATTTTAGTTATCAGGAAGACGAATCCTAAGGCACAAAGATAATTAATATGATGAAATTTTGTACTAAAAACAAAAAAAATCAAACTAATGAACTCTATTTAAACAGCAGACGTTAAATTCATCTATCTTTGTCATACAAATCTGTTATTTTTGCAGTTATAAACAGAATATAAAATACATAAAACAGCATGAAACGAGCCATTTTCCCCGGAACTTTCGATCCGTTCACCGTTGGTCATTACAGTATTGTAATGCGTGGACTGACATTTTTTGATGAAATTATCATTGGAATCGGATTAAATCAGGCAAAAAAAACGCTATTCACTGTTGAAAAGCGATTAGACCTGATTACGCAGGCTTTCAAAGAAGAGCCAAGGGTAAAAATCGCCTCATACAATAGTCTGACAGTTGATTTCGCCAAGTCGGTGGATGCTGATTATATTCTGCGTGGTTTGCGCTCGGTAGGTGATTTTGAGTATGAACGCACGGTGGCAGATGCCAACCGAAAACTGACCGGTATCGAAACCGTTATTCTGTTTACCGAAGCTGAATATTCGTATATTTCGTCCACCGTAGCGCGTGATTTGATTTCGTACGGTAAGGATATTTCTGCTTTTTTAGCACCGAATGTGAAGATCTAAGTCAATTTTCAATTTTCAATTTTCAATTAATTGCTATACATTCATGTTCAAGAAAACCATATTTCCTTTTATATTTCTCCTAACTTCCGCTCTTTCAGTTTCAGGAGCTGCGAAACCAGATCAACGAACCTTTCGCATCAGCAAAAACCTGACAATTTTCAATTCTGTTTTTCGGGAATTGGATATGTTTTATGTCGATACGCTGAATTATGATAAAATGGTTAAAGGCAGTATCGATAATATGCTCGAGAAACTTGACCCCTATACCGTTTATCTCCCTGAGGAAGAAACCGATGATCTGACTTTTATGACCACAGGTGAATATGCCGGAATAGGTGCCATGATTATGAAGACCGGAACAGAAGTAGTAGTTTCTGAACCCTATGAAGGCATGCCGGCTCAACGAAATGGAATTCGTGCCGGTGATGTAATACTTGATATTGATGGGCAGAAAGTCAGCGGGAGAACTGTGAATGAGGTAAGTGCTTTACTGAAAGGAACTCCCGGCACCATCATTAAACTAAAACTGAAACGTCCGGCTGAAAAAAACATCATTGAAAAATCGTTTAACAGGGAAAAAATACAAATTAATCCGGTGCGATATTCAACGCTGGTAGCAGATAAAATTGGTTACCTGATGCTGAGCGAATTTACCGACCGTGCTGCGATTGAACTTAAGGCGGCAGTCAACGAGATGGTTCATAAAAACCAGATAGAATCGCTGGTATTGGATATCCGGAATAACGGGGGTGGATTGATTGACGAAGCCATTAAAATAGTCGGTTATTTTGTTCCAAAAGGTACAGAAGTGGTAACGACAAAAGCTAAAAACAAGGAAGCCGACCGTACCTATAAAACCCCCACTGAACCGATTTTTCCTCAAATGAAACTGGTAATTCTGGCAAATCGTTCGTCGGCTTCAGCTTCCGAAATTGTGGCTGGTTCTATACAGGATTTAGATCGTGGAGTAATTGTAGGGGAGCGGACTTTCGGGAAAGGACTTGTGCAGAATATCCGGCCTGTTGGATTTGGCGGAAACCTGAAAGTGACCACAGCCAAGTATTATATTCCCAGTGGGCGCTGTATTCAGGCTATCGATTACAGTCATCGAAACGAGGATGGTAGTGTGGGCCATATCCCCGACAGTCTGACTTCTGAATTTAAAACCCGTATTGGTCGCAAAGTGCGTGATGGCGGAGGTATTATTCCGGATACACTCACTAAAGATGAACGAAAATTGAATGTTGCCTATTATATTTTTGCACAGAATCTGTATTTCGATTTTGTGACCCAATATGTGCTGAAACATTCGACTATTGCTTCGCCGGCTACTTTTAAACTTTCCGAAGACGATTATAAGGCGTTTACTGATTATCTGATTTCCAAAAAATTCAGCTACACTACGCAAACGGAAAAATACTATAAAGAACTGCTTGAAATGGCCCAATATGAAGGTTTAGACAGTCGTGCAAAAGATGAATTTGCAGCCTTGAAAACTAAATTAATGCCCGAAGTTTCTAAAAGTCTGGAGGAAAACAAAACGGATATTGCTGAATTATTGAGTCTCGAAATTATTAAACGCTATTATTACCAAAAAGGGGAAATTCAATACTCACTTCGTACCGATAAGGAGTTGAAAGTAGCTCTTGATTTATTGAAACCTGAGGGGAAATACAGCATGATTCTGAGCGGGAAAAAGTAAAAACTTGCCTGTACAGGGATTTCATCCGATGACTCTAAACTTGTTTTAATGATGTTTAATGTCATGATCCACAACTAAATATGCTAACAAACGAACGCGATACACGAACTGAACGTCTGCTACATGTGGCTAACGACATGATGACAGCTGCACGTACTGCACCGAAAGGAAAAGGCTTTGATATTATAGAAGTGGCATTGATAACCGGCGAAACTATCAAACAGCTTTCCAATGCTATGGTTGAATACAGTAAAAAAACGGGTTTGAAATTTGTGCTGAGAGATTCGGCAAACATTCTACAGGCTGAAGCAATTATACTTATTGGAACAAAACAACAAATTCATAAGCTGAATTGTGGCTATTGTGGTTTTGAGACCTGCGCTGAGAAGCAGAAATATCAGGAAGTTCCTTGTTCAATTAACTCAGTGGATGTGGGAATTGCAATTGGCTCCGCCTGTTCGGTAGCAGCTGACCGACGTGTGGATAGCCGGGTGATGTTTTCAGTTGGTCGTGTAGCTCAGGAAATGGGATTATTGCCCGCTTGCAGCAATATTTACGGCATTCCAATAAGTTGCTCTTCAAAAAGTCCGTTTTTTGATCGAATTTCATCCAATCCGGCAAAAAGCATTTAAATATTAAACTCCCGGGTACATTCAACAAAATCAGCAATCAAAGCAGGATTTTTTTCGAAGATATTGCCGACCACTACTAAATCAGCACCCGCTTCAAAGGCGATTTTCAGTTGGTTGGAATTTTTAATTCCACCGCCAACCAAAAGAGGAATAGACAGTCCGGTTTTTACAGTTTCAATCATTTGGGTACTTACAGCTTGTTTTGCACCACTACCTGCTTCCAAATAAATTAGTTTCATTCCTAATAATTCAGCTGCCACAGCTGTCGAAAGAGCAATCTCATTTTTATCCGCCGGAATAGGTCGGGTGTTGCTGATATATTCCACCGAACTTGGCTTTCCACCGTCAATCAACAAATAGCCTGTTGGGATTACTTCTATATCGGAATTTTTAATTGCTAAGGCTGAGCTAATATGTTGTCCGATCAGAAATTCGGCGTTCCGTCCCGAAAAAAGTGACAGGTATAAGAGTGCATCCGCTTTGGTGCTGAATTGTGCTGCATTTCCGGGAAATAAAACTACTCCGGCTGTGGTTTCTTCTTTTAAAAGTTCTATCAATGAGTCGGTGGAAGAAACCGTATGGCTTCCACCCACAAAAATAAAATCGGGCGAATTTGATTTTAATGCAGCAATGGTGCTTGCGAGCAAACTTCCACGACATTGATCCGGATCGAGCAAAACAGCCAACATTTTTCGGTTTTCCTGTTGATTCGACAGTATTTGATTGTAGATTCTTTTCATTTCATTTTAGGTTTAAACGACACAATATACTAAGGTATAAGTCTCATTTTGAATATAATGTAACTGATATTTTTGTTTTGTCGAACTATGTTCAGCGTCGAATGATCCTTCGCCCGCTACTTCAAAAGGGAAAATATGCAAGTTTTTGGCAAAGTCGACAGCTTCTTTTCCAATGATTTTATATAGAGCTTCTTTGCCCGACCAGGCCAGCAACAATTGATTTAGGTTTTGCCCATTCGAAAGTTCCAACTGTTCTCTTTCATTTAGAAAACGCTTGTAAATCTTTTGAATTTTAGCTGTCGGAACTTCGATATCGATTCCAACCGGGTGGGTTGAATCAGCCATCACAGCAATCCAATCTGCACTATGCGAGATACTTATATGATAACTATGGTCTGAAAAACGGGGTTTCCGGTCCGCATCATACACTATCTTTTTTTCGACGCCTAACAAATTTTTTAGCGCCACCCGAACACCCAGATATTCCCGTTTTCTTTTATCGGAAACTAATTTCGAAAATTCTTCTTGGTCAACATAATCGAGCTGTTGATATAATTCGTCAATGGATTGAATGACCTGAAAAACCAATATCCGAGTATTCTCTATTGAAATAATATGGTTGGCTGAGGTCATCATTTTTTCCACTCAAAACTTTCCATTATATGGATAATATCTTCCCGGATATATTCCGCCATCGGTGCAATTGAATCTTTATTGGGTATATTATTGAAATACAAGGCTCCACGGAAAAAATTCTTCGTACTGTCTGTCAACACAAACTGAACGGAGGAAGCCGTATTTCCTCTTAAATCATATAGAATTCCGTGTACATTTTTTTCGTTATGGTCGTAGGCTTTTTCGCCAATTCCATCAGCCCGAATACTGTGTTTGTATACAATTTTACGGGTATCTTCCAGTAAATCAATCAAATTTCCTTTTACCGGTTTATAGCTGCAATAAATACTGGCATTCAAATTCGGATAATAAATATCCACCCAGAATTTACCATCTTTTGAATCACGACTGATTAGTTTTGCCTGCTGAGGTAAATCAAAGCGATAAGGCAGATTGAGTGTATCGATCATTCGGTAGCTGTGTGGCGCTATATCAACCCTGAAGTAGCCATAGGGATGAGGAACCGGCGTCTTACGACAGGAAATAAGGCTTGCCAAAAGGCAGCTAATCAAGATGATATTTGAAAAACGGATGACTTTCATTAGTTTATGCTTCTTCTGACTTTTTAAAGTCATCTTTAATATACAATTTTACTTTTTTTATCCGGCGGTTATCAGCGGCTACAATTTCAAACACATATCGGCCGTGATCAATACGCTCATTTTTAACAGGAAAATCACCTTTCAATTCCAGAATTAATCCCGCCAGTGTTTCAACATCATCAGTCACTTTAAGAAAGTCATCTTCTTCAATTTCAGCTATTTTAAAAAAATCATTTAGCAGGATTTTAGCTTCAAAAATAAAAGTATGATTATCAATTTTAGTAAATAGCTGTTGTTCATCATCGTATTCGTCACTGATATCACCCACTATTTCTTCCAGAATATCTTCCAGGGTAATGAGACCCGAAGTTCCTCCATACTCGTCAACAACCAGCGCCAAATGCACGTGATTTTCCTGAAATTCAATCAACAAATCGTCAATCATTTTGGTCTCAGGCACATAATAAGCCTGTCGCATAAGGCTTTGCCAACGAAAATTTACAGGTTTATCCAGATGAGCTAATAAATCTTTACTGTAAAGTAAGCCTTTTATATTATCACGTGTTCCGGCAGAAACAGGAATTCGTGAATAACCCGATTTGATGATAATATCCAGCAATTGCTTGTAATTTGATTTTATATCAGCGACCACCATATCGACCCGGGAAGTCATAATCTCGACTACCTGAATATTCCCAAACTTAATAATTCCTTCCAGTATTTCTTTGTCTTCATCCTTGCTGTTCGAAGTCAGTTCCAATGCTTGTGAAAGTTCATCCATCGAAATGTTAGATTTGCTGTGCCGGGCAAGTCGGTTGTTGACAATGGAGGTAGAATTTACCAATAAACTAACAAAGGGTCCAAACAATTTCTCCATTGCTGCCAGTATAGGTACAGTATTATAAGCTGTTTTCAATGCAAATTGCGTGGCATATACCTTGGGTATTATCTCTGCAAAAAGTAAAATGCTAAATGTAATGATGATCGTTTGAAAAATAAATCCAATAACCGGAACAGTATCAAAATTGAAAATTGATGTCGTAAAATAGGTAATCAGCAGTATAACAGCCACATTCAACAAATTACTGCCAATCAGAATCGTAGCCAGGAGTCGTTGGGGTGTTTTGAGTAAGCGGAGAATGCGCGAATCGGCTTTTCGTTCATTTTCTTCGAGCTTATCCAGAATTTGAGGACTAAGCGAAAAGAAAGCGACTTCTGAAGCTGAAATTATAGCCGAAAAACACAACAATAATAAGCTAATAATCAGCGAAATAATAGCGGATGTAGTAACTGGATGAATTGAAATCCCGGCGATAGTAGTATAAATAATATCTTTGTTCAATCTAATCGGAGTTTATAAACGGACTAAAAAATGCTGCTTGTTTAGTGCAAAAGTAACTATTTTTTCTGATATGAAACCAGCAGACAAAAGGCGCAACTCCTAAGTAGACTAAATCATAGCAAAAAAAAGAATAAATAGCAGAAAATACATAGCGATTAATTTAAAGAAGTGTTATATTTGCAAACAGATTTTAAGACACATTTTGGACTGTCATAAAAAAAATGTTCTCCAAAAACATTGAATTATTTAAATTTGGCTATCTTTACAACGATTTCACCCTATAACAATTTAATCAGAGATTACTTTCATATTAATTTGTAAATCAATAAATTAGTTCATCATGGAAGATAAATTAGTTACGCTAGCCATTCGTACTTTCCAGCGGGCCCAAATGATAAAATCCCTTATGGAAGAAAACGGGATCGAGACAGTGATTCATAATCTGAATCTCGAGCAACCTGAGCTCGCCGTTGGTGTTCGTGTTCGAATCAAAGAAAGTGATTTGCCACGTGCGTTGAAAATTGTGGAAGAAATGGAAAGTGCCTGGGAAAATGAACCGGCAAGTGGAAGCAATGATTGTTCACAGGTATTGATACCCATTGATTTAACCGATCAGGTTTCAAAAGCAACCGATTTCGGATTCCATTTTGCGGATATCTTAACTGCCGAAGTGCTTTTTTTATATGTTTATTTCAGTCCGGCTTTTACCATTTCATCCAACAACGAACTGAGTACCTACAGCATAAGCGACAGTGAATTACTCCGAAGAATTATCAGTACTGCCAATGCTGAAATTGAAATAATGACCCGTCAGATACACGAACGTATTGCCAAAGGTGAACTTCCGAATATTCCTTTCAGCTTCGAAATGAAAGAAGGAGTGCCTGAAGATCAGATACTTGATTATTGTAAGAAAAATACACCGGCATTGGTGGTGATGGGCACACACGGCAAAAAACTGACCAACGAACTGATTGGAAGTGTAACTGCCGAAGTGATGGAATCTTGCATCTCGCCGGTTTTCGCAGTTCCGGTGCTTATGAAGATGCAATCGCCCGAAGATATTAAACGCATCGCTTTTTTGACCAATTTTGATCAGAAAGACCTGATTGCCATTGACCGTGCGATTTCACTGTTTGGAACAGCTAAAATTGAACTCTATTTTGTTCATGCTTCAGAGAAAAAAGAAGCCTGGGATGAAGTCATGCTTTCGGGTATAAAATCTTATTTTGCGAATCATTATCCACAACTGCTTACAAATTATGCTCTCTTGAATGCCAGCGATACTCCCGAGCTCCTGAATACATTTATGATCGATCATCAAATCAATGTACTGGCCTTCAATACACGTCGCAGAAATCTTTTTGCCCGACTGTTCAACCCTAGTCTGGCCTATAAAATGGTACTTCACTCCGACACGCCTTTGCTGGTTACACATGTGTAAAGTATTTTTTAAAAATTAACTGCAAGCATCCTAAACTTTAAATCATTTCTTTTGAAAGCTGGTTTTAAAATGAAAAAGTCATCTATTTTAATCTTTTTTCTTCTGAGCTTCTCAATTTACTCATTTTCCGGGGAGCAATTGACTAAGATTTTGAAAAAACATATAGTTGACATTTCGCTCAATCCATTTCTGCAGACTGAAGAAATGCAAAATCTGGCAACCATTATTTCTAATAAAGGGAATACGACCGACTTAAGTCTACGGGAACTTTATATCAATACTTATCAGCAAAATGCAGATTTAGAGCGAATTATAAAATCTCAAAAACCGGATGGTTCATTCAATGATATTAACTACAACGACCCGGCATTAAGTAGTTGGGATCCGCTAAACCATGTTTCCAGGCTGCTTTATGTTTGCAGAGCATACTTAACTCCAAATTCCGCATTATATCAAAACGAGGAAGTTTCGAAATTTCTACATAGGGGATTGAAAGCCTGGTTTAGAATAAAACCTGTTTGCAAAAACTGGTGGTACAATCAGATTGGTGTTCCGAAAACCTTTGGAATAATGATAATTCTGCTTGAAGATGAATTATCAATGGACGAGAAAACTGAAGCTGTAAAGGTGCTGAATAATTCTCAATTCAATATGACCGGTCAGAATAAAGTGTGGCTTGCCGGAAATGTATTATTAAGAGCACTTCTACTAAATGATGAGCACCTAATACAAGCCGCCCGCGATACCATTGCTTCCGAAATTTATCAAACCACAAATGAGGGAATTCAGCCCGACTACAGTTTTCATCAGCACGGACCACAACAACAATTTGGGAACTATGGACTAGCGTATATTTCCAGTTTATCATATTATGCTACTATTTTTGCTGGAACAGCACTTGCATTTTCGGACGCTCAACTGAATATCTTACGCAACTATGCAGTTGATGGTGAGAATTGGGTGGTTTGGCATGGATCTATGGACATAAGTGCATGTAACCGACAGCTTTTCAAAAAAGCGCAAGTTGGAAAAGCGTTGAGTTTCTGTGTTGCATTGAATCAAATGAGTCAGGCTGATCCAAGCCATAAAAACCTCTATGAAGAAATAATTCTTCGAAACATGCGACCCGGAAGTTTGCCTGAAATGCCCGGAGTAAAACATTTCTGGCGATCTGATTTATCGGTTTTCAGAAGCGCAACCGACTATATTTCAGTACGTTCCTGTTCGCCGAGGGTAAAAGGAACGGAATTTACCAACAATGAAAACAAAAAGGGACATTTTATCTCCGATGGCTGTACTATTTTTATGCGTAGAGGCGATGAATATAATGATATTTTCCCTATTTGGGACTGGAATAGAATTCCCGGCGTAACCGCTCCATTAATTGATTCAATACAATACCACCCGAAAGACAATTACCGGAATAAGGATTCATTTGTGGGTGGGCTGGCTGTTGGAAATTCAGGAATTGCCACTTTTCAATTAAACCGCAACGAGGTTCATGCCAAAAAATCCTGGTTTTATCTCAATGGTTTGTTGGTTTGCCTGGGAACTGATATTCACTCCAATTCAAAAAAAGAGCTTGTTACCACCCTAAACCAATGTTTACAGCGTGGTTCTGTAAGTGTTGAGACTACCAATGAGTTAGAATCCTCAAAAATCGGGCTGTCCGATTCTGTTTATAGTGCAACTAAGCTAAAGTCAGTTTGGCACGATTCAATAGGCTATTATTTCCCAATACCTATGCCCGTCAGTTATTCCTGCAAAGTTCAGACCGGAAACTGGTTTATGATTGCCGATCCCTATTCAAAAGAACAAATCAGCAAGGGTGTTTTCAAATTGTGGATAAATCACGGGGTGGATGCAACTACATGTAATTCATATCAATATATGGTTTTGCCATCTGTTTCAAAGGCGGAATTAAGTACATTCACAACAAATCCAAGCATCGAAATTCTCTCAAATAATTCGACAGTTCAAGCAGTGAAACGTAAGGATAATTCTGAATTTCAATTTGTCTTTTACAAAAAGAACCATATCAATACCTTCACGCCAAACGATTTTATAAGTGTAAAAACTCCCGGATTGCTACAAATTGAAGTAGATAAAACGTTTCATATCAGGCTCACTGTCGCTGACCCAACTCAAAAGCTGGTAGTTTTTAAACTGTCACTCAGTGGTCAATATTCAGGGAGTCACGCAAGCTATAATGCCGTAACAAAACAAACGGAGTTGAAAATCCCTTTAGCACAGGGTGCTGAAGCCGGGAAATGTGTAACTATAGAACTGACGCGATTATAAACCGCTAGCCAGAATATCCGCCAAATGAATGCCCTTTACTGATGAATTATGTTTAGCACAATAGCCGTTGATATTCATCAGGCACGAAGCTTCGGTACTTACAACAAATTCAGCACCGGTAGCGACTGCATTTTCCACTTTTTTCTCAGCCATCGCCGTTGAAATAGCCTTGTTTTTTACAGCAAAAGTTCCACCAAATCCGCAGCAGGTATCACATTCTTCCATTTCAATCAGTTCAAGTCCTTCCACCTGTGCCAATAACCGACGTGGTTCGTCTTTGATGCCATATTCACGCAATGCAGAACAGGAATCGTGAAACGTAACTTTATGAGGAAACTTTGCTCCGAGCTTTTCAACTTTCAATACATTCACCAAAAAATCAGAAAGCTCATAAGTCTTACTTTTCATAAGCGTATGACGAGCCAGTAATTCGGGTTTATCCTTCAACAGTTTATGATAATGATGAATTACAAAGCTCGAACATGAACCCGATGGCGAAACAATGGGCATATCGGGCTGAAAATCAG
>SESF01006249.1_pt1 | contig 30291 bp, 23 predicted proteins | sample 3171521 | NCBI WGS metagenome assembly SESF01 (sample SAMN10866945, study PRJNA518727) | freshwater metagenome | biome: subpolar coniferous forest; feature: holomictic lake; material: water; isolation source: holomictic Lake 227, 6 m and 8 m depth | place: Canada: near Kenora, Ontario | collected...
TGATGACGGTAAATAAGCAGTTGAATCTGTTGGAATGCTTCCACTTGTTGCTCCGTTAGCATTGTATGATACTGTACCCCTCCACTCAGCATATAAAATTATGTTTGTTGAAATACTAAAAGTTCCATATGGGACAGTATTTGAATAACTTGTACCCAACCCATTTGCCTGTGTGTTCCAATTATTTGTAAAATATCCCGTTCTTGTTAATGATCCCGAGTTTGATTTAACGGTTACTGTATTTCCAGAATTATACTGTGTTGAATCTGTAGGTACAGACCCACCAGTATTACTGTTTCCGTTATAAGTAACTGTATAGGTTGGAAGTGCTACTGTTGCATAATTTGATGAAATTTGTGGTACTGAAGACCCTCCTGCATTTATTGCAGTTACAAAACAAACTATCGGTGAAACATAATTACTGAAATAATTTGAAGGTGGTGAATATGTTGATGATGTTGCACCTGAAATTGGTAAATATAATGGACCCTGATCATTATACTTCCATTGATAAGTATAACTTGTAGGTGAATCTGTCCATGTACCATCTGTTACTGAATAAGTTGTTATTCCAACCGTTCCGCTTGTTGGAGAAACTAATGGTGGTACAGTATTTACTGGAACTGGAACTGTTGTATTTTGTGATGTTGTTGTTGTAGATCCTGCAGTGTTTTCATTATTATATGGAGTTACTGAGATTGAATACGTTCTTCCACCTGTTAAACCAGTAATACTGATTGGACTTGATGGAGATGAAATTGTTTTTGGATATGTTGAAATAGAAACCCCTAAATACTTTACATCTATAACGTATGAACTCATATATGAAGAAGTGTATGGCAAAGATATAGATGTTGAAGATAGTGTTGGAGAACCAAAAGATATTGTTGGAACACCATATACAATTTTATAATTTGAATATTCAGATGGAGATAATGTAGCTTGGTTATATGCTTTTACTGCAAAATAAAGTGCTTTATCTATCATTGACAACCCGCTTCTATAATCTATTGAGGGTGTTGTTAATGAATAAGATGTTGAAGATGATGTAGAACCTTCATAATAATTTGGTCCGACTACAGTGCCCGATGCTGAAGTATTAGAAAAACTTTGAATAGTCCAATATGATGGACTTATGGATGGAGTGTTTCCTGGTGGTGTATTTTGTATACATATATAAACATTTCCACCATAAGATACATATGTCCCAACAACATATGAGGTATTACTTGCCCATGCCGTTGGTGCACTTATTGTAAAATATATTGTATTATTTGTTTTAGCCGATATTGTATATGTGTTATTAAATAAAGAATCCATTCCAGATATTACTATTGTGTCCCCCGCTTTGTATCCATGATTTGCTGAAGTAACAACGGCAGCGGAATAACCAGATAAATATTTATTGGATATTAATCTTGATTGAGAATATGTTAATGGATAACTTATTGCCCCGCTCATAAAATACCACCTGTAATCATATGATGTTGGAGAATTTGTCCATGTTCCTATGTTTCCATATGCAGTATTTCCTACAGTTGTACTTCCAGTAATTGATGGGTATGGAGAATTTGGCATTGGTGTGCCATAATATGAAACTAGTACCGATGAACTTGTTGATACATTACTTGTACTATATGTTGAATTTGTTGCAGTAAATTTAAATCTAAAGTACATGTCTGAACCTGAAGTAAAATCAGATGATGATAATACTTTTGTTACATCGGAATATGTCCCTGTAGATGGGTTTGTAGTAGATGTTGCAGATCCTATATTTGACCAATTTGAATTGTCTGGTGATTTTTGCCAGATATACGTGTAACCATCAGCATTTGACCAATGGTATTTTCTTCCTGTAAGTGTAACAGAAGTTGAATCATTCATTGTATATCCGTCTTGATATATTGCTACTGGTGTTTCAATTACAATTGCTGGGCCTGTATATTGAAAAAATTGACTCCATGTGTTGTAAGCAGTTTTTACATATGCCTTTGCTACATTAGACCATGTTTGATAATTTGTTTTAACCAATATGTGTTTTGGCTCAGACCATGTGTTGTAAGAAGTTTTAACAAATAGCTTTTTCATACATTATGCCCACTCTAACCAAATATCTCCTACAAAACCTGATGTAGCAGAAGGTGTTCCTGACCCTAAAGTATTACTATAATAAATTGCTGGGCCTCTTTTTAAAGATTTATCATCGGGTGATGACACTATAAATCTTATAAAACCCTTACCTGAAGTTGAACCTGTTAAATCTCTTGAATCTAAAACTGATGATTTATCTGTTGTATTTAGATTGCTATTATGACCATCTATATTTCCCAGTGCTGGTACGCTGGATAATGTTAATCCAAAAATTCCATCCATTTGAATTTTTGGTGTCCAAACTGCTCCGTCAACATAATCTGTATATGATGGACCAACAATTTGTATAGAAGAATTATCTATTTTTTGATATATTGATGTTGTAGCATATAAATTTATATTGCCATTTGTAATAGTTATATATGATTGACCACTATCTAGCTTTATTCCCGAAGAATCAAATTTAGCAAACACTGTGCTGCTAGAACTTATTTGAATAAGAGGGTTATTACTTATATTTGTTAATTTAATTGCAGCAGTTCCTGTATCTGGAACGGTGCCATTTACCCCTGATGTTGTAGATGTATAAAGGGTTATTCCTGGATTATATACACCTGTACCACTAGCTGGTTCTAATTTTATACCTACTGCAGAAGTTGCTCCTATTTGAATTCCATTTGTTGTTAATGATATCCATGGTTTTGTAGGTAGTTGAATTATATTTGAATTACTTGTATATCCTGAGGCTGTTATTCCACCAGTATACAAACCTATTCCCGCCGCTGTAGTGCCATAAGAATTTGTTAATTGACCTATGGCAAGCATCGGATTAGAAAAAACTGTATCCCATGCAGTTGAATTGTTTCCAGGGTGGTTTATTGATCCACTAAATGGGCTTGAATCAAAAACTGTAGTATAAAATACATTTTTATTTCTAGGTATTATGTAGTTATAACCCCCACTACCGCCTGTTCCAGGTTCAAAAGCAATATCTTGGTTGTCTCCGTCTAACGTTATTTTGCCCAGGCTTCCCGATGCAATTACTGTACCTGTTATTTGAGCACTATTTGCATATAGCTTTCCATCCATACGAACAACAAAGTTATTGTCATATGTTCCAGAAACTGTTTGTTTTGACGGATCTGGTAAATTGGATGTTTTTGCTGAACCCGCCCAAAATGCAACGCTTGAAGAGCTTGACGCACTATTTATTCCTGCTGTATAACTTGATATACTTGCATCTGAAACATAAATATAACCATTTGAAGAATCCAGGTAGATGTTTCCTCTACCTCCTGCAGAAACTTTTGATATTGAACTTAATGTAACATCCCATTGACCTATTGAGGCTGAAGTTGTTGTAAGCTTTCCTGTGGTTCCGTCAATTGTTGTAATTCCCGCAGTTGAAGAACTGTTAAACCTTAATCCATTTTGATTAAGTATAAAACCTTGTCCTGATAGTGTAGGCGGTGATCCTGGAGTTACAGTTCCAGAATATAATGAACCAGAAGAGCCAATGCTTACGTTTCCCGTAAATAAACCTGAAGATGCTGTAACATTTCCTGTTATTGTTGCAGATGTTGCATACAGGGAACCATCATGTTTTACATAAAAATTAGATCCTGCATCAATAAGTTTACTGTTAGCATCTCCAGTTCCCACTATATAAATTTCTCTTGCTGTAACTGCGCCTAGGGGGGTAACTGTAAACTTGGCAGAGGAATTTCCACCAGTTACTGTACTTCCCGCCCAAAAAGAATATGTGCCAGTTGCTGACAAACCAGTATATTTTGTTGGTGTGCCTGATAATGTATTTTCAATTTTTGTATCAGTAACTAACCAATCAGCAATTTGTGCATTTTTTGTTATAAATGTAAGTGGGGAATTGGCAGCACCTATAATTTGAGTTGAAGGTGTATCAGATGTTGTAGTACCGTCATTTGGCCCCCACACAAATATTCCAGCTTCTGCACTATTTGTACCAATTAAAACATTTGGTACAGATGTTTTTGAACTACCTAAATACAAAGCGCCTGTTGATGTAATTTGAACTGCTGTATCAAATAATGATGTAGTTGGATTAAGTGGTATTACGTATGCTGGATTTGCTTTTCCAAATAAAGAGTTATTTCCAAATATGTCGTAATAAACAACAACAACCCATCTTTTTATATAGTTTCCAGTGTAAACGCTAAGCGGGCTATTGCCAGTTGCAACAAGGCTTGGCATATGGTATGAACCAGATGCTTGTTGAGTTAAATTATTACTTAAATGTACTGTATAATTTGTACTTGGCCCAATTGTTATAGAAGTAATATATGTATTATCTGGTATGCCAATTCCAGTAATAGCCATGCCTTCACAGTATTCTGGATTTACAACTGACATTTGGATTTGATCTTGCCAATTATTTAATACAATTGTATTTGCTCCCGATGCGCCACCAGATACATAATCTGCATCCATGTAATCCATTAAAGTTCCCATCATGTCCAGCATGGTGGTTGGGTCTAAAAAGTACTCATAAACTTCAACGTGATCAACATTTGCAGTTGTATTTGATACAGACACAATATATCCATCAATAATTGCTGTCAATGTTGGATTTGGTGTAACTGAAGCAAGTTGATTTGTTATTGAATTAACATTAAAAGAAACCCCTGATGTTCTATTATCTGCTGCATCTACAGATTTTATTAATCCTGTAAACTCAGTATAATATGTTCCAAACTGTGCAAATAATTCAGATTTTGTAATTTTTAAAGTTTGAGTGCCAGAAGAGGATGTGGGATATAGATAAAAAGAGCCTAGGGCTGAGATGTTAGATGTCGGTGTTAAGTTTATTATAAATCTAACTCCTGGATCTAAGGTCGGCATAGTGTATGTAATATCAATACCGTTAGATGCATTCCATGCTGCAGATACCGTTGTTAGTTCATTTGGTGGAACTAAATCTACATTGACTATGCTTACTGGATTTGCTTTTACTCCTGCAGCAAATGAAGTATAAACTGAACCAATTGATGAAAATCTTACAATTACCCACCTTTGATTTAAATTAGGAGATGTTACTGTAGCTGGATTTATATTACTGAAATATACTCTACTGTAGTTGCTTGGGGTAGTTCCGTCCGCTTTATATGTTATGGCGGGAGCGGTAGATGAAGTAGACTCTATTTCCCATATATCAATAGCATCAAATGAACCTTTAGCTATTTCTGAAGTATTAGTAATAGTAACTACATAACCATTATTTGCATTTGTTAGGGTGAAAGTCGGAGTATTTAAATTAAGAACATAAGAGGGAACTGAAATTGCACATATTGTATTACTTATATTATTAAAAGGATCTGCTGTTTCTACACATACAGCAGTAATTACAGTGTTAAAATAATTAAACATTTTAGTATTTACTGCTTGTGTTAAAATTAATGTTTGATGTGTTTGTGTTTTATCTGGAACAAAAGTATTAAATGGAGTACTTTCATTTAATGAACCTGAAGTTAATTTAACAATAAATTGAGATATTGTTGCATTTAATGCATTTGAATAATCCCAGTCGAATTCTATTTTTAAATCATTTCCTACCCAAGTTACTGTTACATTTGTTGGATCAGTTGGAACTATTACTTTAGGCCTTCCAGACGGGTCGTTTAAATCTGGATTTAAAATTGCTTTTACGGCATCATAGTAAGTTAAAACACTATCTTTTGCATCAGCACTTGGAAATGAATTTCCAGACGAAGCATTTTGAGAACTTAACAATGAATTAACTGTTAAGTTTTGAGATCCAGACAAATCAACAGGTATAACTGGTGCACCCTGATTTGCAACTGTGCGCCCTCTTCTTTGTTTATTCCATCTTTCTTCGCTGATATCTAAATATACAGGCTTTCTTTGCCCTACGCTATTGGGGGACTTATTTGTGGAATCCATTGATGACATAATACCCCCGATTTAAGCTGGACCTATTGCCATCCAATTTACATATATTGTTCCAGATATTGCTTTTGTTGAATTTGTTCTTGCTAATCTATAACTAAATTTGTCGCTTGCAACATTGTATACTGTTATAGTAATATCATCGTTTGTTGTTACAACCGCATTTCCCGTATTACCCGACCAGACGGTAGCTGTTACAACTGGGGTTGCTGAAAAACTATTTATACCTGTAGTATCTCCAAAATTTACAGTATTATACCAAAGTGTTCCATTTGTATTGCCATCTGTGTCTACTATTTTTGATCTACCAAATAATATTTGCTGCCCACCTGGTTCAAACCTATGTGTAAAATTTGAAGATGAATCCCATGCTGGGTTTGCCACTGTGCCAAAATTATTAGATAATGCATCTATAGTTTCGCTATGTTGGTTTACTACATTTATAACCTGATGCCATGCTGACACGTCTATAATTGATGGATCTGATATTTTAATATACGCCATTATTTATTACCCCTTTTATGCTTATATAAAGATTATACCATTTTTTGGTCATTTTAGTAAGCTATTCCCCTATCAATGGTATTTAACACTAGCTCCGTAGTTAATCCTTGATTAAATGATTGTGAAACTGAATGAATTAGGTATTTTTGTTGATTTATTCCCGCTAGTGGGTAGGATATTGTTATTACATCCCCCACCTGTATCAATGGATTTCCGAAAACTTTAATTCTTGTATCTTTTGAAAAACCATCAAAACCATGAGCAAGAACATTTAACATTTTGTTTGCTGCTTCTTTTGATTGAATCCAAGGGGAATCTACTTGAGCAACCTCTGATATGTTAGAAGGATCAAGAATTTTTTCTAATATCTCTGGATCTGATGGTGCTATAATTTCATGTGTAAAAATTGTAAAATTGTTAGCCATATTTATTAAAGAATCAGATTGATGGCTTAAAAAAACCATATGTGGAGAGTTATTTGCAATAGCTATTTTTGCTCTGAATCCTGTATTGATTACTGTTGAATAAGCTACTGCATATTCATCTACCGATAATGATTGATAGTTTTGTTTATCAATAGAATTAACGCCAGGGTAGTAGTATAGTAAATATGATACTGGCTCTACATCCGCTGATACCGCTGCTGGATTAGTGTATTGAACATCATAATAATTAATACCTAAAACTTCTGGAGTTGTTTGCATATTGTAGCTTAACGAATCAGAAAATGTATTAGTTCCTTGCACCATACCATTTAAAAAATTTCTATCTTGGAACCAGTAGTTTACGCTTCTTTCTTTTAAAGCTTTTTGTGTTCCATAAATTTGTCTTAAGTTTGCTACACTTTTTGTTGAGTCTATAGTTGGAAAACCAACCTTATCTGTAACACCCTCTATTAATACAGGAGTAGTTGAACAATAAAATCCAAACACAGTTCCTGAGCTTGGTTGGCTAGGCAAAATAATTTTCTTGCTACGCTTTGTTACACTATTAATTTCTGGTGCATTCCATGGTAATCCTGAAATTTCCCCATTAGATGATCTAATCTGAAATCCATTAATTTCAACATTGTTTAAAAATATACTACAAATTTCTCCAGCATCCTCGCCGTTTTCTGTGTCAGAGGGATAATGTACTACTTTCAAAAGAAAAGCTTCATCAGTTGTTGTTGTATAACTATATTTTGTTGGTGTTTCTATTTCTTTAACTATAACTTTTTCAAAACTTTTAATAATGCTCAAAACAATACCTGATACATCAGCCCATGCAACAATAGTATTGTTCAAACCATCATTTTGGTATATTGCTAAGCAGTACCTATATCGTGGTGGAGAATACAAAAGGGTTGTTGCTGAGTTTATTTGATTAAACTTAATTAACTCTACAAAATATGCATCTGTAGAATCAGATAAAGAATTGTTTAAATTAAAAAATAAACCTGCTGCAGCAACCTCTTGATCTATTAAATCAAACTTAACAGAATATGTTGCATACCCGTTATCTGTTTCTTCTGTTGGGTAAACAATTGTTTTTGATAATGGATCTGCATTCATTTGAATTTTTTGTATAATTGGGTTATTTCCACTTTGACTATCACTTGAAATTATTGTTGTTTTTGATGTATTATTATTTATATTAAAACTTGAATCAATAACTGATTCTGATAAATTTTTGCTTCCTAGAGTTGTAATTTTTGTGTGCTCTGATGCAACTGTTCCAAACAGTCCTCTTTGAACTTCTGTTATATATCCAGTAGGTGTCACTAATGTATTGTATGTGTTTTTATCTTCGCCATTAGATAATTTTAATCCCGTTTGATATTTTTTATTAAACCTATTTATTTCTGATTGCAATTCAATATCATTTTTAACTGATACTGTAACTATTGGTGAAAATTCATTTTGCAATGTATATTCTTTATAAACAAGTGAAACAATTTCATCTTCAATTGCGGCAAAACCATTATTATTTAATGAGTATGTATGGAATATATCAAGTGTATCGTTTATGTTTAATTTAAATCTATTTGATTTTTCTAACATATCTTCATCTAGGTAGTTAAAGCCAACTGAGTCCATGCTCTGCTGGGACCACAAAACGTCATTTGATGTTGTAAAAATAAATGATGGTGATGCAGCAATTGCAGTATCTGTTGCATTTTGTAATGCCAATGATTGTTTAATTTTAGGCGATTGATATCTTATGGATATTTTTCCTGGCTTGGCTTTATTACTTATTGAGTATCCGCCCTCTACAACATGGGCTTCATTAATTGTTATTGATGAAGTCTTAGAAGCTAAAATTGTAGAAAGGCTTTTAAATTTCATAATACCGTATTCGTCCATATATGCGCCAATTTGATATGCTAAAAATATTTGAGATATGGCATCCATAACAGTCATATCTTTAGAGTTGCAATAAAAATATGCAAGGTCTAATGGCATAGTGTTATCGTTACATACTGTATGCAATGAATCATAGTCATAATCTGTAAATCCCGCCAAGTCCAGTATGTTGGTTATGATATCAAAAACACTTTTTAAATTTGCTACATAATCTGGAACTGGTGTTGTTTGTAAATATCTTGTTATGTCATAGCATTGAATTCTTACGTCTTTAATGTCTGTTTCATCCCAAACATCTGAATAAAAAATGCCAGCGGGAACCCTAACCCCGTTATGTGCATTTGGCCCTGAGGTAGGTAACTGTACAAAAGAATTAGTTGATGCATTAAAATATGAAAGAATATTAAAATTAACATAGAACTTAATGTTTTTTCTTAACATGTTTGTCAAAATATTGCTTGATAAATTACTTTGACTTGAAAAAAGAGGTACTAGGGAGTAGTTTGAGATAGCTGGTATTGCTGAAAGAATTATTGTTGCATCATCAGTATTTATTGATGAAATTGGAACAAAGTTATTTTTGCTATCCAAAGATTTATTGACTGTTACATCTTTTACATAGTCAGATAAATCAACTTCAAGCCTTGGCGATATTTCAATAATTTGCATTCTCTTTAAATCTTCAATTACGCTTATGCTTGTAAAAGATGTAAATTCAGTATTAATTGAATAGTTTACTTGCGTTACTGTTATTTTTTTAAATGATGTAAAATTTGATACCGATCCATTAGTGGTTATATGTGGCATGGTATTCCACTTATCTTTTGTCCATTCCGTGCCTGTCCAATATAAAATTAATATGCCGTTTGAATCTGGCATTAGGTTGGTACTGGATGCAATTGATATAGAAACCCCATCAATAGCAACATTTACTGTTGGCATAGTCATTAATGAATTAAATTTAATTACAATTTTATTAGCACTTATATTTTGTTCATATAATGCTGATATGCTTTTTGAATCTACATCAGATACAAAATATTTGTACGGATCCATGTCACTTGCTAGTACACTTTTAAGCACTGGCACTGGTATTTTTGCAAATGAAAAACTTGGATTATTTAAAATAGGACTTATTGGAGAGCATGTTGATGTTGAATACCCATGTATAACTTCTGTATTAATTTTTCTATAATCTGTTGGAAGTGAAAAATTTTTATCACCTGTAGACACATATGATTCTCCTGGTCTAAAATAAGTAAAGACGCTATCTGTAGGCCACAATGAATTATATTGATAATCAAAAAATGTTGTTTCGTACACTTTTGGCTCTGTATAGAAAAATGTTGCTGATTCTACGCTACTTGTGCTATATGAATTTATTGACATAACATAATTAAATGAACTTATAACGCTTTCAGGTGATCCAATATAGGTTTCAATTTTTGTCCAACCAAAAGAATTTGCTTCTACCTGTGATGATCCAAACTGATTCTTTGTGCCTTTAGCATATGAATTTATCATAACAGGCAAAGCATTGTCTGTTTTTACATAAGTAACTATTTTATACGCTGAGCCATTATTTGCTGTAGATATATCATATGAAATATCTCCTGAGCCATTTGAAAGGTTAAACTTTTTTGTTGTAAAGTCTCCACCTTTTGTATTGCTATCTGTTACATTTATTACACTATAACCTGAAGTAAGAGAAACTGTTTCTGCAACTCCCGTTCCAGCAACTGTTAAAAATGGTGGATTAAAAAGGTTTTGATTCCATTCAGCAGACACTGTTGGAAGCAATTGTATGGCACTTGAATTAAGAAATATACTTTGATCTACATTTGATAACATTAGATTTCCGTAAATTCTATTTTCATATTTACATAATCATATCCATGATTAGACGTTGTTTGTGGCAAAGAAGCACTTGATCTTCTTTTAGTTATATCATATGTAAAAGTAGTCATATATGCATTATATATTGCCTGCTCTGGTGCAAGTGGAGTATTTTTTGAATCTGTATAGGTTGAAGAAGAAGGAACTGAATTAAGTACAGATGTTTCTTTTGCAAATACAAGTTTTACATATATTGGGTTTCCATAATTTCCTTCATAAAAAGCTTTAATCCATGCTGCTGCAAATGGGCCATAGGGAGAGCTTGATGGAACAGGGTTTTCATAATCAACAAGATTTGAATCAATTGTTGGAAAATCGTTCCAGTCTGCTGTTATAACAAATTTGCGGGCTACAATATATTTACGCAATGTACCGTTAGCCATTCTATCTGTTGATTCAATAAGGTTATAGGTAATACCAATAGGTTGACGGTTATGGTCAGAAAGTTTATACCAAGTACCCGTCTGATTTGATGGATTATAATCTAAAGATACTTGTATGCCTTGCGCTATTTTATATTTCATTATACCCTTACCTTATTTCCTTTATTGCTTTTATCTGTCAAAGTCTTTAATTGAGACATAGTTTGTTTAGTTGCCATATCTGCTATCATTTTTGCATCAGCATTATCTACATTTACATTAGTAGTTACATTATATACTGTATTTCCCTGTGCTGCAACATTACCAAATGTTCCTTCATTTATTGAATTCATAAAATCAACACCATATTTTTTTACAGCTGCTGCTTTTTGTATATACTCACCATTTGATACATTAATTGGCATGCCACCATTTGCAAATCCTACTGTTGCTCTTATAGAGTCTGATGTTCCAGTTCCTGGACCCATTATTAATCCACCCGTGCTTTTTGTTATCTTAGCTTTGGCTTTACTTATTGCTTCTTCAGCTGCAGTAACTTTTTTACCTGCTTGCAAATCGGTTATTCTTTGTTCAAGAGCTGCAATTGTTTTGTCTTGTACCTGTGAGGCTGTATCTTGATTAAATTGGTTTTTGCTATTAGCCATGTCTTGCTTTATTGTTGCAGCTTTTAAATAATCTCCTGTTACCAAAGCTTGTTTCATATCGTTTAATCTATTTTGTTGAGCAATTTCAAAATCTTGTTGTTTTTTTAATTCAGTATTAATTGCTGCAAGAGCATCACGTTTTTTCTTAAGTCCTACCAATTCTTCTTGAAGGTTTGCAATAACAAGCTGCTGTAACTTAGATAATGCAACAGTACCGCCAGTATTTGTGCTACTGGTCGTATTAGAAGATGAATTCATAATACTGTTATACGCATCCATTGTTTTTTTGTATTGCTCTATTATTGTTTTCATTGCGTTTGGATTGTTTGCAAGATCAATTTTAAGTTGTGTATCTACCATTTGTTTAATACTTGCGTCTGGAATTTGGCTTCCAGTATATTTTATTCCAAGTTGAGCTGCAGCTTGCTGACCTGTTGTAATTCCCATATTTTGCAATGCAATAAGTCCTGCAATATCTGCGGCTGTTTTATGACCTATATTGTCAAGTGAAGCGCTTATGCTATCAAATGCTGATAATGCCTCTTTATCTCCTGATTTTTGTATTGCAGCTCGTAATGCATTAATTCCAGTTGCTCCGTTTAAAGAACTATTTTTTATTCCATCCAGTCTTGATTGAAATTGATCATATGTTAATGTACCTGAGGTTAAGGTGCCTATTAAACTATACATTGAGTCTGCTATTGCTTTTTGTGCACCATTTAATTCTTTATAATCTTTTAAAACATACTTACTGGTTCCGTCCCATTTATTCCATGCAACTCCAGTTTCTGTAATACCTTTACCTAATTTATCTAACATGATTGTGGTTGCAGTGCCCGCATCAAGTAGTGAACCTTGTATATCTTTCCATACCGCTGCGAATTGCCCTGATTTACCTGCTGCTGCTAACAATCCTGCTACATATTTTTGTGCTTGGGCAGGATCTAAACCTCCTATAGATATTGCTGATGCAACTTTAGTTCTCATATTACCAGCTATTGATGAAAGTGAATCTATCTTTTTTAATCCATTTACAAACAATTTTGTTGGATCATCTTTAGGTAACTTATCTATATAATCAACAAATTTTTGTAACTCAGGAGTAAGTCCGCCATACACTGTTGATACACCTTCAATATTGCTTTTTAATACATTGATTTTAAAAGCAGTATTTAATACTTTATCTCCAAAAAATTCTACGTCCGTTGCGTTAGATTGAAATGCTTTTTGTGCAATTAACTGATGTTGTTTTTCGGCAGCCATTAAAGAGCTTATTCCTTTATATGCAAGAGTTAATGCTGCAACCCCTGCCAATATTGGTATTACCATTGTTGCTGGTGCCATCATAGCAACCATTGAAGCCATTCCAACATTTGTTAATAGGCTTCCCGCTACTCCTGCAGCGCCCGATTTACCTTGAAGCGCCCCACCAGCCATCATTGCGCCCATACCGCCAGCCATTACTCCCATACCACGCATATTTTTAGTTCCGCCAGGATTAACCATTCCAGTCTGTGAATTAAATCCTGCTTTCCACGCTCTTCCGTCTGCTGCACCAGCTTCTTCAAATACTGATGCACTTTCTGCTGCGTTTTTCATTACAGTTGCATCTAGCTCTTCTATAAATGATAAAGCACCTAATCTTCCCGCATCTCTCATTTCTACTGTTGCAATATTTCCAATTTTTGAAATCGCTGTTGTAATTCCAGCATATGAGGAGTCTATTTGAGCAATTAATGATTTTTCTAATGCTCCTCCTGCTTCCATTCCTGCTGCTCTAAAGTCTGCAATAATTTTTTCTCTAAACTTAATAAACTCTTCATTATATGAGTGCAAGAAAAGAGCATTACCTTTTCCAGCTAAAATTACCGACTCTTTGCCTGTTCCATATATTGATGATTGAACTGGTATTGCACGACCACCGCCGCCTGCGCCTGCACCAGCTTTAGTTGTTAAACTAGTGCTTGTATTATATGCTGCCCACATTCTTTGAAATTCTGCTGAATTTTGTGATAAATTAGCATTTTGAATCATAATTTTATTTGTAATTTGAGAAAGCAATGCATTTTCATCTTTTATTGTTATACCTTGACTTTGCAAAGATAATAACTCATTTTCATATTCTATATTTATCTCTGCTAATATTTTTTCCACATTTTCTTCACTAATTATTGTTTGCCCATTAACATCAGTCATTGTTTTAATAGTGTCAAGATATTTTGTAGTGCTTGTTACAAACATCCTTGAAGCATTATTTGTTTCACCCGCATAATTTTTCATAGCAAAAATAAGTTCATCAGCTGCAACACCGCTTTTAGCTAACTTAGCATTTAGTTGTTGAATTGTAAATTCTTGACCTGACTTTGGTGATACATACCCTTGTGGTAATGAAGCAAATGCTCCAGTTGTGGGTTTTGATTTTGCATAGTCTGACTTTCCTCCATATCCAAATGCTCCATATACAGATTTTTCCATTACATGGTAAAGACCATTTGCATAAGATGTTGCACCTACCGTTGCTGCTGACTGTGCCTTAGCTGCTGCCAGGGCCATCTCTTCGCCTGTAGCTGTTGACATTGCTCCAGACATACCCTCTAAAGTAATTGTGAGTTGTTTGACTGCTTGATTTAACAAATCTACAGCATCTACATCTTTTGCTATTTCAGATGAAAATAGTTGTGCTGCATTTTGAGATGCAATAATCTCTGGTGTCAATAATTCTTTAAAGGATTTTCCTCCAGTTGCCAACAATTTTAAATTTACAACACCCTTAAGAAGATATCCTACAAAGTTTGCAAGTAATCCAGTTAACATAATTACTGGTCCAGCAAACAATGAAAGTCCCGCAAAAATTCCAAGTACTGTCTTTATTGGACTTGGTAATCCTGAAAACGCTTTTCCTATTTTATTAGCAATATTTAAAATTATAGTTCCAATTTCAAGGAATTTTTGTCCTACAGGATAAAGTGTTGCTTTAAAACCCTCTATGGCCCTTGACCATTTAGCGGTTGCTGAAGTTGTTGCAATTTTCATTTCTTGATCAATAAGGGTTGATAATTCTTTTGCGCTTGCTCCAGCAATTTTAAAACCTAATTGTGTCTGGCTTCCAGCTTTCCCTAAATTATCTAACATTGCTGTGACACGAGCAAATTGAAATTTTCCAAATAGCTTTTCAATTAACTGTGCTCTTGCGAGTGGCTCTATACCTTGAAGTGATTGTTGCAATGCTTGAATCATCTTAACTGGATTACCGCCCGTTGATGTGGCAATTGCACCCAAGTTAATATTAAATTTTGCAAACATATCTTTTGCTGCAGTTGTAGGAGCAATCATTGATGCCATAGCTGATTTAATTGCGTTAGCTGCTTGTGCGGCTGGTACTCCAGCTTCTTTCATTGAAAGCATCATTACTGCAGTATCTTTATATGTTCCACCCAGTTGTTTAACAATCGGACCAATTCTTGGAAGAGCGTCTGTAATATCTGTTAAATTTAATGCAGTTTGTTTTTGAATTGCTGTTAAAAAGTTTACAGATTCAGCAAGATCTGTTGATGAAACTTTAAATGTATTTTGAAGAGACATAATACCAGTAAAGGCTGTGTGTGCATCAATGGATCCAAGCTTTGATAATCTCATAGCTTGTTCTGTAGATGTTAGTAAATCTGGCCCAGTTCTTCCAATAGCTGCAAAATCAGCTGCAGTTGCAGCAGTATCTTTTTGTGCTGTACCCATACTTTCAGCAAGTTTTTTTCCTAAATCAAGTACTTGTGTCGAAATTGCAGCAATATCTTTATTACTTGGTGCTACTAAACCTACACCGTATAAACGTTGCAATCTTGTTAATTCTGTATTTGTATCTTTAAATGATTTTACTGCGGCTGCGCCAAACATTACCATAGGCATTGTAAGACCAACTGTTAATTGGCGTCCCGCCCACTGTGTATTTTTACCCCATGTAATAAGAGCTTTTGAAGAAGCCATTACAGACATGTTGTATAAATCTTGTTGCATTGTAGCAAGTTTAGTTGCTGATGTAACTGCATTTATTGTTGTTGGGGTGTATACAGAAAGCAAACCCCTTTTTGCTGGATCCGCCATAACAAGTGAACTTTGAAGTTTTACCTGCTCCATTGCAAGAGCTTTTAATGATGCTGTAGCTTGAGATGATTTTCCAGTTATTATATTAAAATAATCTGATAATTTTAATTTTCCTGCAACAAGAGCTTCGCCAAATTTAGCAGTTTCTGAAGTCATTCTTACAGTTTGTACTGTAAACTGACCTGTTGAAAGCATGGTTGCTTTAAATGCTGCTTGTGCAGCATTAAGATCTTTAGTTAATTGTGTGCTTAACCCTACGCCTGCAACACTTTTATTGAGTGCTACTACTTGAGTTTGAAGAGCTTTTATTTGAGTATTTACTGAAGCAAAGTCACCTAAGGCAACTATGTTAAGTTCAATTCTTGCCATTTACTCTTCCCCCATTTGCATAAAACCTAGGCCTTCGTTTATGCCAAATCCTTCTCTGCTTGATTCTACGGAACTTTGAAGTGATGCTACATCTTCTATTTTCCCCGTATTTTCTTCAAGATCTACACCCTGAATTGCAGCAAGAAACTTTTTTTCTTCATAATCTTTCTTTCTGCTTGCGTCTAATACTGATATTAGCTCTTCAAGAGAGAGATTACTTTCTAATTCGTCAAAGTTTTTCCAATGACCAATTAAAAATACTTCAGACTCTAAGGAGCGGAGATCTAGTTCGTCCCAACTAGAGCTGCTCCCAGAAGGTTTGGGTCTGTCAACTTTAGACCGCCTGCAACTTCAAGAATTTTCATCATTGTGGGTACTTCTATAAGTTCTTCAAATTTTTCTCTATCGCTTGATATTTCTGGCTTTGATGTTTCTAGGCACACCATGGCTGCTTCTATAAAAATATCCATAGCGGCTTCTTCTGTAGAAACTTCAGTTAATTCTTCATTATCCATTTTCTTAATTACTGCCATGAATTTTCTTAATTGTTTAATGGGCAGGGGTTTTAAGGTGAGCTTATCACCATTTGCCAATTCAATCTCTACTACATCATATACGGTTGTTGCCAATTTATTGCTCCTTTGTTTAGTTAAATTATACCAATAAAATCAGTCAAAACAAATTCAAGGCCCCGTCATTTCTGACGGGGCTTGAAATTCGATATTAAGTTGTATATTAAGTTTTAGTTAGTTCCCCATACACGGTCAATAACGACACCGTATTCAGAACCAGCATTTGCGCTTACACGATCATCTGGAAGGCAACGGAAGTTCACTGGGAACACTGTTGCTGCATCACGCTTTAGACCATGTGCTGTTGTATCAATTGATACTACACGACGTGCAACGTAGATACGTTCTTTGTTGCGCTTTGAAGACTTAGATGAATCTCCATTGATTACTCCTGGAGCATTTCCAACTGCGATCAAGTTTCTTTCAACTGGAGCATCGCCTAGGGCGCCTGCTGCCATGTGAAGTGTATTTGAAAGAGAATCTCCTGCTTGCGGCTTGTCTGTTGGATCAACAGCTGAAACACCTGTAATAGTGCTTCCTGTCTTATTTACATAGTAAGTATCCATTTGACCCCATGAAAGCTGAAGGTTTTCTAGTGTTGCTTCTACGAGCTCTGTCTTAAGCATAACCTTAAGGGTCTGCTTAAATAGACGAGCTGCGTCAAGAAGTTGATCAACCATTACTTCACCATATGTTGGTTCGTAAGAAATTTCAAGTCCTGTATTTGTGTATCCAACTTCAGAATAATCTGCTGATTGTAGAAGACCTGTACGAGCTGACCCACCGCTAGGTAGAAGAGCTGCTAGTTCTGTATTAGTTGTATTTGGACGAGCATCTCCTGTAACTGAAGACAAGAATAGATCTGCTGCACCAACAATAACATTTTTTGTATTTGTAGCCATATTTTTTTCACCACCTTATTTTATTTGAGAATAAAAAAAATGACAATTTACTTCCTCAAGTAAAATGATAGCATTAAAACTAAATAAGACAAATTTATGCCATTCTTCCAGTGACTGGGTCTAGTTCTCTGGTGTACCCATATCCTATTGAGACTACTCCACTCATAAACCCGCCCTCATCTGCAAAAGCCTGAACAGGGTCTGCTGATTCTATTTTAAAATAATGGAACTTAAATACACTAGATTCTTGTACTTGTAACTGAACCTCGCCTGCTGATTTGTCATATCTTCTGAAAACATCAATAATCATATTTATAATAGCTTGTATTTTTTGTGGGTTTCTTGAAACAACATTTAATGTTGCTACTTCTTCTTGCATCCACCAATTGACCGATATAGGCCTTTGTGATATATCATAAACAATATAAGACTTTCCTGGCAGCAAATTGTTTATTTCAGGTATCTGTTGAGCGGGAATTATTGGAACCATAACATCTGAAAATCCATCTGCATAATAATCATTTGGATCAAGCAAATTAGCATTACGAATTTCTTCCCATAATACTTTTCTTAAGTCATAAAAAGCCACTTTTGAATAATCAATCATTATACGATTACCCCCATATTCTTTGTAATAGATCTAACAACCATTTCAATGGTCTTTTTTACATCCAAAGGACCAGCGCCATTTGCCTCTAAACATATAGCTACTTCTTGTACTATTTTCTCATACAATCCAGAAGAATCCATAATTGACTGTGCATTTGCTGTATACCATGACGACATAAAACTTTGAAGAGAATTTTTTACTCCCACCCCTCCAGGGTTTGGGATATTAACTACAGATCCCTTTTGAATAAAATTGATTCCTTGCTTGCCAAGGAAGGCCAAAGTTTTTTTTGCTTCAAATGTTACAGGTTTGCCATTTTCCATAACACTAGCTTTTTCTTTAAAAATAGTTTTTGTAGTTACTGATTTTCCATTTCTACCAGGCATCAAAAGTTCTGCAGGAACTGGTACGGGGGTTCTGGATGGCAAAAATTTAGTTGAAAAAATTATATTACCACTAATCATTGGACCACGTTCTAATATAAATAACCTGGCTCTCGGGCTTCCTATTTGTCTCCACTCATAAATATGGTGCATTTTTTTAGGATTCATAGATGAATAAGTATCTGTTGCAATCATAAATCTTTTACCAAGTATCGTAAATGCAGCATTTGATATTTCATTAATTGTGGACTGACTTGTTAATTGTTTAACGCCAGCTAATTTTAACAAAAGCTCTTTATTTAAATTATCTATACTTTTTTGACTAATTGATAGTGTTAGCATTGTCTTGTACTGGCACCCTATGTACTGTTGCTTCATAGTATGAAACCTTGCCAAATGGGTCTAATACGGCATGTGAGGCACTTACTTCAAATACTGAATCAGGATTTCCATATCTATCTATTTCAACAAACACTTGTTGGTTATCGCTGGATTTAATTGAATTTAATCTCCAACGCTTACTTAATAATTCCAGGCATTTTACTTTAAGCATTAAGCTTTCATCATACCCGCCTGCGGCATTATTTGAAGTGCCAAATACTTTATTGTCGCCCTTACTATTTGTTCCTCTTGATTTAATAGGCTCTATCTTGCATTGAATAGTATGGTCATAAACCCATTCTCTTGATATAGCGCCTGTATCAGGATCTTGACTATTTTGTTGAACAAAAACTTCTGCACTCATGTTCATTATGGATGCAATAAAAGAAGGATTTTTCATTATATAATCACTATATTAGTGTTACGATATTGATCAAGAATATTGTCAACAGTAATATTTCCTGTTCCGTTAAATGCCCCGCCTGCCATTTCAAATGAAATTTCAGAAAGATCAACTTTTTGTAAATACTTATTTCTCCAATTAAAATCATTAGCCAATATGTCACTTACAAGTAACATTGATGCTATTTTAATATCATTTGGAACATACTTATACCCTATTTCACCTTGAAATTTATATCGGGAGTTATCTCTAAAACGCCCATAATACAATATTGTTGGATCAACTTGATTGTCATATCTGACATCCCAATCAGCATTTTTAATGCGTATTGCAAATCCAGTTTGTGTTATTTCCAGCGGGAAGCCAAAAGTATTGTACACGGGATCAACCGTATTATCAATTACAACTGTATCGTTTTCCCACATCCTGTCAATAGTAAGCATTTTTTCAATAACTTCTATTCCGTCAGATCCTTTACCAAACATTTCTTGAGTTCCATATCTGCGATCAAATTTTTGACCAGTATAACCATTTATAATAGTTCTGGCTATTTTTTCAGCAGATTGAATTTCTTCAGTTGAATGATAATTTAAATCTGAAGGACGTGCTCCAAATTGCAAAAAATCTTGTATTTCTGGTGTGCTTGAATATACAGTTTCAACACCATAAAAACTAGACTCTAAGTAAGGAAGATCATTGAGACGATATGACCATTTTACCTCAAGAGTTCTATTTATTTGAGTTATGGCTGATGTAAGCATAAAGCTATACACTCCATCTTCTGGTTCATTTATTACTGGTAGATTGAAAAACCCTATAATTGGGTCTCCGCCGAGGTCGGCATCATAAATGCTTATTGTTGGTGGGTTATCAGCTTGTGACAAAACCCCATCTTTGAAGACATTAAAGTGTATCTTACCATTACTTCCTATTTGTATGTTCTGCAATCAAAACACCTCCGTTTTTATGAGTAAAACTCGTTTGCCTCTCTTGGAGTGGCTAACCTGAATCCCTCTTCTTTATCAAAAATATCCTGAGCTGTTTCCTCTGGCATTGCCATGAAAGGGTGTTCTTGCGTAAAAGTATATCCGTGAGAAACATATGATAGATTTGCTCTATCCATTCTAATTAATACTGAATTGCTCTTATCCAACTTTTCCCTCTTTTTCTTTTCAGTTATAGATACTTGAATATCTTCTTTTTCTGAATTTAAGAATTTATCATACATTTGATATGAAATTCCCTCTTCTTCAATTCTTGCTATTACTTCTTGTTTTGTCTTAACATCTGAAATATCTACTCCAAATGACTCTGAAACTTTTTTAAGATCTGCTAGTTTTAATTCTGTAAATGACATTAATTTTCCTCTCGTTAATGTATACCAATTATATCAGAAAACGACTAAGGGCAGGATTTGCATCCCGCCCCCAGTCTTGCATCTAATTATTTAGATTAGAATGTGTATGTGCTATTTCCGCCCTTAACGTGTGCTCCGTGTGTTACGGAACCCTGATAGTCAAATGCTGCTGTTGAACCAGCAACCTTAACATTCTTAACGATAACGTGTGCGTCATAGTTTTCCATTTGTGCGCCAACACGGATAAAGAGAGTGTACTCAATTGTATCCTTTTTTGGCTGGAACAAACGATATACAGTAACATCACGCTTGATACCAACGATGAAGTTTTGTGGGAATGTCAAGTGGACATCACCAAAAAGACCGCCAGTTGCGTCATATGCACCGTTATCAGCAGTTCTACCTGCTGAGTCAAGTGTTTCGTCCATTAATGGAACGTTGATAACAGGAATACCAAAAGCGAGAGGAGTTGTAGTTCCTGGACCGCCATCGTTAGCTGCAACATCACCACGGATGATACCTGAAGCGATATCAAATGGGGAGAAGCCTGCTGATGTACCTGTTGTTAGATTATATAGATAATCTTGTACCAAGTTCGATCCTGCGAAGAAACGAAGTTGATTGCGACGCTGCTTGTACTTACGTGGAAGCGTTTTAATTGCAAGATTGAATATTGCCTTGTCTAGACCGTAGGCGCCTGCATCAACAACGTGTGCGTTGTCAATTGCGAGTTTACGGAATCCCTTGAAAGCAGAAAGCAAACCAGAGTTGGCACCTGTGCCATTGATTAGAACATCCTCAATGTCGTTACCAGCTTGGGTAGCCATCAAACGTGCAATGTGATCTTCCAAATCTGGACCTTCAACGTTGTCTTCAAGAGACTCAGATGAAAGTTCCCAGTCAAGACGAAGCTTGCGAGTTGTTAGAGAAATTTTTGCAAATGTAGCAGCTTTGTTAAGAGAAGCTATGTCTGTGTAATCACGAGGTTCATCCTGTGTTGCAACTGTCATAATTCTTTGTCCTACTGAAACACGATCAATTTCTGTTGTATTTGAGCGCATGCGGATTGTACGAGCTGCCTTAGCAAGAATCGTAGCATCCCACATGTAGTCTAGGAAACGATTAGCCTGATCTGGATATAGTAAACCATTACCAGAGAGATTAGCTGAATCACCAGAAGCATTAACTGCATCTGATCCAAGACTTGTTGTGTCTATAACTTTTTGTAAAAGTTCATTACTCATTTTTTATTTCACCACCTTATTATTTTTGTAGATTTTTAGTTTTAAGCTTGTTAAACCGTGAGGAAGGTTCCTTGCCATATACTTTTTTGCATCTTTTTTTCTCCAGTAAACCCTTCTAGGTCACTGGACTTCTTAACTGCACTTGCTGATTCAAAACCTGCAAAGCGATGATCAATATAATCAATCTTGCTATACATATCTGTAACAGACTTGTTAAGTGCTTCATACTTTTCGCTTAGATCAGCAATTTGCTTAGTAACATTACTTGATGTTTCCTCAAACATTTTTGTAATTGCGGCTACTGCATCGCTAGAATCTGTGTAATTTTTAGTAAGCGATTCTCCGAAGAAGGACTTTAGGTCATTGACCATCTTTTCAAAATCAAGTGTTCCTTCAACTTCTGAAATAGCTACAGCTTTTTCAATCTCTGCTTCAACAACTGGTGCTGCCTCATCAACTACTGTAACTTCCTCTACTGGAGTTTCAACTTCAGCAGCCTCTGCGACTACCTCTGTATTTGTATCTTCTGACATTTCATTACCTCCTTCATGCTTTTTAATCGCACTACTGATATCAATAGGCGAAACTCTTTTTTGTTTGTTTTGATCTGGATAAAGATTGATTGCTGATGTATTATCAATTACATTTCCTGGTGCTGCTGTTTCTAGCGCACCGTGGTCTGGGCCAGGGGCATCATCTTTCTTAAAATACGAATCAATAACTTTTTCAATTGATTCAAACTTTTCTGTGTCAGATTGTTCTACCCAACCAACATTTGTCATTTGTCTATCGCAAACGACGCATTCTTTTGCTACTGCTACAGATGTAGAAGCAACTTCATCGGTATCACACCAAAATACATTTTCGGTAATAATACCTTCTGCCATCTTTTGAATAGAAAAAATATTTGCTAGCGGGTTTGCTGGGGAATCTACAAGACTCAATTCATGTAAATCATAATTGTGAATAACTCTACGTGTCTCTGAGCTATCATCAGCTTTTTCCATTTTGGCGTCTACAATATTGCCACCGATAGAAAATCCTGTGTATGTTCCATCTAAACATTTTTCCCATGCATCTTGTGCACCTTTTGAAATATAAGCAGTTACATAAACGCCATTGTACTTTTTACCAGTCTCTTTATCAAAAAAAGAGTCTTCCTTAAATTTAACCATTTTACCCACTGCAGATGGACCGTGCATTTCTCTAATATTACCCCTGAAGCCTTCAAATGCTCTTTTGCTAGCTTCTGCTGTAACTATGTCTCCATGACGATCTACGTTATCTAGTGAAGCAAATCCTGACACGGTTCTTTTTTCCTTATCAACCTTAGCGATAGGAAAAGCAAGTGTCATTGATGATTCGCTGTTTTGCCAGTACGTTTTTTTAAGTTCCATATGTAAATAAATTATACTAAGTTTTATAAATAACGCATAATTTCAGGTGATATTTTTTTATTTCTATACCACCTGAAACTATAGTGTTATAATGCTTAATTTACCATTTAGGGCGGGCTACTGCCATAATCAATGAATATGAACGGGTTTTTTTGAATGCCCCGTCTCCATTTGCCTGAGATCCCTTTACGTCACCGCTGGTATTTCCTTCAAAAGTTATAAGTTGCTTTTTGACTGTATCATTGACATAAACAATGCCTACGTGTTCTGCCGTTGTGGCATCATCATCAAAATTAAAGAAAACAATATCTCCTGGTTGGGCCTGTCCAACGGGAACAATTTGTCCATTTTTTGCAAACCACTTAAGGCCTGCGTTGCATGAAGCAAATCCTTTTGGTGATTGTGCTGCGACTAACTTTACTAAATTTGCTTGATCAAAACAGTATGAAACGAACATTGCACACCAAGGTTGGTGATTAAGCCCAAACCATTTTCCCATAACAGTGTCATTGTTTTCGCCTTCTTTGTAACCACTATCAACAATCTTTTTTGCTGCTGCTAGAACTTTTACTGCATTTGGATTTCTTACATCTGCCATTTTATTTCTCCTTTATTCTTGAGTTCTTCCCTCACCCTGTGGGTTTCTGCCTGTTCCCATTTTGTCGGGGGCATTTAATACACGATCTTGACTTCTCGTCTTATTGCCACTTGCATCTGACTTTGCATCCATAGCGGCCTTAGGATTAATTTCAAGAACTTTATCTCCACCAGAAAGTGGAGCCATGCCCTTACGAGCACGTACTTCATTTGGAACAATAACTTGATCTTTAAGATAACGATCATCAATTCTTGATTGAGTTTCTTCATCTGTAAGTGCAAGCTCATTAAATCTTAATACAAAAGCATCAGTAAATTCTTTGACTATTAAATTAATTTTAAATTCAAGCTCTTCTTGTCGTGGACGACATACTTGCTCTTTAAATGTTTTATCTGCATCTTTAGCATTTGCAAGTGATACACCTTGTGGCATACCAATTTTAGATATAGGAACTCTATGTGCAATTAAAATACGATCTCTATTTTCTACTGCATAATTCTTAAATGAGGAATCTTGAACTCCCGCTTCAATTGGTTCCATCTTAAACTCAACACGAGAGTTTTCTCCATCAGAAGGTAACGGTATGTAAAGAGTTCTATGATTTCTTCCACGTAACCCTGTTTGGAAAAACTCAAGTAGTTTACGCTCTGAATCTGCAGTTAATTTAGCACCTTTAACAGTAATAATATAACGTGGAACTGCTTTATTCTCAAAGTAATCTAAGTTAAATCTTTGAGCAAATTCATCACCAGCTACAGCATTTTTAGCAGATAAAATATCTGGTACTCCATAGTATGTATTTGATGGTGTAAAGATTTTAAAATGAATAACTTCATTTGGTTGAGGATCTGTTCCAATTTGATCTGGGGTTTCTGTGTCCCCGAAATTTCTAAAGAAGGTGTAACGATTATAAACAACCTGTACAAACCCATCACGGTGACGGCGTATACGCATCGTTGTAACGGGTATATGGCCTATATAACCGATTTTCCCGTTAGTAGTGCGTCCTACTTCCAAAAATCCATTTCCAGTGGCTTCTAGGTCAACGTAGACCTTTTTCATAGTCTCTGTAAATGAATCATCTGAGTTTAAACCCTCAACATAATCACGTAAATCAACCTTAGATTGTTCAATTTTAGATCTTAGTTTATCTAATTGCTTAGGGTTATCCATTACAGATTCAACCTTTTTGGTTGTTTGGAATGTTTCTTCAAATAAATAACCAAGTCCAACTACGTTGGCAGCTTTAGCATTTACTGCTGAATGATGATATGGAGATACATCGTATAGTTGTGCTAAATAAAGCATATTGTATGGGGGCTGCACGATTTGAAATAATGAATACCCCGTCAAATCTAATGGATCTAATTTTTTAGATTTTGCATCGCCTTTACCAGTAAATGCTTTTTCAAGTCTATTTGCTTTACGTCTAAAATTTTCGCTAAGCCCTTCAGCTTTTTTCATTTCTTCCCATGATGTATTGAATGGGTCTTCAAAAGTTTTTTCCTTTTTTTCAAAAAGGCCTAGATCTTCTGGTGAAAAGATTCTTACATCTTCACCGTCTTCATCGTCCATAATAGTTACTTTTTTGTTTTCAATCATCCTAGTTTCATCTCCCGCATTTCTTTAACATATTCCATCATTGCTGGCAAGTCTTGCGTATCTGGAACTAGGCCCATGGCTGCACGGCTTTTTTGCTCTTCAAGCTCATCTTCAGTTACTGTTCTGTGACCAGAAAAGAATAGGGGTCTTCCATCATCTAATCCATAATGTTTAGCAAGTTCTTTTAACTTCTTTATTTGAACAATGTCACCACGGGCGGACGGGACACAAAGGTAATTATTATCTTCATCCATCACTACAGATTCATCTGGCATCTGCCATACATAAATCCCCACATTAGATTCTTCCATTGGAGTAATCTTCATTTTTCCCATATTTATATATTACCACTCTTTTCATTGAAAACAGAATTTTTGAACACATGGGTACCATTTTTAAGCAATAAAGCGGAGATACTGTTACATATCCCCGCTATATTTAAAAATAAATGCTATTCCCTGCCCCATTTAACTTTATCCCAAACTCGCTCATGCCAATAGTAAACACCAATCTTTACTACTGTTTCCCAAAATGCAATTAGAGTGGCAAGACTTCCTTTACCAGTAATTATATAGACAACAGCAAAAGATGTTAGTGTTCCAAACACACGATATGTCCATGCTTTTAGCATAGACCTTGCTTTAGTTACTTTCATTTTTATTTCCTCCAAATAAAGAATATTTTAATACAAAGGCTGTCATAACAACATAAATAGATATACAAATTATTTGTAGTATATTATTTAACATTATATTCCCATCTCTTTACGTTTTTGTGTCGCAGAAATAGCCTCAATGTCTGCTCCTAGCGATACCTGTTCGATTTTATATCCAACATCACGACCATATACAATATTGGTAATATTAGGAAACTTTACAACCATAGCTTTGCTCATAAATATATCCTTGGCAATATATGACTTTACCTCTTCAAATGACAAGGGATCTTTTTCACTTGTACCTTGAGTATCTCTTACTCCTAATACAACTTGGTTAGTTCTCTTTCCCGCCTCTTCATAGAGGGCGTGGTGACCTTCATGCCACGGTTGGTAACGTCCTAACATGAGTGTTGTTGGAGCTTTCCAGTCATGTAAGCCAAAAGTATCAATTACCAACTGTACCTCTTCATCAACTGTCATAAAATCATCAATTTTTAAATCATACTTTAATGGGACTTCCCACATTTTATTTGTATCTTCAAAGCGACCAACTTCAATTCTATTCATCCAAATTAAAATATCTGGGTCTCCGAAAGACTCTCTCGTTGCTTGTGTAGGACAGATAAAATCTGATATAACAATCTGATCTTGATTGCTTACAAGCCTTGCCAACTCACCCATTCTTCGGGCTTGCTCAAGACGATCTTCTGCTGTAAAGCCAAGATCTCTATTCAATGTTGCTCTTACTTCATCAGCATTAAAGTGAATAGCATTAATGCGATCTTTTAGGGCTTTAGCAAGCGTTGTTTTTCCACTGCCAGGTAGCCCAATGATCTGTATAATCATTTGGTTCTCCTTGTTATATTATTTTATATTTTTATATTATTTTAGATTACGCCAGAATTCCATATTGGAATATCTCTGGATAATTTCTGGGCTGAAGATCGTTGTTGGATCTACAGATTTCTTTTCCACAACTGAGCGTACAGTATGTAAATTATACATACCAGTAGAGCTGTCTGGCTTTTCTTGACTTTTTAAATTATTAAAATCATGTTCAAACTTATCAATTTCTAGGAAGTTGTATATGCCATTCATTGTTGCTTCTGGATTTGAAACAATATCGTCATATTCTACAAAATGGAATATATGTCTGTGATTAGGGTTTGCTGCCTGTCTCATGCCAAAGAGGTGCGTTTGAATATCTTGATTTGGCATCATTAAGAACTCCGCACGTCTATCTGGAATTGGTAGGTCGGGAGCAGTAAATCTTGCTGCACCACGATCAATATTATTATTACCAATAGACTCTGGAGTCTTTTCAATAATAGTATTAAATGATGCTAGTACGTCTAGTATGTTTCTTACTGGACAAATAACTTTAATTTTGTTCATATCTTCTTGAATATATTTATGAACAATATTTAATGCATCTGGTGTTGACCAATTATGGTTTTTATCTAGGATGTTTGTTTCATGTCGTGACTCATAAAAATTATTTGGAATACCTTTTAATGTATTTACAAGATCTAGGGATCTGTCAAAATCTTGATTTGATTGGGTGTCAAAAACTCCCGTCATTGTTTGCATCATACTAAGAAGTGGTGATGTTGGTGCTGCCCATACATCTGAATTTTGATTAAGTATTGCAGATATTAAAGTTCCACCTGAACGCTGTAACCCAGCTATAAAATAAAAGTTTTTATTTGACATTTTTTTCCGATTCTATTTATATTCATTTATGTTCTTTAATATATTGTATCATACCCGCCCACACAAAGGAAGGCGGGCATGATGTCTAAATTAGTCTTTGTCTTGCTTTGTTACTGGGTATGTTACTAGAAAAGCTTTGCCTGCTGCTGAAGCTGGCGCAAAAGCTGTAAGATCTAAACCTGAATTTTTAACTAGGTCTTTTCCTAGCATAAGGTCTATGTGCTTAACATTTCTATCAATATTTCCTCTTACTTCTTCTTTTGTATCTCCCGATGCTATGAGCTTAGTGATAAGGTTTGCGCTATCGTGAAGAGCCGATACTGCTCTTTCTGCTTCTGTTGGCTTTGTATCTGCCATTTTGTTACCTCCATTAAATTGTATATTCGAATATACAAATTTTCATTTGTATAACATAAGTATACCGTATCCCGCTTATATTGAAAAACTTGGACTTAGTGTGCTTAAAAATTTATAAAATTCTACACATGTTACTTTTTTACTGACAGGTAGCCTTATAATTTGAACAATAGTGGGTATTTTCCCATATTGTTGTTATTTACAATATAGCACAGTGACCCATAAATTGTCAAGTGGTTGTATAGCAGCTTGAAAAGTATATATAAACTATTTCCAAAATTCTAAGCCTGAATACTTTTTTATAGTATCTTTGCTAAAAATCTTTGAATAATCATCTTCTTCTCTTTGAATAGTTGGTTTTACTTTATGGTGGTCTTTTATGCCCCAATGGTCTGTGTATTGATTAGATGTGGGTATTTCATTATAATTATGAGCAAACTTTTCAATACCCAAAAAACTATAAATATGATTAATAGTTTCTTCTGTCTTTAATGTAAGATCATCATATTCAACCAGCATAATCTTATCCTTGAATTCTGGATAAAGAACTCTTTTAAGATTTTCTAAACTATCTTTCAGCCCCGATTCGCTACCACCCATATTAAAAAAGTGATCTGCTCGTCTATCTGCCATTGGTCTTTTATCTTTATAATTTTTTAAAATTTCTTTATCGTATGCATTATTCTTATCCTTTTCACACAGCCTATTCCATGAAGCAAGTACTCCAAGAATATCACGAACTGGGCAAACCACCTTTATTTCATTTTTAAGATGATTTTCTAAGATAATGTAAGGGTGTGGGTCTAACCAAGAAAAGTTTCTATCAATTATATATTTTTCTGGGCGGGATGAATAAAATGTAGGAATAATCATTTCCATAACATTATAAATTTGCTGAAATTGATCATAATCTTTATTCTCTTTACTCTGATACTGGTTATATGCAGCACCAAGAGTATTAGGTAATGTTGATTGTGGAGATACATATATCTCTGGATTTTGGTTTAATAGTGATGATAGCAGTGTGCCGCCAGATCTTGGCAATCCCGCCATAAAATAAAACTTTTTATTATTTTCCATTTTTCCCCCTTATTATTTGTTTATGGATTTAGTGTGCCAGAAAACTCGTAAGAGCCTACATGTGTTGTTTTTGCATATGGAGCAGCATAAATCTTACCACCTAGTTTTCTCCACATATAGCAAAAGTTTACATCTTCTCCCATTAGTGTTCCTTCATCTGAAATGTTTGTATTCCAATACTCATTCATTTTATCCCCTGGATTTGCACCAAGAACTCCTGAACCAGTATATATATATTCTCTAGTGGATAACTTTAATTTTTCAAACACTGATTTATGAATAATCATCATTCCTGTACCTATATGAGACACTTCAAAAGATTTTGTAAAGTCTTCTGGTTGCTCTTGTCCTGCAACTAACGCTAAATTAAACTCACCGCTAAACTTATTAAGCATGTCTGAATGAACACCGTGTTTAACAGCTTCAGATATAGATTCCCAGTTCATTCTTTTTTTAGGAACTACTCCACCAATAATATCTTTATCTTCATTAATCATACGCAACACATCTTCTGGTTTAAAAGATTGGTCTGCATCAATAAAGAATAAGTAGTCACATCCTGAATTTAAAAACATATGAGTAAATAGGTCCCTAGCCTCAGTAATAATAGAGTTGTTGTACATATCTCTGTATTGTACTTCTATTCCATTATCCAGCAGAAATTTCATTGTATTAAATACACTTTTAGCATATGATCCATGACACATACCGCCATACATGGGGGTAGCAATAAATACTGATTTAGATTTTTTGGACATAACC
>SESF01010646.1_pt1 | contig 30208 bp, 30 predicted proteins | sample 3171521 | NCBI WGS metagenome assembly SESF01 (sample SAMN10866945, study PRJNA518727) | freshwater metagenome | biome: subpolar coniferous forest; feature: holomictic lake; material: water; isolation source: holomictic Lake 227, 6 m and 8 m depth | place: Canada: near Kenora, Ontario | collected...
TAACGCAGTACGAAGGTTCGGTTGTTGAAGAAATCGGGTTGATAAAAATGGACTTTTTGGGTTTGAAAACGCTGTCGATTATCAAAGAAGCTTTATCAAATATCAAGAAATCAACTGGAATTGAGTTGGACATTGATGCCATTCCAATCGATGACCGGAAAACATACGAACTTTTCAGTAAAGGAATGACTGTTGGAACATTTCAGTTTGAGTCGGCCGGAATGCAAAAACACCTGATTAATCTTCAACCGACGCAATTTGAAGATTTAATAGCGATGAATGCCTTGTACCGACCCGGTCCAATGCAGTATATTCCCCAGTTTGTAAACCGTAAACATGGTCGTGAAAAAATAGAATATGCCTTTCCTGAAATGGAAAAAATCTTAAAGGAAACTCACGGGATTACTGTTTATCAGGAACAAGTCATGATTTTGAGCCGGGAACTGGCCGGTTTTACCCGTGGTCAGTCTGATGAGCTTCGGAAGGCTATGGGTAAAAAGCTCAAAGATAAAATGGCAACTCTCCGGCTGAAATTTATGGACGGTTGCGAGCAAAAAGGATTTGGACCAAAAGCTAAACTTGAACAAATCTGGAGTGATTGGGAAAAATTTGCAGAATATGCTTTTAATAAATCCCACGCCACCTGTTATTCCTGGATTGCTTATCAAACGGCCTATCTGAAAGCGCATTATCCGGCTGAATTTATGGCTGCCAACTTAACTCGCAACAAGGATGATATTACCGAAGTCGGTAAATTTATGGACGAGTGTAAAAACCTTGGCATGAGCGTGATGGGTCCGGATGTAAATGAAAGTGACCTGACATTTACGGTGAATGCCGAAGGGAATATACGTTTTGGACTTGGCGGCGTGAAAGGTGTGGGTGAAGGTGCAGTGGAAGCCATTGTAAATGAGCGAAATACGAATGGAAAATATAAAAGCATGTTCGATTTGATTGAACGTGTGAATCTAACAGCCTGCAACAAACGGGCAATGGAAAGCCTGGCACTTTCGGGTGCATTCGATAGTTTTCAGGATGTTCGACGGGAACAACTTTTTATTGAAAACAGCAAGGGCGAACAAGTTCTTGAAACTATTTTACGCTACGGAAATAAATTTCAAACCGATATTGCTATGACACGAAATTCACTTTTTGGAGGAATAGATACTGTTGATATTGCCAAACCGGAAATTCCTTACGCTCCTGAATGGTCACCACTAGAGAGGCTAAATAAAGAGCGTGATTTGATTGGAATGTATCTTTCAGCTCATCCACTTGATGAATTTGAGTTCGAAATTAATTATATTTGTAATGCTACTACTGTCGATTTAAAGGATTTGTCACTATTGAAAGGTAAGGCTTTGAAAATTGGCGGAATGGTTACAAATCTGCGCCATGGAACTTCTAAAGCCGGAAATCCTTATGGTGTTTTTACTGTGGAAGATTATGTGGGGGCTTTCGAGTTCGTTTTATTTGGTAAGAACTACGTGGAATTTTCAAAATATATGATAAAAGATTTATATCTTTTTATTCACGCAGTAGTTCAGGAAAAGGGTTCAGATTACAAGAATTATAAACCTGTTGATCCAAATATTCCGAAAGAACTGGAGTTAAAACTCCAGAGTATTGAATTGTTTAATGATGCAAAAGAGAAGTTGGTCAATACCTTGACCTTGACCATTCCAATACAGCATTTAACTGAAGATTTTGCGGTTGAACTCACAGATTTGGTGTTGAATAATAAAGGAAAAGTAAATTTATATATTCACATAGTAGACGAACTGTCGCCCAATAAAATTGTATTATTTGCGCGTCAACATCGTATTCAGATAAATACGAAAGTATATCATATATTGAGGCAGGCACAAAATGATGGAATTATTGAATTTCATGCCCATTAAAGTTTCTGTTTATCAAAATGTTAGCGAGTATTATACTACTTATAGAATTTATTGATAAAAGTATTTGTAGAAAATTCGAAACAATTTGAATAGATTGCTGTTTATTGATATGTAACAAAAAAAAATAATAGATATAAAATAAATAATACTAACATTGTCTTAATAAGCTTTTCGGGGATTAAAGAGACTTTATTTTAAAAAACTTAATATTATGGCTTTAGAAATTACTGATGGAAACATCAAAGAAATTATCAATAGTGGAAAACCCGTGGTTATTGATTTTTGGGCAGAATGGTGCGGACCTTGTCGTATGGTTGGTCCTATTGTAGAAGAACTTGCAAAGGAATATGATGGCAAAGTAATCATTGGTAAAATGGACGTGGATGAAAATGTAGATACGCCTAATGAATATGGCATTCGAAACATTCCTACTATTTTATTCTTCAAAGATGGTCAGTTGGTTGACAAACAAGTTGGTGCAGCTCAAAAAGCGGTGTTATCTGCTAAAGTAGAAGCATTGTTGTAGAATATTTAAACATTAAAAATGGAGTGATTCAGTTGCTGAATTACTCCATTTTCTTTTTTCTAATATTACCTATCACAGTTTCAAGTAGAAATCCTTTGCCAATAAGCTAAATTCATTAGAGTATTGATGCCTTATTTCGGATTCAATTGTTAATTCTGTTACCTTACATTTTGTTTTAATTAAGCTGAATTCCAGTAATAATCGTTTAGTTTCTACTGACGGTTTTGGGTATACATTAACTTGTTGTGAACAAAATAGATTCTTTGTTTCAGCAAATTCAATACACTTTTGTCCTTCAATTACCGGTAGTATAAGGCAAATTCGCCCAACCGGACTCAGTAATTTCAAGGCGTTTACAATGAGTTCTTCGTGAGTGAGTAAATCCGTATGGCGAGCTGCTGTACGATTTTCAAGCGGTGTTTTTGTAGAATTTACAAAATAGGGCGGATTGGAAACAATCAAATCAAAACGTTCGGTTGTGTCACTCGCAAATTCTTGAAGCGAATTCTGAACCATTCTAACCCGATTTGACCAGGGCGATTTTATAGTATTTTCTTTTGCTTGCAAAACTGCCTGCTTATCCAGGTCAATGCCTGTAACCTCAGCTTCACTTCGCTGAGCAAGCATCAATGCAATCAATCCTGTGCCGGTTCCTACATCTAGTATTTTCAGTGCACTCTCAATGGGAGTCCAGGCGCCTATCAATACCCCATCAATACCCACTTTCATAGCACATTTATCGTGATATACTGTAAATTGTTTGAAACTGAAATGTGAATTTGACATATTTTATTTACGGGAAGGAGTTGCAGGAGTTTCAGTCCGTTTGGGAAAAATAGTTGGTGCTCCAAACGAATGGTGAACAGTAGAGGGATTTATTCTCGGCGCAGATTCATTGCTAGTGGTTTTTCTTACTGCCTGAGGTTGAGAATTATTCTGACTGTTTGAAGGATTTGAAGATCGGAATGTGCTTCGCACAGCAGCATCATTGGATGGAGTGGAAGTTGAAGGATTTGAACGAAAGTCTGAATTGGATCGAAATCCCGGTGGATTTACCGGACGATTTTGCATAACCGTGTTCGATTCGGGTGTTGAACGTTCGTAACGTTTGGTTTGGAGCTTATCATTTTGTTCCTGACTCAAAACCTGTTGAATATCCGCATTTTTGTTTTTCATGCGTTCCACTGCCTCGCTCCGTTTGTTAGATGTCTGACGTTCTCTTGCATAACGAAGATTAATATCGTAAATTTGTTTAGTCTGGTCAGGTGACAGATTTAATTCTTGCTGAAGTTTGTCAGTTTGCTTCAAGGCCTCTTGCTCGGGTGTGCGTTGAGGAGCTGAAGTATTTTCCTGTCCAAATGTCAAAATAGCCATCGTCAGGAATAATAGAATAGAAACAAAATAAAGCGTTTTCATTGGGAAATACAATAAGATAAACCTTATGTACACAGCAATGATTGTGCCAAAAACAAGGAAGTTTAGATAAGTCGACAAATTTTGCAGATAGGTATTTTATTTATTGAAATCACGTAACTTAATGTTTGTCAGCATTTTCTTTGTGTGGAGTGAAAAATCACTATTCATCATCCAACCATAATACCCCATATCAGATTTAAGTACATCAATTACTTTTTTGCCTTTGTATTTTCCAAAATTGATGATTTCCTCTCCTTTTTCATTGTAAATCATACGACCGGCAAAATCAACATTATCATTCTGAGTCGTATATTTTGATAAAAACTCGACATCATTTTTCAGCTCAGGATAGCGGTCAAGCTGTGCTTCTAACACTTCGTAAGTCGCTAAAGTATCAGCTTCGGCACCGTGTGCACCTATCAAATCTTTGTCGCAATAGAATTTATAAGCTGCTCCAAGGGTACGTGCCTCCATTTTGTGAAAAATGACCTGCACATCTACAAATTTACGTTTCATCAGGTCAACATCCACATCGGCACGAAGTAATTCTTCAGCTAACAGTGGAATATCAAAGCGGTTGGAGTTATATCCGGCTAAATCACAGCCTTCTATGTCACGTACTATCTCTTTTGCAACCGATTTAAATGTTGGACAATCAGCCACGTCACTATCGGTTATCCCATGAATATCCGAAGCACTTGTCGGAATAGGCATTTCCGGATTGATGCGTAATGTTTTAGTTTCTTCCCGCCCATTTGGTGAAACTTTATGATAGGAAATTTCAACTATTCGGTCACTTACAATATTTGTTCCGGTAGTTTCAAGATCGAAGAAGATAATAGGGTTTTTAAGGTTGAGTTTCATTTTTTTGAATATCTAAAGTCAAAAGACTTGTGTAAATACTAGTTTGATTTTAAATTAAAAATTAAGGTCTAAAGACTTTCGACCTTAGACCTTAGACTATAGACTGATTTTCGTTTTAATCATTGAGCAACATTGGCATCAACAACATCAGAATTTCTTCATTTTCATCGTTTTCAAAAGGAAGAATTAATCCGGCACGAGAGGCATCTGATAATTCAAGAATAATGTCTGAAGCGTTAATATTTCCGAGAATTTCAATTAAGAATGAAGATTTAAATCCAATTTTTATAGGATCGCCTTCAAATTGGCATGAAATTGTTTCTTCTGCCGAAATTGAGAAGTCAATATCCTGAGCAGAAATATGAATCTGATTAGCATTTATAGCCAATTTTACCAAGTTACTTGCCTGATTGGCAAATACCGAAACTCGTTTTAATGCATTCAGCAAAGTTACACGGTCGATAATAATTTTGAACGGATTGTTTTTTGGTATCACCCCGTTATAATTTGGAAAACGGCCTTCTACCTGACGGCAAATCATAGTATAGTTTGCCAGTTTAAAATGTGCATTTTTGCTATCAAAATGAATGTCCACACTACCACTTTCTTTTGGTAGAATGTTTTTCAACATAGTAGCCGGTTTTTTGGGGAGAATGAAATTCGCTGTTTCTTCTTCGGTAAGCGATACAGAACTGTGATTTGTTTTGTATCGAACTAATTTGTGAGCATCGGTAGCAACCAATGTCAGATTTTCAGCAGTAATATCGAAGAAAATGCCGTTCATCACCGGACGAAGTTCGTCGTCGGCTGTACAGAAAAGCGTTTTGGAGATACCCGACGATAGAGAAGAAACCGACATGCTCAATGTCCGTGCATCGTCCTGTAATTGTGGCATACGTGGATATTCATCACCATTCTGACCAATAAAATTATAGGACCCGTTGGCAGATGAAATAACCAGTGCCAGATTAGAATCATTAATATTGAAAGTCAGCGGTTGATCTGAGAATTCACGCAAGGTGTCGAGAAGCAAGCGTGAAGCAACAGCCACTTTCCCGTTACCTTCGGCAGTTTCCACTTCCATTGAGGTTATCAGGGTGGTTTCTATATCAGATGCTGTCATTGTAAGGCTTTTGCCTTCCAAATGCAACAAAAAATTATCTAAAATTGGGAGCGAGTTTTTGTTGTTTATTACACGGCTGATGGCTTGTAAATGGCTCAGGAGTTCGGTGCTTGAAACAATGAATTTCATATCGGATTGGATTTAAATTTACGTTAGAAAATAATTTAGCAAATGTAATGATTATTTTATTCAAAAGAAAATTCTATCAAAAAATTTCACTAAAAAGTACTGAAACTTTTGTTATTTCTTGTCTTTTTGAGAAATATCAAAAAAACAGCCATTATTATTTTGTGGAATAAAATAATGTTCGTAGTTTTGCGAACAACAAACAAGTACATACTTTTTATCATGAATACTTTAAAAAATAAGAATTATACAATTGATAACGAACAACTTGCTCGTTTTGCTAAAGCCATGGGACATCCGGCACGAATTACCATTCTACAATTTCTCGCTTCATTGGATAGTTGCTACTTTGGCGATATACATAATGAATTGCCTATTGCGAAAGCAACTGTATCACAACATCTGAAAGAATTGAAAGATGCAGGACTTATTCAGGGCGAAATTGAAACCCCAAAAGTTAAGTATTGTATCAACCGTGAAAATTGGGAAAAAGCTCAAGCTTTTTTCGAAACATTTTTCGAAAGAAGGAAAGAAAAATCAAATTGCTGCTAACCAATATGCTAAAATTATGAACATTCAAGTATTAGGCACTGGCTGCCCAAAGTGTAAATCGCTCGAAAAAGCCACCCGCGAAGTTATAACTCAATACAACATTGATGCTACAATTACGAAAGTGGCAGACATTGTTGAAATTATGAAGTTCAACATAATGACTACACCTGCATTAGTGGTCGATGGTAAAGTTGTTGTAAAGGGTCGTGTGCCATCAAACGAAGAACTGAAACAAATTCTAACCAATAAAATTTATATGATATGAAAAAGGCGATTTCTCTATTTATTCTGACTTTAACTTTTCTGTCAATTCAGGCTGTTAGCAAAGTTGATGTGTATTATTTTCATTATACCCGTCGTTGCGTAACCTGTCAGGCCGTGGAAACAGAAACGCTAAAATCTATCCAACAACTTTATTCTAAACACTTTAAAACCGGAGAAGTATCATTTAAATCGGTGAATTTGGACGAAAAAACCAATGAAGCAATAGCCAAAAAATGCAAAGCGGAAGGGCAGGCACTTTTGGTAATCAGCAATAACAAGCGAGTTGAATTAACTGAACAAGGCTTTATGTATGCAATAAATAGTCCTGAAAAACTAAAAGCAGAACTGAAAAAAGTGATAGATTCGCTGCTTTAGTTTTCAAATTGGCACATTCTCACATTTTCAAATTAAAGATATGGAATTTCTCCAAAGCATTCTCGAAAATTCGCATTACGCATTTATATCAGCCATTTTACTTGGATTGATGACTGCCATAAGCCCCTGCCCACTGGCTACAAACATTTCATCTATTGGATTTATCAGTCGTGACATTGAAAACCGCCGTCGTGTTTTTGTTAATGGGCTGGTTTATACACTTGGACGAGCTATCAGTTATACCGGATTAGCTCTCATTATATATTTAGGAGCAAGTAAAATGCATATTTCCCTTATGTTTCAGGGTTGGGGCGAGAAGTTGTTAGGACCGGTTCTCATTTTAATAGGCTTATTTATGCTCGATGTCATTAAAATAAAATTTCCGGGATTTTCAGGTTTAACCGACAAAATAGGAGAAAAAAGCAAGGCTAGCTATTGGAGTACACTTTTGTTGGGAATGGTTTTCGCACTGGCATTTTGTCCTTATAGTGGTGTTTTGTACTTTGTTATGCTTATTCCGATGACTGTGGCAAGTGCAAGTGGTTTGTATCTACCTGTTTTATTTGCCATTGCTACGGGTTTACCGGTAATTCTTTTTGCCTGGCTTTTGGCTTATGCAGTTGGGAATGTAGGAAAATTATATAACCAAATCAAAACTTTTGAACTGTGGTTCAGGCGTGTGGTTTCAGTTGTTTTTATCTTGACCGGAATTTATCATATCGCTATTTACTTTATTTAATCAGAAATAATGAAATCCAACAAAAATCTAATCATATCATTAATATTATTGCCGGTTTGGTATGTAATTTATACCAACCTGCAAACTCTATCCGATTGGTTTATTGATACGGTTTTGGGAATGACAAAAGGTGAGAAACTTACAGAAGCACTCAGGTTCTTTATTTTTGAATTTCCCAAAGTATTGATGCTGTTGATTTTGATTATCTTCTTCGTTGGAATTGTCCGCAGTTTTTTCACTGCCGAACGTACCCGAAAAGCACTGGAAGGTAAATCAACATTCATGGGCAATATTATGGCTTCCTTATTAGGTATTGTAACGCCTTTTTGTTCCTGTTCGGCGATACCATTGTTTCTTGGCTTTGTTGAATCAGGTGTTCCATTGGGTGTGACTTTCTCATTTCTGATTGCAGCACCTATGATAAACGAAGTGGCTGTGATACTGCTATATGGTTTGTTTGGTTGGAAAGTAGCTGGTATTTATATTGGTACAGGCCTGGCAATTTCCATTGTAGCCGGTTGGATTATTGGTAAGTTGAAATTGGAGAAATGGGTGGAAGAATGGGTGTATGCTACCAAATTAGGTAAAGAAGACGGAGAAGAAGAAAAAATAACTTTCACGTTAAGAATTATAATGGGATTTGACGCTGTGAAGGAAATTGTTGCTAAAGTATGGTTGTATGTGGCATTGGGTATTTTGGTGGGAGCAGGAGCTCATGGCTATGTTCCTGCAGAATTTATGGCTTCCATTATGGGGAAGGATGTATGGTATGCAGTTCCATTGTCTGTGTTGATTGGTATTCCGTTGTATTCAAACGCTGCGGGAATTGTTCCCATTGTTTCGGTTTTAATAGAGAAAGGAGCTTCTCTTGGCACAGCTTTAGCATTTATGATGTCGGTGATTGCTCTGTCATTGCCCGAAATGATAATACTTCGAAAAGTATTGAAAATGCCATTAATACTGACATTTATCGCTATTGCAGGTGGGGGAATTATGATTGTCGGTTTCTTGTTTAATTGGATTATGTGATGGAAAACGTCAATTTGTAACGAAAATTTAATATCAATCATTTTTTATTTCAAAAACTATGTCGTATGTTTGCGACATAAAACACAATAATATGAGAAAGCCCGAAGTATTTGATAATGAGTTACAAGAGCTGGCTGAATTCGCCAAAGTGATTTCACATCCTGCCCGATTGGCAATTTTGAAGTATTTGGCCGAAACAAAAACCTGTATTTCCGGTGATATTTCAGATAAGTTGCCATTAAGCAGAACCACTGTTTCGCAGCATTTAAAAGAATTGCGCGATATGGGTTTGATTCACGGTGAAATTGATGGATTGAAAATTAATTACTGCCTTTGCAATTCCACTATCAATGAACGTCTGGAAAAATTCGAAAACTTTTTCAACAAAATAAAATCAGTAGAAATCAGCTGCTGCTAAATCAGAAACATAAAAATAACATATATGAAAGTTTTAATTCTTTGTACAGGTAACTCTTGTCGTAGTCAAATGGCACACGGCTGGTTACAATCGTTTGATAAAAAGCTAACCGTTTGCTCAGCCGGAACGCAGGCAAGTGGAAAACTGAATGAAAAAGCCGTCGCAGTGATGCGTAGTTCGGGTATTGATATAAGTAAACATACTTCCGATTCGGTGGAAAAATACCTGGGTGAAGAATGGGATTATGTGATAACCGTGTGTGGTGGTGCCAATGAAGCTTGTCCGGCATTTATAGGAAAAGTCAAGCACCGTTTGCATATTGGTTTTGACGATCCGAGCCATGCAGTTGGTAGCGAGCAATTTATCTGGAGTGAATTTCACCGGGTTTGCGACGAGATTAAAGCTGCATTTTATAAACTCTATATTGAACAAATTAAATCGGAATTATGAAGGCTGAAGATTTAAAATACGTGGTAAAAGACCGCTATTCACAAATCGCCAACCAGTCAAAGATTCAAAATGAAACTTCTTGTTGTGGTGTGGGTGGTTGTTGTACAGTAGATTATGCGGTTTTTGCCGAAAGTTACGAAAAAGAAAAAGGCTATAATGCAGATGCTGATTTAGGTCTTGGTTGTGGAATTCCTACGCAGTTTGCTTCAATTAAAGAAGGCGATTCGGTCCTCGATTTAGGTAGTGGTGCCGGAAACGATTGTTTTGTGGCACGTGCCATTGTGGGCGAAACTGGAAAAGTGACCGGAATTGATTTCACAGACGCGATGCTTGAAAAGGCCCGTGCAAATAATTCTAAACTTGGTTATGTAAATGTGGAATTCGTAAAAGGCGACATTGAAGAAATGCCTTTGGCAGAGAATCAGTTTGATGTGATTGTATCGAATTGTGTACTGAATCTGGTGCCTGACAAGACTAAAGCATTTGCTGAAATATATCGTGTTTTAAAACCAACCGGACATTTTTGTGTGTCGGATGTGGTGATAAAAGGCGAATTGCCCGAGAAACTGAAACAAGATGCTGAAATGTATGCCGGTTGTGTTTCGGGAGCTATTGATATTAATGAATATCTTGGAATTATTGAAAAACAAGGTTTTAAATCCATCAAAATTCATAAACAAAAGGAAATTGAAATGCCGGTAGAGATTCTGAAGGAATATCTGACTGAAAAGGAAATTCAACAATTCAAAAACAAAGAGATTGGTATTTACAGCATCACAGTTTCAGCCTTGAAATAATTTGAAAATTTATTTTATGAAGGAAGAAGAACCAAAAAAAACACTGCTTGAGGAATATGTTGAACTATCGAAACACAGTCTGATTAAGGTACAATTTTCGTGTGGAGGGATTTCGACAGGTATTGATGAGCCTGAAGATATTCCAATTGTACCTGAATCAATTTCACTGGAAATACCGATAAGTTATAAATTGGCCGAAGAAGATAATGTTGAGGAAATTTTACTATTGCTCAAAACAGATAATTTACCCGTAAGTGACCTTGGTGTGGGAACACGAATTTTTCTAGTGGCACTTTCAGAAAGAAAAACGGTTGGTTGTGTGGCTATAGAAATATTCGGAACTGAAGGACTATTACGCTCATTGGCTGTGAATAAGGATTTTCGGGGAAAAGGCATTGGACAAAAACTGGTTGCAGAAGCAGAAGCCTGGAGTCGCGACAACGGACTAAAAAATCTTTACCTGCTAACCACAACTGCTGCCGGATTTTTTCCGAAAATATCATGGCATAATAGTGAACGTAACTCGGTACCCGAAAACATCGCAACTTCCAGTGAATTTACTTCTGTTTGCCCAGCAACGGCTGTATGTATGATAAAAAATTTAGATTAAATGAAAACAAGACTCAAATTTCTCGATCGCTTTCTTACTCTCTGGATATTTCTGGCCATGTTTATTGGCGTATTTTCCGGTTGGTTATTTCCTTCAGTTGCTTTGTTTTGGAACAGTTTGTCATCAGGAACAACCAATATACCCATTGCTATTGGTTTAATCGTGATGATGTATCCGCCACTGGCGAAAGTCAAATACGAAGAATTAGGCGAAGTATTTCGGAATACCCGAATACTGACCTTATCGTTGGTTCAGAACTGGATTATCGGACCGGTATTGATGTTTACGCTGGCCATTTTGCTTTTCAAATTCTTTCCGGGTGAGAACAATGCCAATTTGCCTTATGTCTATGGAATTATCATGATTGGTTTAGCACGTTGTATTGCTATGGTGATTGTATGGAACGATTTGGCAAAAGGCGATACGCAATATGCAGCGGGCTTGGTTGCTTTCAATAGTATTTTTCAGGTACTGTTCTTTTCGGTATATGCCTGGTTTTTTATAGCTGTGGCTCCGGCCTGGTTTGGTATTCCTACCAGCGATGCAGTTTCGAAAATCACCATTGGACAAATTGCTGAAAGCGTATTTATTTATCTTGGAATTCCGTTTATTGCCGGCTTCCTGACACGTTTTATTCTTATTCGGATAAAAAGTAAGCAATGGTATCATACCAAATTTATTCCGAAAATATCGCCACTAACACTCATCGCTCTTCTTTTTACGATTGTGGTAATGTTCTCGCTGAAAGGTGAGTATATTGTGAAGATACCAATGGACGTGGTTTTGATTGCCGTTCCGCTGCTTATCTATTTTGTGATTATGTTTGTGGGGTCGTTCTTTATGAGTAAAAAAGCAGGTGCAACCTACGAGCAATCCACTACATTATCATTCACAGCAGCCAGCAATAACTTTGAATTAGCCATAGCGGTGGCTATAGCTGTTTTCGGCATTAATTCAGGCGAAGCATTTACGGCTGTAATTGGTCCGTTGGTGGAAGTTCCGGTAATGATTGGACTGGTGAATGTGGCGTTTTGGTTTAAGAAAAAAATGTTTTGAGATAAGTTTCTATGTTTTAAAAATACTTCATTCTTACAATTATCGGTTTTGTTTCATCTTTTTCAATTATAAAGCTAAAATCCCCGAAAGTTGGTCTAAAAATGCCATGCTGATAATAATTTGAGAAACCGAATCCTTCGCGTGGAATTCCAAATAGATTATATTCCATTTTGCCGTTAAAGTTTTTGTCGTCCAGCACAGAAATACCATATTTGCCGGGTTTTAATGGGATTTTCAAATCGAAACTCCCATTGAGAATCAAGGTTTTCGGACATTTCGTTTCCCAATACGTTTTTTCAGCTTTGAATCCGGCTTCATCCGTAAAAACAGCGATACACAATTGACCTTTCTCAGGATTGATATTCTTAATATGAAGATCCAGTATCTGTGCAGGAATAATTTGCAGGGCAGATACTATCAGAATAGTTACTATCAGAAACTTTTTTAGGAACATACTGTTAATTTCCATAAATTCAATAAGTTACTGTTGTGACCGGACTTTTCTGAGGAAAGAAAAATCGGCTCATTTGACTTTCATTTTTTGTTTTATAAGCTTTTAGTGGTTCAGATTGTTGAAGAAGCATTTGTTTTATAAAAAAACGAAGACCGGAACTAAGAAGCCTGACAACAGGATTTACGGAACGTTTCTGGTCATCAAAATAGGTCTCGATTGTATCGTTTCTGAAATGAAGAATATTTTCCAGTTCGTCACCATCCACATACATACCACAATGAAAATTCCGATCAGCAAAGGCGTGTTCGGGGAAATCAGCCTTACCCAGGCCATAAATCTGAAACGATCTGTTCAGAAACTCACGATAAGTTATATAGCAGGATTTTCCACCACCCAAGTTGAAAATCCTGCCTGATAATTCATTTCGATGTCTGATTGCTGTAATAAAAGCTCTGGCAGTATCGGGAGGCGTACATATTTCTATTATGGTTGACAGAGGCATGTGAAACATCAATTTTGATATTTTGTGGTTTTTCATGATAGCCGTCAACCTGAAAACAGACCAATCCAGCTTGGAATGCTGAATTTGCTTTTCTGATTCAATTTTGGACTGTGCATAAATGTCATCTTTCCCTGCATTAAGTGGTTCTTGCACCGTTATATATGGATTTTGAATGTGATCACCATACACCGCAATCGAGGAACTGTAAAGCAAGAATACATTAGGCGAAGTTTTCTCCAACTGTTGAATAATATTCTGTGTACCAATTACGTTTACTTTTCTGGCCAGTTCAGGTTTTTCATCAGCCAGAGGTGGAATAATAGCTGCCAGATGAATAACCGTATCCAGATTTCTTGGGAAATACTTCAAGTCATCGATGTTGGATATGTCACCCCAGATGATATCTAGTTTATTTTCATAGCGTGCAAAAAGCTTTTTTGTCCGTGCATTTTTAATGTCAAACACAGTAAGTCTTATAGTATCCAAAAGTGCCAATTGACGCATAATTTCTGTTCCAATAGTGCCTGAAGCTCCTGTCAGAAGAACATTCATTTTTGTTTTCATATTCTTGTTGTATTTATGCTACAAGTATACAGCTAAAGGCATGAAATAAAGTCCGTATTTTGAAATCAGGACAACAAGTTTCGGTTCAACTTTTAAAAGTAAAACTAATGAACAGTTCTTGAATAAGATTTAGTTGGAAATTGAATTGCGGAAAGCAACGGGTGTTTCGCCGGTCATGCTTTTAAAGACGGTGTAGAATGAAGATTTGCTGGAAAAACCACAATCGTATCCAATGGCTTCGATGGAATATTTATTGTTTGGGTCAGTCAGCATTTGCTTTACAGCTTCTACCCGATAGAAGTTGACAAATTGAAAAAAACTCTTTCCAATTTCAATGTTCAACACTTCGGTGAGCTGGTATTTCGGTATTTTAAGCGATTCCGAAAGAACATCCATGCTTAAATCCGGATTGAGAAAGGCTTTCTCTTTTTCGAAACAAGTGATTATCTTTTGCTTGATTTTCGCTTTGGTTTCGGTACTTAAAGTTGAATTTTTATAATGAATAATCGGCTCATCGGTAAGTAGTTGTTTGGAGACAACTTTTTGACGCAATCCATAAAAACTCATGACATAAATCAAAACTAACAGTGTTATATAGTTGTAAATGTGCGGAGTAAGTGGATTTAAATTTGCGTAAAAAGCTGTGACCGTAATCAAAAAAGCCAGTATGCAATAAACCACATAAAAGATAGCAACGGCCAATACCCAACCCAGATTTTCATTTTTTTCGATATTGGAAAGTTCGTTGCGCAAATGCATTCGGTGTTTATGTACCAGAATTAAACTTAATGGGTTATAAACCAGCCAGGAAGCAATGGTAGCTGCTCCGAAAATCAGTCTGAAAATATAATTTTCGTCCTTAAAGAAAAATGTGTCAAGTGAAAATGATTGTTTGATGATATAAGCATAAATTTCGAATACAATAAAAGGTAGTAAATGTAGTACCTGAATCCATTTCAAGGTAAATTTAGGACGGGTTAGTGATTTGATATACAAATATAAAGCCGGATTGAATAGGAGAAATGAACTGGAAAGAAGTGGTTTACTAAAGATTTCGTAGTTGAGTCCGCAACTCAGAAAATCGACTGATAAAAGGATTAGCCAACCCGACAGAATTTTATCCGAAACGGAACTTTCCTTTTTTGTAAACATGAGTATGGCAGCAAACAAACTCTGACAAAATCCTATCCAGATTAGAATTTTCATTTTTTACTACAATAAACGATTAATCCTCAGTGAATTTAGGATGCAAATATACTCAACTTTCAGATGAGAAAGGTTATTTTTAGCATTTTTCAATGTTGGAAAGTCTAATTTCCTTTATTTTAATTTCCTTATTTGAGCTGAGTACGTGAATTTATACCTGGTGAATTGTTGCTTGAATTTGTGCTGTTCTTCTGATTCTCAGAACTGCCGGATGCGGATTGAGAACTATTATCGGTGTCGGAAGAACCTAAACTGTCAATTCCACCCCCTTTGGGACGCTCAATTTTAGGGTAAGTCTTGAACACGTCACTTTTATTTTGCGGGCGCTCATTTTCAATCCAGAAAAAGGTGTTGAGATGGAGCAATTTTTCGCTTAGATTGTCGAGTGGGAACATTGTTCCATTGGTTGCCGAGGTTAGAATTGCCTTGTTAATTCTTTTGTTTTTAAAGTACATAACCACAAAACTGCTCTGCGTTTTATTCAGTCCGAGTAAAGTAGAATCTTTATCGTCACGAGGGAAATAAATGGTCTCAGCATTTCCGTTCACATTCACTTTGCGGAGTTGTCCGCTATCCACATAAGCGATGATTTCCTTGCCCGAAAGTTGATTATAATAAATAGAATCCTCGTACTGAATAGCGACAGCAACTTTTTGGATATGAATTTTATTTACTTTTTTGTTTTTGGTGTATGCCTGAATATACTCACCCGAAAGTTGATTATTATCTGACCACAAAACAGGAGTTCCGAACATATTCATCACCGAGTCACGTGCCGAATAAGCCAGCGAATCACACAAACCCTGAACATCGTTGCGGTAAATACGCACATGATAATAGCCACGCGCCACATTGTAAATGGAATCTTTCGACGTATGTAGGGTATCGGCGTGAACAAACATACTATCTTTGCTCGACCAGTCGACCAACAAGGCTGAGTCCGTTGCCAACCCGTTTTTGTCATTTTCGTTGTAGTAGCAATAATTCCCGTAAAGCGTTGTTTTCTGAACCGTATCATTCATAATCACATTCGTAAATCCTTCGCCGTATTTTAGTTTTTTATCGTAAAAAATAGTATCACCAATGAGCGTTTTCCCATCTTTATGTTTCACTTTTGATCGGTTAAGCAGCATGGATTGCTCGGTTGCGGTATTATACCAGCCTTTATCACTGTAAATATCCGTTTCGTTGTTGTACAAAATATGCGTCATACTGATCAACCTGGCTATTTTAGTTTTAGTATTATAACGCAATGAATCAGCATCCAATGTGTAATTTTTGTTGTTCATGTGAACCTTGGTTTTGAACAAGGATTCATTGGTTTTGGTGGAATACTGTCCCCAAATGGAAGTCAGGTCGTTTGTTTCATCCGAAATTTTTCCGCCGGTGTAGTAATAGGCTTGATTTGTTATTCGGTCGTAGTTCAGACTGTCTGTAGTAAGTGTGGTTTTACGGTTTTCCATTCTCACCCGATGACGTAAGCGTGCCAACTTAGTGTTCCCGTTGTAATACAGAATATCGCCAAAAATAAAAATTGTATCGCCCTGAACAATTCGTACGTGACCATAGGCATTAAATGAATTTGCTTTTTCGAAAAAGTAGGCGCTATCGCAATAAAGTCGGGCATTGTCGTGGCGAAAACGAACATTCCCTTTCAGCAATTGCATATCGGGACTCTGAATTTTATCAAATGATAATTGGTCGCAATTTTCAAGATAAACCAGTGTCACACCTTTAGCCCCGATAGCGGAAGGAGCTGGCGTCAATTTATACTGAATGGCATTGATTTTCTGAGCCGCTGGTCTTGATTTTATTGCCTTTATTTGCGGTTTTGGAGGATTCATGCTTTGAAGCACCTGATTCCTTAATTGTCGGGGATGAATCTGTGCCTGACCCAGGGCTATAAACAAACACAGCACAGCGAATAATACGATGTGCCTAAAGCCCCCTAACCCCCCAAGGGGGAAATTCGAAAATGTGTTTTTTGCTAAATTCATTAAAATTGAGTCCCTCTTCCTAAATTGCCCCATTTGGGGGTTAGGGGGCTAATTTATTTCTTAATCCATCCCGGATATTGGAATGTGCAATTTTGCCAGGCCGGATCGATACTGATATAGGTTTCCTTCTGTTTTTTGATAATCCAGGTATTCAGAAATTCCTGTTTCTTTTTGCCTTCGTAGTATGTTTTCAACATTTGGTAATCGTCAGTCAGGTTCGCTTTATGATTTTCGATTTTTGATTTCAGTTTCACCACCGCTACCACTTCTTTATTCGACGATTTGTTAATCATACTGAAAGGTTTCGAAATCTCACCTACATTCATACTGTATACCACTTTCGCCACTTCGGGTGGTAAATCCTGGTATTCAAATTTAGAGGTATTACTTTTTTCGTTCAACATTAAACCAGCATTCATAGCCGTATTTTTGTCTTGTGAATAAGCCAAAACACCTTGCTCGAATGTGATTTTGTTCTGGCGTATTTGGTTTGTAACTGAATCAAGGTTATGTATTCCTTTTTCCTTTTCTGCAAGTGAAACCTGAGGTTTTAATAAAATGTGACGGCAGTTAATGCGGTCACCCCGTTTTTCAATCAACTGAATAATATGGAATCCGAATTCGGTTTGTACAATGCGGGATACTTTTTTGGTATCAGTCAGGTTGAAGGCAACCTGCGAAAATTCAGGAACCAGTTGTCCACGACCCATAAAGCCCAATTCACCACCTCGTTTAGCACTTTCAGTATCTTCGGAATAAAGGCGGGCAAGAACGGAGAAATCGGTACCACCACTGTTCACACGTTCGGTATAGTCACGCAGTTTTTCCTTAATACGGTTTATTTCCTCAATTTGAACCGCTGGTTCAAAGCTGATTATCTGCAGTTCTACTTCAGCCGGAACCGTTGGAATACTGTCGACGGCCTGATCACTATAGGACCTCCGCACATCAGCCGGTGTGGATTTAATGTCGCCCACCAATTTTTGTTGCATCTGGTTAATAATTTGCTGATTACGAATCATATCACGCAGTTCTTCGCGTAAGTCTGAGGTGTTTTTATGAAAATATTCTTCCATTTTTTCTTTCGACCCAATTTGAGCAATGAAATAATTCAAACGGTTTTCCACCTGATTCATTACCGACGATTCGCTTACCACCACACTATCCAATACAGCCTGATGCAGAAACAGTTTCTGAATGGCGATTTGTTCCGGGATAACGCAATAAGGATCACCTTGCACAGGGGCTCCATCGTATTGAGCGCGGAGTTTTTGTTCTTCCACTTCCGAACGCAGAATGGATTCATCACCAATCACCCAAATTACTTCGTCAATGATATTATTCTTTAGTTGCGCCAATGATTTTAGTGGTGCAAAGCTTAACAGAAAGAGAAGAGCAAAGATTATTTTCTTCATTTAGGATTATTTTTTATTTTATTCAGGATAAAAATTTATCGGGTCGAACTTTATTCGGAATGCAAATTTACAACTTATTTATGACTGAAATGCAAGCCCTTGCTAAAAAAAACTTTAATTGTATTGATTTTGAAGTATTTTGTGTGTTTGCTAAGCAAACAAGCGACAAATTGAGAAATATTAAGATTTAACCAGGATAACCATTGCTTAATTATTCGCATTTAATATTCTAAACACAAAAATGAAATATTACTGATATTTTAAGAAAAAAAATTATATTTGCAAATAATAAAGAGAGCAGGAGCTCCTACTAGCTTCGAAATATCAGTTGTCTAAAATACCTCTAGATTAAAATATTCGGTTATGAATCTCAACAGACTAATTATACTGATATTTGTTTCAGTATTACTTTTTAATGGCTGCTCAATTTACAATCCTCAAACAACAGATATACCCCTGATAAAGGAAAAGAAAGAATTAAGAATATATGGTGGAATTTCTATATTACCTGCAATAAACTGAACTGTAAGTTATGGATTAAATGATAAAGTTGCAATTCAGGCTTCAGGCAATTTTTCTATTACGGGATATCTGTTAAGTAGCGCTGTAGGTTTATATAAATTTAACCAAAGTAATAACTGGACAAAAGAATTATATGGTGGTTTTGGATATGGTTATGCCTAAGATGCAGATTATGATTATTATCATTCCGGCAAATTATATGGTAATTATCAAATTTACTATGTTCAGGGAAATATTGGTAGACGAGATATAAAACTTAAATTTCTTGAATATGCTTTTGGATTAAAGCTCGGTTTGATTAATACCCACTTATATGTTAATGATGTTTATACTCGTACTGGTCAAAGACCATTACAAAAATATAATGAATTAGGTGCTTTTATAGAGCCTGTTATTTCAATTAAACTGGGTGGTGAAAGGCTAATGTTTAATATCAAACCAAGCTATTGTTATATGAAAAAAATAATCAGTACGAACAACACATATTCAGATCAGGCTACTTATCGAGAAGGTTTTGGCTATGAATATCCATATTTTCCTTATGGCATTGGATTTAGTTTGAATTACAGGTTTTCAAAATAAGATAATAGCCACTTGCCTAGCGCCGATTTGTCATTCTCATTTCGTGTAAAAAATCGCTGCAAATTCTGCAACGGTTTTTGCTTTCCTTTGCCAAAGCATTATTCGGTGTCGGAGTATCTTTACTACTACCTTTCAGTGCCTGATATTTTTTAGACAATGTTTTATTAAAGTTAACTAACTGAATGGTACTTGTTATGGAAGCTGATTCTTTTTTTTGTACTTTTGTATTTGGTTTCTTCAAAAAAACGATGTATCTTAGTACGATTTTTAGTACAAACGGGTTTATAAACTCTAAACTTTTAAAGCAATGCAAAATAACTATTGTATCATTATGGCCGGTGGCGTTGGTAGCCGTTTTTGGCCTTTCAGTCGTAACGACCGTCCCAAACAGTTTCTCGATTTCTTTGGAACCGGACGCTCACTTTTGCAAATGACTTTTGACCGGGTTAGACATTTGGTGCCTGCTGAAAATATACTCATAGTTTCCAACGTGATTTACAAAGAGTTAATATTGGAACAATTGCCTGAGATTAATGCCAATCAGGTGTTACTCGAACCAAACCGACGAAACACTGCTCCCTGCATTGCTTATGCGGTTAACCGCATTAAGGCCATCACCGATAAAGCAAATATAATCGTTGCTCCTTCTGATCATCTGATTATGAAAGAGGCCGATTTCCTGGATACAATTCGTTCCGGTTTTGAATTTATCGAAAAAAATGACTGTCTGCTAACCTTGGGAATCAAGCCTAGTCGGCCCGAAACCGGTTATGGTTATATTCAAATTGACGAAGGTGAAACCAACCTGCGACGTGTGAAAACATTTACCGAAAAACCTAATGCTGACTTAGCGCAAATTTTCTACGAAACAGGTGAATTTTACTGGAACTCCGGAATTTTCCTCTGGAATCTTCAGACTATTGTACAGGCTTTTGATAAATTATTACCGGAAGTTTCTTCCAAATTTAATGCCGGTAAAGAGTTTTTCAACACGGATAAAGAACAGGAATTTATTGACCAAATGTATCCATCCTGCCCCAATATCTCAATCGATTATGGATTGATGGAAAAAGCATCTAATGTACACGTTTTGTGCTCCGATTTTGGTTGGACCGACCTTGGCACCTGGGGTTCGTTGTATGAAATGTCATCGAAAGATGAGCACGAAAATGTGACGCTGAAATGCAAAACGGCATTCTATGAAAGTGAAAACAATATTGTGGTACTTCCTTCTGAAAAACTGGCTGTTATTAGTGATTTGAAAGGCTATATTGTGGCTGAATCGAACAACGTATTGCTTATCTGTAAACTTGAAGATGAACAACGCATCCGCCAGTTTGTGAACGATATGAACGTGAAATTTGACGGTAAATTTAATTGATTAACTGCTATTTATAAAAAATAATGAATAATTTTAATTTCTATAGTCCCACCTATTTTGTGTTTGGGAAAGAGCGTGAAAACGAAGTCGGAAAATTCGTAAAACGTTTTGCCGGAACACGCGTACTAATCCATTTTGGAAGTGGTTCGGTACAGAAAAGCGGCTTACTCGACCGGGTAAAAACGTCTTTAACTGCCGAAAATATCTATTTTACTGAATTAGGTGGCGTTGTTCCAAATCCACGCAGCGGTTTGGTTTACAAAGGAATAGAAATCTGCAAAAGAGAGAAAATTGATTTCATTTTGGCAGTTGGTGGCGGAAGTGCGATTGATTCAGCCAAAGCCATTGCCGTTGGAGCATTATATGACGGTGATTTCTGGGATTTTTATGAAGGAAAACTACAGGCTAAAAATGCATTAGCGGTAGCAACCATTCTGACTATCTCTGCTGCAGGAAGTGAAGGCTCAAGCGGTTCGGTTATCACGCACGAAAACGGCATGTTGAAACGTGCTTACGGTGGTGATTTTATGCGTCCTGTTTTCTCTATTCTGAATCCGGAACTTACTTGTTCATTACCGCCTTATCAAACGGCTTGTGGTAGTACAGATATGATGGCACATGTTATGGAACGCTATTTTACCAACACGAAAGACGTGGAAATTACCGACCGTCTCAGTGAAGCCATTTTACTAACCGTAATTAAAGAAACTCCGAAAGCACTTGCTAATCCGAATGATTACGAAGCACGTGCCAATTTGATGTGGGCAGGCATGGTGGCGCATAACGACACCTGTGGTGTGGGACGTGACAGCGACTGGTCGAGTCACCAAATGGAACACGAACTTTCCGGATTATACGACGTAGCACATGGAGCAGGTTTGGCTGTTATGTTTCCTGCCTGGATGAAATATGTAATGAATCACGATATCATGCGTTTTGCACAGTTTGCCGTACGGGTATGGGGTTGTGAAATGGATTTCCAAAACCCCGAAAAAACCGCATTGCAGGGAATTGAACGCTACGAACAGTTTATGACTTCCATCGGTATGCCGATTCGGTTTTCTCAACTTGGGGCTAAAGCGGAAGACATTCCAACACTCGTAAAAACGATGGGCTTAGGCACCAGAACGCAGGGAAGTTTTGTAAAACTGACTGAGGAAGATATCCGGAAGATTTATGAATTGGCGGTATAAAGCCGGTTGAACTATTAAAAAAAGCTTTTCCTTCTTTATCAGGAAAAGCTTTTTTATTTCTTACTCAAATCAGAATTTTCTTTCTTCATTGATGTAGCAACGGCATTGGAAACCATTGCCCGTAACTTGACCACACTGCCTTTATCGTAAGGATGTACGCGGTTTGTCAGCAGGATAATTGAAATGTCATTGTCCGGATCAATTACGATAGAGGTTCCGGTATAACCGGTATGGCAATAGGTATTTGCACTTAATGAATCACCTTTGCAACTGGAATAATGAGATGACATATCCCAACCGAGTGTGCGACCAAAAGTTTTAAGTGAATCGGGTACGGTGCGCATTTCCTTCACAGTCATTGGATGTAAAATTCGACGACCATTCCATTCTCCTCCGTTTTGTAAAGCAGCTACCAAAATGCCAATATCATTCGCATTCGAAAACAATCCCGCATTTCCCGAAATTCCGCAATTAAACTGGCGTGCAAGCGGGTCGTGAACTATTCCACGCAATACATTCCCGTTTTTCAGCATCGAAGTTGGAGCACAACTTGCCATCAATTCAGCTTTTGGATTAAAATCGGTATGATTCATGCCAAGTACATCGAAGATATTTTCTTTGGCAAAATCTCTCAGACTCTTTCCACTAACTTTTTCAATGATATGTTGTAATGTTATAAAGTTTAAACAACTGTATTCCATACCTTTTCCGGGTTCGAAATCCCGCTTACACGAATCGATATACTTCATAAATCCTGTTGGATTTGAAGTCCCGTACCGTTTTTTTATGGTAGTTTCGGGGGCATAGGATGGCAAGCCTGAAGTATGAGTCAATAAATTAACTATTCGGATATTCGCTTTCCGGTTGGAATGAATCATATACACAAAGCCCGGAATATACATATTTACATCGTCCTGCAACCGAATTGAATCCCGTTCGTACAATATCATTGCCGAAATAGCGGTAGCCATAGCTTTGGTACAGGACGCCATATCAAAAACCGTATTCACATCCATTGGCACAACCGTTGGGTAAATCTGCTTATTGCCATACGCTTTCAGGTAAGCCATTTTTCCATGACGTACCACAGCCAACACAGCACCGGGTATTTGTTTTATGTTTATGGAAGCCTGAATAATACTGTCAGCAGTTTTCAGTTTAGCAGTATCAAGTCCAACTTGTCCTGGAAGGACTTCTTCAAGCGATTGTGCAGTTGATAAGCCAAAAGAACAAATCATCATTACAATAAAAAGAAGGTTTTTCTTCATATCATCAAAAGCTTTAATTTCAGTACAAAGATATACTTTTTTTGAGCGTCAAACTGTTTTAAAAGTATTGTTAGTTATTCTTAACTGTAAAAAAAGATGTACTTTTGCATTGTTTTTCCCTATTCACATGTTTAGAAATCAAAGATGACAACCAAATCTCTAAATATTCAACCAACCGAAATTAATCTCCTGATTAATCTTCCAGCATCTAAAAGTATCAGCAACCGGGCGCTGATTCTGAATGCACTGGCTTATAGTCCGTTTGACATTCAAAATCTGTCGGATTGCGACGATACACGAGTAACGGTAAAAGCTTTAGATTCAAACGACTGCACTTTTGATATTGGTGCAGCCGGAACAGCCATGCGTTTTCTGACGGCTTTTCTTTCAAAAACGGTGGGTGAATGGGTAATTACGGGTAGCGAACGGATGAAAAACCGTCCGATTAAACTGCTGGTCGATGCGTTAACAAGCCTTGGGGCACGGATTGAATATGTGGGAAAAGAAGGTTTTCCGCCACTTCGGATATTTGGAAGTGCATTGATGGGTGGCGAAATTAGTCTGAATGGCGGTGTTAGCAGTCAGTATATTTCAGCATTAATGATGATTGCACCGTATATGCAGAACGGCCTGAAAATCAAGTTAGAAGGAAATGTGATTTCAACTCCGTATATCCACATGACTATGAGTATGATGAAAGAATATGGAGTGGATGTAACTTTTAAAAATAATGAGATTGACGTTCGACCTCAACTTTACAAAGCGGTTCAATACAAGGTAGAATCAGACTGGTCGGCAGCTTCGTATTGGTATGAAATTCTTTCAATTGCAGGCAAAGGTCAACTATTTTTGCAAGGGTTGAATGCTAATAGTTCTCAGGGCGACAGCAAAGTGGCCGAACTTTTTGAGCAACTTGGTGTAGATACAGATTATCAATCCGAAGGAGTTTTACTCACATCTTCCGACAATTACGTTTCGAAATTTGAATATGATTTTGTGGATCAACCCGATTTGGCGCAGACTTTTGCAGTTACTTGTTGTCTGAAAAGTATTCCATTTAATTTCAATGGAGTACAAAGTCTGAAAATTAAAGAAACCAACCGTATTGCTGCATTAATAAACGAATTGGCCAAATTAGGCTACGTACTATTTGAACCTGCAGAAGGAGAACTGGCATGGGCTGGTGAGCATTGCGAATTAGCTGAAAAAATCAGCATTGCCACTTACGAAGACCATCGTATGGCTATGGCATTTGCTCCGGCAACTCTTAAAATGCCAATTACTATAGAAGAACCTGAAGTGGTAAGTAAATCGTATCCGAATTTTTGGAAAGACTTTGATAAATTAAGCACTAAACCCTAAAGGGATAGTTTACTTCACTTCCAAATTCCCCATCCGCTACAAAAGTGCGAATTTTATCGCCCATTTTCACCTGTTTGCTCGAAGTAATTCTTTTACCGTTAAGGGTTGTAATGGTATAACCATGCTTTAGTAAAAAAACAGGAGAATAAGTTTCAATGTTCTTTTCAAGCAGGGCAAGCCGGTTAGTTTGCATTAATAATTGCAATCGAACCGTAGATTTCAACCGACTTTTCTGATGTTCAAGGACATAGCTTTTCTGAACAACCCAACTTTGCAAAATCTGTCGAATCCGTAATTTTGTTTGGTCAAATAAACGAACTTCAGTTTCAATTTTAGTTTGAATAATATCCTGGATATCAGCAGCTAAATTCACAATCCGATTTTCGGCTTCCTGCATTGTTGAAATTAGAAATTCAGCAGCAGCAGTTGGCGTTTTCACGCTGGTATGAGCCACCATATCCAAAATGGAAATATCTCGCTGATGACCGATTCCGGAAATTATGGGCAAGGGAAACTGGGCGCAATTCAGTGCCAGTTCGTACGAATCGAAACAGGCTAAATCAGTTGTAGCACCACCACCACGTATTATTACCACCACATCAAATAAATCGATGGTTGAATATATTTTCTCTAATGCCGCAATAATTGATTTCTCCGCCTGATCGCCCTGCATAATGGCCGGAAAAAGTTTTTTATGAAAAGCAAATTGGGAAGTATCATTGGCAAGTTGGTCGCAGAAATCACCGTAACCGGCAGCTGTAGAAGATGATATGATAGCCAGACGTTGTGGAATAACTGGAAAATCAAGTTGCTTGTTCATTTCCACAATACCATCTGCTTCCAACTGGCGAATTATCTGCAAGCGTCGTGCTGCCATTTCGCCTATAGTAAATGTTGGGTCAATGTCGCGGATATTCAGACTAAAACCATACAAACCATGAAATTCAACCGAAACTGCCACCAATACATTCAATCCCGAACGAAATGATTGTCCGGTACTGCTTTCAAAATAGGGTTTCAACATGCGATAAGTCGAAGCCCAAATGGTTGCTTTCGTTTTGGCCAAAAGTGTATCTGAATCTTTATCCTTTTCAATCAGCTCCATATAACAATGACCACCCGGATTTTCGCGTAATTCACTAATTTCGGCACGAATCCAGACTGATGAATCGAAATTCGACCGGATGGTTTCCTGTATCTGGGTAGTAAGTTCGGAAAGTGAGAGGGAGTTCATTTAATTGGTTTGAAGAGTTTGAAGAGTTTGAGTTTTTAAAAAAATAACTACCGACTACCGACTATAAACTAATCACAATTTTTCTGGTTTCAGTTTTTCCATTTTCAGTCACACAAACCGCATAAATTCCAGTCGGGAAATTGGATGTTTTAATTATTGTGTAGGAATCGGTAATTACCTGGTTGAAGATTTGTTTTCCGCTAACTGAATAAATGCGAACAGAAGCCTGAATAGGTGTATTCCAGGCCACAAATCGAATTATTAATGATTTAAAAACAGTATTTTCAGTTAAAATAAAACTAAATTTCTGCAATTGCTGAACCGAATCAAAAGTAGTCAGATTTTGTTCTGCAACCTTAAAATCAGGAATTCCATAACCCATTTGAGCCGTAGGATTACTGTATATACTTCCGGTTTTGAATACAGATTGCAACAAACTCCAAACACTTGGATTTTGAGTTTGAGTTTTGTACTTTTGAAGCAAACAAGCCATCATACCAGCCATTATTGGCGTAGCAAAAGAAGTTCCGTTACCATATGCTGGAGTTCCACTTGTATTAACCAAAGCAGAAGCAGTTCCGGTAGCACAGATTTCCGGTTTCACACGTCCATCGTAACTTGGTCCGAATGAGGTAAATGAACTTGGAACTCCTGCTGACGTTACTGCACCAACTGAAATGATTCCATCAGCATCTGCCGGTGATCCAATGTATTTCCAGGCATTTTGACCTTCATTTCCGGCAGCGACTAATACCACCATCCCTTTTTTACTGGCAATGGTAGCTGCACGGCTTGCACGTGAGACTTTGCCGTTCATATCGGCATAGCTAAAACTCATACCAGGATCATCGAAGGTATAATAACCCAACGACGAAGTAGCAATATCGGCTCCCACGCTATCGGCATATTCAATGCCTGAGCACCAAAAATCGGTTTCCACTTTATATTCTGTAGGACTATATTCGGTTCGAATCAACCAGTAAGATGCATCCGGTGCTGTCCCCAGATATTGTCCGGGCATATTTCCAGTCATGGTCGAAAGCACCATTGCACCGTGTGTATCTTCAGAATAAATACTCGAAGCCGGATTAATTAGGTCTTTCGTTCCAAGTAATCGACCCTGTAAACGCAAACTATCAAAGCACGGATTTGTATTCACATTCGTAAAACCGGCATCAATCACTGCAACCTGAATTCCTTTGCCCCGATAACCCTCGGTATGAAGAAAAGTTCCATTGAGCTGAGTAATTTGTCCGGCAGCAATTCCATAATTCAGGGTTTCCCTGGCATTTTGCTTCGTTGGAGGTGCTAATGCTGCTCCAACCAACAAACCAGTATATTGCACAAATTTCACACAAGCCAAAGCCCTCACCTGACTCATTTTAGTTGAATCGGTCAGTTTTACGGTCAAACCATTCATCCACTTACTGCTACAATGCACATGAACACCCAAATTTTCAATTTGCTGAACATAAGCAGGATTTACAGGCAAATCGGTAGAATCAACAGCCACATTAAAAGATATACGACGAGTTATAGCTCGTGCCGACAGATAGGCTGATGGATTGGAAAGTGTATACGGCGAATTTTTTTTATTAGCCAGCTGAACGTAGAAATAATAATTGGTTTGAGCACTTATTGTAGCCGACATAACCCATAGAAATGTTGTTAACCGAGCATATGCAAATATTTTTTTCATAATCGTGTTGTTATTAATTGGTGCAAAAATACGATTTTTATTGCTAGAAGTAATTTAGTGAATTAAATTTATAAAACAATTTTGTTCAAGAGTTGGTTTGTTAATGATTTTTTGTATTTTTGTTGGGTTAAAATAATCGTTTATACTTAAATGAAATCCAAAATGAAAAATCAATTTTCAAAAACAAAAAAAATGCTTTGTATAGCGATAATATCGCTTATTACATATGCTACTTCAGTAAATGCTCAAACTTCTAGTTCTTCAAATCAGGACATCAAGAAAGCTGTTAAAGTTCTTGATGACAAAATTTTAGCATCAGATTTTGATTTATCTACAATTGAGGCAAAAAACATTGAATCACTAAACGTAATTAAACCCGATTCAATAAATAAAGTTGCTGATCTGGTTACAAAATATGGAGAAAATGCAAAATATGGTGTAATTTTGATAAAAACTAAAAAGAGAGAGGGTGATCTTATCGAAATTAAACCAACAGAAGAAAATGATGAAAAAATATATCAGGTTGTTCAACAAATGCCACAGTTTCCTGGTGGCGAAACAGAATTATTAAATTTTCTTTGTAAGAATATTAAGTATCCTGTGAATGCTCAACAAAATAGGATACAAGGTAGAGTTATTGTTCGCTTTGTAGTTTCCAAAACCGGACAAGTTGACAGAGTGGAGGTTTTACGTTCATTATTCTCTGATTGCGACAAAGAAGCAGTCCGTGTAATAAAACTCCTTCCAAAATTCATTCCCGGTAAACAAAACGGAGAAAATGTAGCGGTTTGGTATACATTGCCTATAACTTTTAAATTACAATAACACATTCCAATTCTTATTCGTATTTTTGTTTTCAAACTACATAAATTACGTGACCTTTGTGTTCTTAGTGCCTTAGTGTTAAACAACATGCAGCAATACCTTTCTATACTCAAGCAATACTGGGGCTACGATGAGTTTCGTCCGCTTCAGGCTGATATTATCCGCAGCATCGCAGCGGGTAAGGATACACTTGGGTTAATGCCAACCGGTGGTGGTAAGTCGCTGACTTTTCAGGTGCCGACAATGGCTATGGAAGGGCTTTGCGTGGTGGTTACGCCACTTATTGCGTTGATGAAAGATCAGGTGGAAAACCTGAAAACACGTGGAATTGCCGCTGCGGCTATTTTCTCGGGCATGTCGCACAACGAAATTCTGATGACGCTCGATAACGCCGTGTTCGAAGCTTATAAGTTTCTATACGTTTCGCCCGAACGATTGGCTACTTCCATTTTTATGGAGAAAATCAAACAGACGAAAGTCTGCATGATTGCCGTGGACGAATCGCATTGTATTTCGCAGTGGGGTTATGATTTTCGCCCTTCTTACCTTCGTATTGCCGACATTCGGCAATTGCTGCCCGGTGTACCTGTGCTCGCACTTACCGCTACCGCCACACCTGAAGTAGTAGTTGATATTCAGACTCAATTACAGTTTGAAGAACCCAATTTGTTTCAAAAAAGTTTCCATCGTTCTAATCTGGCTTACGTGGTGCGAACCGTCGAAAACAAGGATGAAAATCTGCTGAAAATTCTTAACAATATTCCCGGAACATCGGTGGTGTATGTCCGTAACCGGAAGAAAACCAAAGAAGTAGCAGATTTTTTGAATCTCAACGGCATTTCCGCCGAAAATTTTCATGCCGGATTGAAAAACGAAACCAAAGATGCTAAACAAGCCCGTTGGAAATCGGGCGATACACGGGTAATTGTTTCAACCAATGCCTTTGGAATGGGCATTGATAAAGCCGAAGTACGCACGGTGGTGCATTTGGATTTACCCGATTCTCTGGAAGCATATTTTCAGGAAGCTGGTAGGGCAGGGCGTGATGAGAAAAAAGCCTATGCTGTTTTGCTTTACAACAATAGCGATGCGGTTAAAATGCGGAAACGTGTTTCAGACACGTTTCCAGGAAAAGAAATGGTGGTGAAAGTCTACGAAGCCTTAGGAAATTATTATCAGATTGGTGTTGGCTCAGGACTGGACGCCGTTTTTGCCTTTGATATTGCCGATTTTTGCATCAAATTTAAATTGCCGATTTTGATAAGTTTTAATTGTCTGAAAATACTTCAACAAGCCGGATACATTGAACTTACCGATGAACAAGACAGTTCTTCACGCGTACTTTTTACGGTTGGGAAAGATGATTTATACAAGCAAAAACACTCGCCCGATCAGGAAAAACTAATGCACATTCTACTACGTTCCTACACCGGACTATTTACCGATTTGGCTTCTATCAACGAAGATACATTGGCTAAACGGTTGGAATGGACGCATGACAAAATTTATGAACAGCTTGTTGGACTGGCCAAAGACAGGATAATTCAATATATTCCCCGAAAAAAGACACCATTTCTCACTTTTGTGCGTGAACGGGAAGCCACAAATAGAGTTGTTTTTACAAAAGAAACCTACGACGATCGACGTGAACGCTATATTTCGAGGGTGAAAAGCGTGTTGGATTATGCTCAGGAAGAGAATATTTGCCGTAGCCAGATTTTGCTTGCATATTTTGGCGAAAAAGAAACCAGTACTTGT
>SESF01025123.1_pt1 | contig 30176 bp, 32 predicted proteins | sample 3171521 | NCBI WGS metagenome assembly SESF01 (sample SAMN10866945, study PRJNA518727) | freshwater metagenome | biome: subpolar coniferous forest; feature: holomictic lake; material: water; isolation source: holomictic Lake 227, 6 m and 8 m depth | place: Canada: near Kenora, Ontario | collected...
AAAAATCGGGGTCCACTATATGCAAGTCCATTGTTGTTCATGAGAGCCCATCCTTTTTTCAGTTAGTTACGCCTGGCTGGTGTTCTGGTGAGTTGGTCGCCCTTTTCGTTGTGGGTGATTATCCAGCCTGCCCTTTCAACGTTTACGGTAGATGAAGTATAGCCTTTGAGCCCGTCATTCGGGCCGTGACCTGCTGATATTGAGCAGAGCTGCTTACCTTTGTCGTCGTAGACATAGATGAACGACCCTCTCTGCACCACGTTCGCTATTGCCATTGATTTCTTACTCCCGTTATGTTTTATGGCGATGAAGCTTGAACCTCTTTTTATATAGGCATTTCACGACTAACAGCCGATAGCACTGTAAAACTCAATGATCGTAGCATTTGAAGTGGGGTGGGTGGTTATAATAGTCGAAAAAATTCGTCAATTACACTATTTCAATATAGATTAAATACAGCCAAAGCACTACGCGGCATGTTGTTTACTCTTGTATGCCTGCTAATCACGCCTCAATCCATTGCTTCCATTCGCTCTGAAAAAACACAGGGATACCTTCCTTCTGGCAGACACGGATAGTGTGGCCCGTTCCACCGTCCATCGGAGAGTCAAGGTCAACATAAAACAGTGCTGCTGTTGCTTTGGGAAACTCTTGTGAAAAACCGACAACTTTCATGGTATCGCGAAGCAGATAGTCGGCCTTGGCTGCAACCGGACCTTTCTTGCCAAGTTGCCCCATGAGTGATGATGTTTTCGGAGAGGCACTGACTGTTTTAGCCACAAGCTGATGCCGCTGATCGAGCGTCAGTGCATCGGGGTAGGCATAGGTTGCGCCTTCAAACCTTGCTTTCAGGCGGTGTGTCTTGTAAGGAGCAATCGCTTGCAGTCGGCTTGCATCAACTCCTGCAATCCCTTCCGAGAATGCCTCATCGGAACCAGTCGCATTGCCAGAACGGAAAAGAGCGTTCTGAAACCTGGTCGCTAAAAATTCAGCAACGGCAAAAGCATTTCCATACTCATCCGGAGGAATTGAGCGCCGACCCTCAAGGAGGATAACTGGCATTACTGCAGTTTCAATAAGTGCACCCAACGTCTCAAGGGATAATTCTCTATCGACCATAACGGAATTTTATTAGTCTATCTATTTCCTTGTAGTATACACTCGATGGTAGGACAATCCCCGTCATAGGGTTGCAGGTTGAAACTTTTTTTCCTGATATTATTTTATTGCCAACCAGTAAATCTGATACCATGAAACAGACGAGACCGCCGCTTGTCCGCATGCAGTATATCGATCAGCAGTTACGCGAGAATACCTATCCCAACTGCAGCAGGATTGCCAGGCACTTTGAGGTTTCAAGTAAAAGCATTCAGCGCGATGTAGATTATATGCGCGATCTTTTGAATGCTCCTATAGCTTTCGACAGCAAGAGAAACGGGTTCTTCTACTCAAAGAGAGACTGGACATTCCTGCCTTCAACCACTCTTGACCGCCAGGAAGCCGATGCGTTGATTATCACCAAAAAGGTGCTGTCACAATATCAAGGTACGCCCTACTATACCGAGGTAAGCCGTGCGCTCGACAAGGTGCTGCAATATCTACCGGGTAAATTATTGACGAGCCAGCTTGCAGAGATATACTCCTTTGAAACTTTTTCACCCTCGGCAATTGATCCCCGTTTCTTCACTATTATCGAGGATGCCATTCGCAATAAATTGAAGATCAATCTCTATTATCGGGCATTCTGGAACAGCCAGGAGACGGAACGAGTTCTGCAGCCATACCGGCTTCATTATTCACACACCAAGGAGAACTGGTCGCTCTTTGGCTACTGCGAACTCCGAAACGAGATAAGATCATTTGTGGTCAGCCGAATCAAGAACGTCTCGCTAACCAAAACACATTTTACCATATCCGCATCATTTTCACTGGAACGATATCTTGATGAGACCTTCGACCAGATTCATGAAGACGAAATTCATAATGTGGTAATCCGCTTCACGCCTTATCAGGCTCAATGGATCAAAGAGCACCGATGGCATTCCAGCCAAGAGATTGAGGAACAGAAAGATGGGTCAGTTATTCTGAAAATGAGAGTTGGGGCATTGGACGCTGTTATGCATTGGGTTCTGCGGTATGGCAGAGAGGTCGAAGTATTGGAGCCTTTAGAATTGCGGAAAATGATTAAAGAAGAACTAAAAATGACCAAGAGGTTTTATAAAAACTAAATATAACCACGAGTGCTACCGAGCATAACTTGCAGGCGCTGAACTTTTTTGGCCAATAGTAGAGATTTCCAGCGCTCCACTTCGTCTTTTATGCTCCATTTGCGCAACCATGCTTTCGCTCAGTCAATGCATCAGCCTGGATTCGCAGCCCCTTTTTTATAGGTGTCCGATTTGTCCGGTTTTGACGGATTCAGTACGTGTTTCCTCTGTGGACTACTGGAGAGTACTGTTGAGGTGCCAGTTATAGGGAAGGAAGCGGACGAGCATGGTGGAGAGATTCTCTTCAATCCACTCTTTTTTTTCAGAGGAGAGAAAAGGAAGAAGTGGACGGACGGTGTCGAGAGTGCTGCTGCCAAAATCAGTCTTGTACCAACTGAAGATTGATGACAGCCAGAGCGTATTGTTTCGGCGGTCGATTTCCATTCCTTTTCGGTTCATAAAGCTTCTCGCCGCAGTATCAAGCTGCTGGTTGATGATTGCCGCATTATAGAATTCAACGGGAGGACAGGATGCGGCTGCACACACCAGAGCAAAATGAATACGGCAGTCGAATGCCTCGACAATGAAACGTCTGCGAGGATCAGACTTTGAAAAAGGCTTGAAAGGAAAGAATGGATGTGGACGGTTTCGCCTCAGGATACCATGCTCGATATCATCCGGAGTAAAAACGAACCCTCCGATATTGTAGCTGACGCGGCCAAAAAAATTGGTGACATCAAGTACTGAACCGCGAATATTGAATTCAATAACTCCGTGAATGATAAGAATGTTATAAATGTTGATCCAGAAAGCTTTTTTTTCATCATCAGTCTGCAGCATTTCAGGATTGAAGTTGTTCAGAGAGCCCGCAAGCTTAAGGTACCGGCTGAACCCATCGGATTGTTTCATTGCCTCGTAATTGACTGTCCCTTTCTCCACATTGAAAAATCCTCCCTGCAAAAGGCCGAGTGTTTTCTTTAACTCGGCGCCAATGTCTTGAGTCGTTTTCAGGGGATTGTTTTCGCTTTTGTTCAGCGTTATCTGCAGAGGGATGAGATTTCGCAGCCAGGTAGTGATTGATGGCTCTTGTTCTGTTTTGGACGAGAGATGCTGTTCCGCCAGAATTGCTGATACTGCATTGATATAGCCGATATGACTGAAAGCCTGAGGAAAGTTTCCAAGCATTTCAAGGGTGTCGCTGTTGAATTCTTCCGAAAAAAGTCCCAGATGATTTGATGCTGTCAACGTTTTGTTCAGAAGAAAAAGAGCCTCTTCACTTTTTCCCGACAGTGCCAGGCACTCCACCAGCCAGAAATTACAAAGCACAAACCCTCCCTCCTCGCCCTTCAGGCCATCATCAGCCTTGTAGCGAAGCAGAAATCCCCGATGCATCAACTGCTTTTCACAGGCCTCGATTGTTCCCAGTATTCTTGGATCATCAGCAGGGAGAAATCCATTGAGCGGCAGCAGCAAAAGGCTCGCATCGAGTTCGCACGATCCGTATTTCTGGACAAAACTGTTCAGTTTTTCATCAAACCCTTTTGCAAGAACATCCTCCTTGATCCGGTCACGTTCCTCCATCCAGATCTCTAGAGGAGCTTCAAACCCATAACGCCGTGCAATGGAGATTCCTCTGTCCAAAGCAACCCAGCACATGACTTTTGAATAGACAAAATGATGAGGCCCATTGCGTACCTCCCAGATGCCGTCATCAGGTTTTTGCCAGTTTTCTATAGCCAGACCGCAAATACCCCTTAAAAACGGCCAGAGCTCCTCATCAATTCTCCCCGCATAATCCGAAAGCCGGAGTGCTGAATCCATAACTTCACCATAGACATCCCACTGGTTCTGCCGATGCGCTTCGTTGCCTATTCTGACCGGACGTGAATTTCGATATCCTTTCAGATGACCAAGTTCAACTTCCTCAAGCCGGTCATTGCCTTGCAGGGTATACATGATCTGGAGGTTGCGGCTTCCATATTTCCGGTAGGTGGTATTCAGCCAGCGCATGTAATTGTAAGCTTCATTGACATGACCTACAGCAAAGAGGGCCTTCAGGGTAAACGCAGCATCTCTCAGCCAGCTGAAACGGTAATCCCAGTTTCTTTCCCCCCCCAGGGTTTCCGGAATGGAGGTTGTCGGTGCAGCGGCAATAGCTCCGGTTGGCTGAAAGGTGAGAAGCTTCAGCAAAAGAAGCGAGCGATGTATCATCTGGGTGAACTCTCCAAGGAATGCACATCGTTCTCCCACGCAATAATTCACCCATTCCTGCCAGAACACCCTGTTTTCTTCAAAAGGACAAGACAATTGATCAGATGTATCAAGGGAGCCATACAGGAAATCAATGTGAGCTTCCTCCATCGCCTCAAGATGCAATCCAAGCGTGAGTTGCCCATTGGCAGCACTGACAGTGGTCGTGCTGCGGCAATCCAGAGCAAGCGTAAGGGTTTCACTACCGTATCTGATGATAAAGCGGTTTTCACTCTCTTCAATAGAGCCCTGAGTTACCCTTCCATAATCAGGTCTTGGCATCAGTGTCAGCGTAAAAGCCATACTGCCACGGATTATCTTGAGACAGCGGTGGATACGGTGAATTTTATTCGTTCCGGCCTCTGCATTGTCCACCGGCATGAAATCGTGAAGGAGTGCTTCAGCGTGTTGAGTCTTGAATCTGCAGGAGAGGATGTTGGTGTTCGGGATATATTCCTGTTCAGAGGTGAAGAATTCTGCCGGCTGCAGAGAGAAAAAGCCTCCTTTTTCATCATCAAGAAGCGCTGCGAAAATTGTCGGTGAGTCAAGCCAGGGCAGGGAACAGTAATCAATAGAGCCGTCTTTCGATACCAGAGCGGCTGAATGGAGATCTCCGATCAGTCCGTAATCGGCAATGCGACGGTACATTTCTGAATCCCTGTTTTTTTTAAACAAAAAAACTGAAAAGCTCTATCAGAAATAATAACGAATTCCCCCGGAACAACACATTCCTGATATGTTGTTCCGGGGATGCTTGAAATGAAGGTTACGAGAGGTTTCTTGGTACCTGTGAGGAGTGGTGGTGAAGAATAGGTCTTTCAAGTGAGATGTCAACCATAAATGAAAACCGTGAAGGGAAGGAGAGCAGTACCTGATCAACCTCGAATTCAAAAGAATAGATTCCACTCAGGGTATGGAGGGTATCGCTGAACGACTGCTTTCTGAGTGCCTTGTTGTGCAGTCGAACCCCGAGCCCGTCTCGTGAGGCAAGCTGGCCGAAGTAGTTTCTGACCCCTTCGGTGTTTACGACAGTATGAGGCGAAAACGTAGGGACAAGAACAGCAGATTCATGATAAAGTGCTGCAATGTCATCCGGACTTCCACTGCAGACACGTGAAACCCATTGAAAAAGAACCTCTTCAGCATTTTTGAAAAACATAATGGTGCGCTTGTTATCGTTGTTACTGATAGAACTCTATCAGCATAATCATTTTTACAGGTTCAGGCCGGAAATGTAAGCTTTTTTTGTGACGGAGAACAAACAAAAAAAGAGAGGAATGCAACCTTAGCCCGCCTAATCGATATCCTTATGCTCATCAAGTTTGTACCCTAATCCTCTTACGGTTTTTATCATATTGCCGGTACTCCCGAGTTTTTCACGGATTCTGGTGATGTGGGTATCAATGGTTCTCGTGTTAATCGACTTATCGACATCCCATACATCGCTGAGCAGTATTTCCCGTGATTGGGCCTCACCCTTTCTTTTGAGCAAAGCAACGAGAAGTTTGAACTCCATCAGCGTAAGAACAAGCTCTTTGCCTTCAAGTGTAACAATATGACGCGTTAAATCAACTTCAAGGTCACCAGCCTTAAGCAGTTCCTGAGTTTTGCCCCCCTGCCGGCGATCCCGTTTCATGATTGCCCTTATTCTGAGTGTCAGCTCACGGGGACTGAACGGCTTGATGACATAATCATCAATCCCGAGTTCAAAGCCGAGAATCCTGTCGATCTCCTCCCCCTTTGCGGTAAGCATGATGATGGGAAGATCTTTGTAAAGCTGGTTCTGCCTGATTCTCCTGCAGATTTCAAATCCATCCATTCCCGGCAGCATGATGTCGAGCAGAACAAGATCAAAGCTTTTTCGAGAGAGCTGTTCAAGACCATCTTCTCCGGAATATGCAAGATGACATGAAAAGCCGGCCCGTTCGAGATTATACTCCAGCAGTTTCGAGAGGTTCTGGTCATCCTCAATAACAAGAAGCATAGGATCCGACATAGTATCTGAAGATTACAAATTAGAGAACCATAATTTCCCTGTACTTCATACTGCTTTTCCCTTTTACGGTATAGGTATAAATAAGTATAAACAATTTTGGGAAAGTGGTCTGTGCCCGTTGACGATAGGGTGTGATATTTTCTATTCTTTAACAGTATCGTAACAATAGTATCTCATTTTTTGAACTACCTTTTTCGATTGTTGATGGAAGAGGGCGCAGTGATCTGTATTGTGAGTCAGTAAGGCCGAATAAAGCTTGAAAGCCCTTCGATAAAAGGGTAAAATCGACCATGAAATGGGTATATTCGCCATTATTTATGTTGTTATGGAGAGTTCTGTTGATAATGGATTGTTGCCATGAGCATGGTGGAAAAAAACATTAAAAAAAACCTGCCATATTTCTGGGACGTTGTTGCATTTGCCCTTGTCATGGGTCTCATCACCCTTCTGGCGTGGGGGAGTCATCAAATGGCAGTCCCATACATCCCCGGCGAGCAGATCCCTCTTTCCCTTGACCCGGTCCATCTCCCATTGTATGCTTTGCGGACTGTGCTCCGGATGGTTGCTGCGCTCATACTCTCTTTTGCGTTTACCTTCATCTATGCAACTGTCGCGGCAAAAAGTCGTCGGGCAGAAAGTATTCTGGTGCCTTTACTCGATATCCTCCAATCCGTACCGATTCTTGGTTTTCTCTCTATTACCGTTACCGGTTTTATAGCTCTTTTTCCCGGCAACCTTCTCGGTGTTGAAATGGCGGCCATATTTGCCATTTTCACCTCTCAGGCCTGGAATATGGCCTTCAGCTTTTATCAGTCCTTGAAAACCGTTCCAAAGGAACTTCAGGAGGCCTCAAATCTCTTTGGGCTCTCTTCCTGGCAGAAGTTCTGGAAACTTGAAGCTCCCTTTGCCACACCGAACCTGATCTGGAATACCATGATGTCGGTTTCCGGCGGCTGGTTTTTCGTGGTGGCATCGGAAGCTATCACCGTCGGCAAGACTGCTGTTACGTTACCCGGTATCGGCTCTTATGTGGCACAGGCTATCCAGAGTAAAAACCTCTCAGCAATCGGCTTTGCGCTTCTTACCATGCTGATTGTCATTCTTGTATACGATCAACTGCTCTTCCGTCCGCTGGTCGCATGGGCCGAAAAGTTCAAGTTTGAACTGACCGAAAGTCAGGATGCAGCTGAATCATGGATTCTCACCCTGTTTCAGCGAGCCCATGTACTCCGTAATCTTGTAAAAGGAGTTGCTGACAAATGGGTTAACCTCATAGAACGACTCCCGAAACTGCCCCGTCGCACTCATGAGTTCAAGGAAAACTCTATTCTGGTGATAAAGATACAGGGGTACACATGGTATGGTATCCTGATCTCTGGAATGAGTGTCGGCGTCTGGATGCTGATGAGCTTTGTCATGAGCGGTGTTGATCATACGGAAATTGTAAAGGTTTTCATGCTGGGCCTTATAACGCTCACCCGGGTAATGGTTTTACTGCTTCTTGCAAGTCTGGTCTGGGTTCCACTGGGAGTCATCATTGGCCTCAATCCCAGGCTGGCTACAAAGGTTCAGCCACTGGCGCAGTTTCTGGCAGCCTTTCCGGCAAACCTTTTTTTTCCTGTTGCGGTTTTCTTTCTGGTACGATACCGTCTTTCACCGGAAATATGGACTGCACCACTTATGATCCTCGGTACCCAGTGGTATATTCTGTTCAATGTTATTGCCGGAGCCGCTGCAATTCCAACTGATCTTCGCGAGGCAGCCAAAAACCTCGGTCTTTCCGGATGGCGGTTATGGAAGCACCTGCTCCTGCCGGGCATAATCCCTTCACTGATTACCGGTCTGATCACTGCTTCAGGAGGAACCTGGAACGCCAGCATTGTTGCTGAAGTCGTCAGTTGGGGAAGCACAACCATTACAGCTACAGGCCTTGGCTCATACATTGCCCAGTGGACCGAAAAAGGCGACTATCCGCATATTGTTCTCGGTATCGCTGTCATGAGCCTTTACGTTGTGTTTTTCAACCGCTTTTTCTGGAGGCGGCTTTATAACATGTCCCAGACCCGTTTTCGTCTGGATTAGAACTGTATACGTATGAAAACATTGCATCCCGAAACTGACCTGCTGAATCTGAAGAATGTCAGCAAATCATTCAAAAAGTCAGGAGGTGAAGAGCATCTTGTTCTTGACGGAGTAAGCCTCACCATCAAAGAGGGCGAAATTGTTGCTCTCCTTGGGCGATCAGGTTCTGGCAAGTCAACTCTGCTCCGTATCATTTCAGGCCTTGCCCGTCCAGGCAGCGGGGAAGTCCTGTACTCCGGTAAACCGGTGACCGGTCCCGTAAAAGGGCTGGCCATGGTGTTTCAGACCTTTGCCCTTTTTCCCTGGTTTACCGTCCTTGAAAATGTTGAACTCGGGCTCGATGCCCTGGGTGTGCATAAAGAAGAACGCAGGCGGCGTGCGCTCGCCGCAATTGACCTCATCGGCCTTGATGGTTTTGAATCGGCTTATCCAAAAGAGCTTTCCGGCGGTATGCGGCAGCGTGTGGGCTTTGCCCGTGCTCTGGTGGTTGAACCCACATTGCTCTTGATGGACGAGGCATTCTCGGCCCTTGATGTGCTTACTGCTGAAACCCTCCGTACCGATCTGATTGAGCTTTGGCTTGAGAGGCGGATTCCAACCAAGGGAATTCTTCTGGTATCCCATAATATCGAGGAAGCTGTTCTTCTTGCCGATCGTATTGTCATTCTTGGAACAAATCCGGGGCGAATTCTGGCCGAAATCAAAATTCCCCTCCAGCATCCCCGCGATCGAGAAGCTCCCACATTCCGGCAGCTTGTTGACCGTGTCTATGAACTCATGACCAAACGTCCTCGAAGTGCCGCAGGCAAGGTCGAAGCAGTTCCATTGTCGTACCGTCTTCCCAGTGCGTCCATCAATCAGCTTGCAGGTTTCATGGAAGCCCTGGCTGCAGAACCCTATAATGGAAGAGCCGATCTGCCGGAACTTGCAGATCAGATGGGATTTGACGTTGAAGAGCTTTTCCCGCTTCTCGAGGCATTGGAAATCCTTTCGTTTGCCCGTACCGAGGGTGGTGACGTTGAACTGACTCCATCAGGGAAAAGCTATGTCGATTCAGACATCCTGCAACGCAAGGTGATCTTTGCAGAAGATGTCATCCGCCATGTCGCCCTGGCAGCCCATATCCGTCATGTTATCGATGAACGTCCCGGTAATCGTGCGCCCGAAGACCGCTTCCTCCGAGAGCTCGAAGATTTCTTCAGCGAAGAAGAGGCCGAAAGAGTGCTGCAGGTAGCTATTGAGTGGGGTCGTTATGCTGAACTTTTCGCCTACGAAGAGGGATCAGGTATCCTGAGCCTCGAAAACCCCGCAAGCGACTCTTCAGCCCAATAGGTTTTCTGCGAAAATTACTGCTGATGCGGATATGTTTTCATTCGCATTCTTATGCAAAAATTGTTATAATTTCTTTCATTTTTTCACGTATTACCCCTCAATGTTCGCCGATTTATCGGCGATAGCGGAAAAAATATAAATACATGCCTATATCCGGCCCATATAAAAACGAAGCTGTCCGGTTTCGCGAAGAGATAAAGAAGAAATTCAAGACTCAGATAGCCCTCTGTCATGCCATAGGCGCAAAAGACGGCTCTTATGTTACAGGCTACGTCACAGGCAACAATCGCATCGGCAATATCCTGCGTGAAAAACTTGAAGCAGTGGGTGTCGATGTCAACTATATCCTTTACGGGAAAAGAACGGAGGCAGAAAAACCTAAACCGGGTGCAGGACAGGAACTGAGCGATCTGCTTTTCCTGTGCACCGAAAAGGTCATTCATCTGCAGAACGCTGTCATTGAAATGAACAAAGAGCTTCTTGAAGTCAACCAGTTACTGGAAACTGTCAAAAAAAGCGTCACAAAGGGTTAAGAGTGTGAATCATTGAATGATTATCAGCGCAAGCAGAAGGAGTGATATTCCTGCCTTTTTTGGTGAGTGGTTTGTCCATCGTCTGCATGCAGGTGAAGTGCTTGTGCGCAACCCCATGCAGCCAAAACAGGTAAGCAGGATTTCGCTCTCTCAGGATAATGTTGACGCCATTGTTTTCTGGACAAAAAATCCTGCAAACTTTCTCTCCCGTCTGCCTGAGATTGACCGGCTGGGATATGCCTACTATTTCCTTTTTACACTCAATCCTTATGATGTTGCGATTGAGCCCGGAGTTGAAGATAAGCGGTTGGTTATTGAGGTTTTCAAGCAGCTTTCGCGCCATATCGGACCGGAAAAAGTTGTCTGGCGCTATGATCCAGTCATTATCAGTGATCTTTATACTCCTGCGTGGCACCGGGTCTCGTTTGACCGGCTTGCGGAAGAACTTTCCGGCTATACTGAACGCTGTATTATCAGTTTTTTTGATGACTACCGTAAGGTCAGAACCCGGATGCGCACTATTGGCTATACCATACCCGACAAGGTGTTGATGGAGGAGATTGCCGGAATGTTCGCTGATTCAGCTAACCGGAATGGAATCTCGCTTTATACCTGCAGCCAGGATGTTGACATGTCGCAATACGGTATCATGCACAGCAGCTGTATCGATAGTGATCTTGTCGGGCGTATTACAGGAAGGCAGATGACTGGTCGGAAAAAAGACAGCCGGCAACGATCGACCTGTGGATGCGTCGAAAGCCGTGATATCGGCAGCTACGATACCTGCACACACGGTTGCCTCTATTGTTATGCCGTTTCCTCTCATGCAAAAGCATGCAAAGCCCTCCAGCATTACGATCCCTTCTCTCCCATGCTCGGTGATGCCCTTAAGGGAGATGAAACAGTCACCAACGCCAGACAATAAACTGTTTTCTCTCTGGACAGCTTTAGTTTTGTTGGGGTTCAGGAATCACCCCAACCTACAGGGGACCTCGATGTATTCCAGAGTAATGTAGCGTGCGGAGGCTTACTTGGGTCTAAGCGCTTCCACAGGATTGAGATTTGCGGCTTTCCATGCAGGGAAGAGCCCGAAGGTCATGCCGATTGTAGAGCAGACTATCATGGAGACCGTTATCCAGAGCCAGGGAAATATTGGGGGCAGATTAAATTTCAAGGCAACGATATTGCCCGCCACAATACCCACCGAAATGCCGATGACACCTCCGACTATTGAGAGAAAAAGCGATTCAAAAAGGAACTGACGAAGAATGCTGCTGTTAGGTGCCCCGATCGATTTTCTGATGCCGATCTCCCTGGTTCTTTCAGTCACGCTGACCAGCATGATGTTCATGATGCCAACTCCTGCCGTCAGGAGAGCCATAAAGCTGATAATGAAGGCGCCGGTACTGATGGCTCGCTGTATATCTCTGAACGAGTCGATGAGAGATTCGTTTGTTCTGATTTCAAAATCGTTGATATCCTTTACCGTCAATCCCCTTGCGAGTCTCATGGCTCCGATTGCACGGTCAATCGCATGGGGATAGTCTTTGCGTGAGAGTGCCTCAACGGTGATGTTCAGGCTGCTCTTTTCATTGACATGATCCAGATAGCGGGTAATGGGAATGAGCAGAAAATTATCCTGGCTTTGACCGAATGCCGCACCCTTTTTATCAAAAACACCCGTAACGGTATAGACCTCTCCATTGACCTTGATGAATTTGTTCAATGGGGTTTCGCCTGCAGGAAAGAGTGTTTCGGCAAGCTCACTGCCAAGCACTGCAGTGTTTCTTGCCGACTTGATATCGTTTTGTGACAGATTACGACCAATCACGACATTGTAACCGTTTGATGCGGAAAAGTTTTCATCACCGCCGGTCAACGTTACATCAGGATTGGTCGTGCGATTGGCATATTTTGCAAGGTTGGCCTGGCTGGAAATGGTGAAGCCGATATTTCGGGCGTGAGTCCCCATGCTTTTTTTAAATAACAGCGCCTGTGCGTAGGTGATATCCTTCCTGTTGGCATAGACGTTCCGTTTGTGGCCGCTGCCGAAAACTGTCGCAGGATTTTTCTGTATCTGGAACGTGTTGGCACCAAGGCTTGTAAGACCCGATTCAACGCTTTTGTCAACGGCATCAAGAGCTGTCATCACTGCAATGATGGAGAAGACGCCTACAGCGACGCCCATAATGGTGAGCCACGAGCGTAGCTTGTTTACCGTCAGCGAATAAACCGCCTGGATGATGATTTCACGCAGCTGCATACGTACTCCTATTCATAACGCAACGAGTCTGCAGGGTCTAGCTTCGAGGCCGTTACGGCAGGAGCAAGGCCTGAAACAATACCGGTAATCACTGAAACAGCGAGACTTGCCAGAACAAGGTCCAGAGAGAATTGTATCGGAAAATCAGGTACTATTTTTTCGATAGAGAGCGTAATAAGGAGAGCAGTCAAGAGCCCGGTAAATCCGCCGATAATGCAGATCATCACCGATTCAATAAGAAATTGAAGGAGAATGGTCTGCCGTCTCGCACCGAGTGCCTTGCGAAGTCCGATCTCTCTTGTGCGTTCCTTTACACTGACGAATGTGATGTTCATAATGCCGATAGCTCCGACAAAAAGCGACATTCCTGTAATGAAGATGCCTGCTATTGCAATTCCGTTTTTGATGGGATCGAGCTGACTTTTGAATGCTCTCTGTTCATTGATCGAGAAGTCTTCGTCTTTTCCTGCCGGAATCCTGCGGATTCTTCTCATCAGGCCAAGCAGTTCCTCCTTTGCTTCTGAAACATGTGTCTGCTCTTTGATTTTAACCCTGATAGTTGTGAACATTTTTTTGCCGTAGACTTTTTCAAAAGCACCGAGCGGCATGATGATCTGATTGTCAAAACTGAAAAGGCCGAGGAACTTCCCCTGTTTTTTGAATATGCCGATAATTCTGCATTTGCCGTTTTTCAGCTGGATTGATTTATCGAGTGCAGGCTCATTTGGAAAGAGTCCGGTGGCAATATCATCGCCGATGACGCAAACCATCGCACTGCTGGCGGATTCCACAGCTGTAAAGAAACGGCCGGAGGTGAGTCCCCCTGATGCCGTCTGCAGGTAGTCATTGTTTGTTCCGAGAGAAAATACCTGTTCAAGGATTCGATCCCTGTATTTTGCAGATGCCTGATAGGTGGACATTTGAGGAACCGCGAGGAGAAGTTCTGATCGAGAATTGGCTGCAATAATTCTGTTCAGCTGATCGGCATACTCTGTTTTCAGGTCCGGGCGGTTGCGGTAGAGCCACCATTGTCCCATCGTGGTCCACGAGGATTTCTGGACATAGATGACATCGTAACCGAGCATGGCAAGGCTTTTATCAAATCCCCGGTCAATACCATTGATCGCTGTCCCCATCATGGTAATGGCAACAATACCGATAATGACCCCCAGTGCGGTAAGAAACGAACGGATTTTATTGGCCTTGATCTGGAAGAGAGCCATTTTCAGGCTCTCTGTGGTTTCATAGCGAAACTGTCGGTAAGTCAGTTTCATTGCTTGTTGTCGCTTTCTATTTTTCCATCCCTGAGCCGGATGACTCTGCGGGTGTAGCGGGCAATATCCTCTTCATGTGTAATAAGGATGATCGTATTTCCTGCATCAGACAGTGCTCCGAAAATATCCATGATATCATGACTGGTCGCAGTGTCGAGGTTTCCTGTCGGTTCGTCGGCAAGAATGATCGAAGGTTTATTGATCAGTGCCCTTGCTATGGCCACTCTCTGAATCTGACCCCCGGAGAGTTCAGCCGGTTTATGAGTAATCCTGTCACCGAGACCTACTTTAACAAGCGCTTCGGCAGCTCTTTGTTCCCGCTCTTCTGGCGGAACGCCTGCATAGATTAAAGGCAGTTCAACATTTCGAAGGCAGTTGAGGCGGGGCAGCAGGTTGAAGGTTTGAAACACAAAGCCGATTTCCTTATTCCTGATACGGGCAAGCTCATCTTCATCCATTTCAGCAACATGCTGTCCGTTGAGCTCATAAATACCAGAAGTCGGGGTATCAAGACAGCCGATAATATTCATGAGCGTTGATTTACCGCTGCCGGATGGTCCCATGATTGCAGCATAGTCATTGCGCTTGAAATCAAGGTTGATCGAGTCGAGTGCCCTGACCTCCTGATCGCCCATAGTGTAGAATTTACAGAGCGACTTCATGATGATGATAGCTGGCGACTGCACTGCAGGGCTATCGTTGCTGCTGCTTGACACTGGATCCTTCTTTGAGCTGGCTGGTAATGGCTGTGTAGCTTCCTGAAACAACCTCTTCTCCTTTTGTGAGTCCTTCTGTGACGATAATATGGGTGTTGTCTGTTGTTCCTGTTTTAACCGGCCGGAATGATGCTTTGCCTGATTTGATGACAAATACCCCTTGCCGGCTGTCGGGTGCTTTGGGTTTAGCTGCGATTGTGACGGATTTGTCAGGACTTTCGCTTTCCGGGGTTTTGGTTGAACTTCTGATGGTTACACTTTGAATAGGGACAACAAGAGCATTTTTTACCCGTTGCGATTCAATATCTGCAGTAGCGCTCATGCCGGGTTTAAGCAGGCGATGATGGTTCAGGATGTGAATCTTGACCGAAAAATTTGTTACCTCCTCCTGTGTTCCGCTAGCCTTGGAGATTGCTGAATTCGATATTTCATGAACCACTCCCTGGAATATTCGATCGCCGAAAGCATCGACTTTGATAGAGACTGGATTACCTGGCTTGACATTGATTATATCGTTTTCATTGACATCTACTTTGACCTGCATACTGTCGAGGTTGGCAAGGCGGAGGACTTCGGTACCGGGGAATTGCCCTGTACCGACAACACGTTCTCCAAGCTTGTTGTTCAGAACGATGATGGAGCCGCTGATCGGAGCACGGACCACGGTCTTTTTAAGACGGTCCTGATTCTGATCGAGCAGACTTTTATTCTGTTCAATGGCATGAAGTGAGGCTTGGTAGGATGCTCGAGCAGATTGAGCATTGCTTTTAGATGCAATATAATCTGATTCGGAGATCAGTTTATCTTTGAACAGGAGTTGGGCTTTCCTGAAATCATCTTCCGACTTCATTTTTTTTGATAGAGATTCCTGGCTTTGCGATTTAGCTGAATTCAGCTGAGCCAGGCTCTGTTCTACCTGGTTGATGTAGAGGTCAGGCTGAATTTTAAGCAGCAGATCTCCTTTTTTTACGTTTTGTCCATCCTGGATGGGCAGTTCGAGAATTTCACCTGAGACGTCCGGTGAGATGGCAACGACAAGAACAGGTTCTATTTTTCCTGTTGCTGTAACAATATGGATAACTTCTTTTACGGACACCTTCTCGGTGGTAACCTCAACGGGTTTTTCCCTGAGGGTTAGAAACGTAAAGATTGCTCCGCCGGCAACGAGAAGTGCAGCAAGGGTGATCAATATCGTTTTGCGGTTCAGCAGGGATGTTTGTTTGCTCATGGATGGCTTACTGGATTTTTGTGTCTATTGTAATGGGTATGGTGCCTGTCGCATAATCAAGAACGTTTTTTTGGAGCGCAAGATTGTAGGTGGCCTGCGACAGATTGGAGCGTGCATTGAAAAGAGATGCCCGCGCAGTGCTGAGTTCAACAAATCCGGTTGCTCCGAGTTCATACTTTCTTTTGATGTCTTCAAATGCAGAGCTTGAAGCAGTAAGACTCACTTTTGATGTTTCGATCTGCATTAAAGCTGATGCATAGTCATTTGCCGCCTGTTGAAGATCAAGTGCGATATTATTTTTCAGATCATCATAATCAAACTTCTGGTTGAGATGGTTGACTTTAGCGGATTGGACATTATAGCTTGTTTGAAAACCATCAAAGATAGACCAACTGAGGTTCAGTCCAACCGAATATCCTATTGAGTTTCGAAGCTGATCTGAAACCGATGGATAGGAGTAATCTATGGTGGATCCGCTATAGCTCTGGCGGAGGTAGTCTGTGCCTGCCGTGCTTGCATTGGCGTTAAGAGCCAGATGCGGATACCAGGCAGACCTTGATTGCGTTATCTGCCATTTCGCCGCCCTGGTTTCAAGCTCTTTGCTTTTCAGGTCGCTTCGTCGTTCAAGAGCAATGGTGACAAGAGCATCGATATCAGGTTTCGATGAAAGTGCTCTGTTCAGTTCTTTCGGGTTAGAGTCAAGAGTAATTCTGGTCCTGGGATCGATCTGCAGGCGGCGGAGCAATTCGAGTGTGCTGCGCTGCATTCGAGTTTCAGCCTGAATAACAGTCATGCTGCTTTCTGCAGCAGCAGCCTGTTGCTGAAAGAGATCGGTCCGGGATTTAAGGCCGATTTGAAATTGACGATCAGTAAGAGTAAGCTGATTTTTAATCGAAAGAAGATTTTCTTTGGCAATATCAAGGAGTTCACGGTTCATAAGAACCTGATAATAATACTGGGTAACATCATAGACGATTGTCTGCAGTGCCCGTGAAAGGGTGTATCCGGCTGCCTGTTCTTTATTGAGTGCTGATTGCAGAGATGCGTAATCACTGAACCCGTTGAAAAGATTCAGGGAAGTCGTCAGTGCGAGATTAGCCGATCCGCTCTCACTCTTTATTTTCAATGGAGGAGCATCGGGGTAGTATTGAACGTATGACTGGCTTAGCGAAGAGGGGGTATAGGTCGCTGAAACAGAAACCTTCGGAAGAAAATTGCCGTAACTTCTCAGGACGTCAGAACCCTGAAGTTTCAGGTTTGCTTTTGCTTTTTTTGCTGTAGTTGCATTGTTCAGCGCCAACTCTATGCAATCAGAGAGAGAGAGCGTTCTCTCCTTCACTTCGGAACCAACACCGGAGCAAGGCTGCGCAAGAAAAAGCGCGGATATAATGAGGAATAGAAAAAACCGTGAAACCAAAATACTCTATTCTAACCGTTTAGATTGTCCATTGTCACAAATGGTAATATAATGACTTCTATACGTTAAGAGAGGTTAAATAGTTCCATTGATTGAAGTTCTCATCTCGATACTGCAGGTTTAAAGGAGGTTCAGAAGAGTGTCAATCTCTTTCTGGTAGTGATCAGCATTCTGTGGCTTCAGCTGTATGAGAAGCGTGTAGATTTTTATGGCTTTTTTATAGGCACCCTGCGCGGTGAAAAGGCTGGCAAGGCTTTCAGTGGGAACAGCAATGGTTGTATCGTCTGAAAAAGGCTGTTTTTGTTCAAGGAGGGATGTCGGGTCGGAGTTCTCCGTCGTTTGAACCGGATTAAACTGCATAAGTGCCGCTGTGAGCTGTTCAAGTTCGTCGGAAATTGGGTCAAACAAGGGCAATGGGGGAGAGTGTTCGTCGCCCTTTCCTGAAGCTTGAAGGTCAAGGAGCTCTTTCCATGCAACCTGGTTGGCAGGAGCAATGGTGCAGCACTTTCTTAAATATTCTCCCGTACGAGAGTGCATGTTAAGGCCCTGGAAGGCTTTTGCACACAACAGGTGAAAAAGATATGAGTCCGGAAAATAGTCTGAAACCAACATGAGTTTATCAAGACCGGACTGGAATTCTCCCCGGGAAAGGTCAAGCGAAACCTCCGCAAAAAAAAGGTGCGGTTTACTGATCATGGTAGTACCATCTTCAAGATCGGGATCAGCGGGTATAATGGTCGTGATCATAGATCTTTACTGTTGAATGTCTTGCTGTTTTCCTGTGCGAGTTGGATCAGTCGCTCAACAAGTTCAGAAAAACTTATGCCGGTAGCATCCATGAGTCTCGGAAACATACTGATATCGGTGAAGCCGGGAATGGTATTGACTTCGTTGAGGACGATGTTTCTACTTTGTTCGTCAACAAAAAAATCAATTCTTGACATACCAGTGCATCCCAGTGCTTTGTATGTCTTGAGTGCTGCACTTTGTACCTCTTTTTGAAGGTCGTCGGGAATGCGGGCAGGGATGAAGAGCTTTGCTGTGTTGTGAATGTATTTGTCCTCATAGTCATAAAAATCGCCTCCAGGCTCGATTTCGCCGCATATTGAAGCTAGCGGCTGCTCATTACCGAGTATGGCAACTTCGATCTCCCTTCCTTTAACAGCTTTTTCAACAAGTACTTTTGAGTCCAGAGAACAGGCGCTATGAAGAGCTTGCGGCAGTTCTTCGACGCTGTGCACTTTTGATATTCCTACTGAAGAACCGAGACTTGCCGGTTTGACGAAAAACGGGTATTCGAATTGTTTTTCAATTTTCTTATGAGCCGCCTCGGGGTCAGCATGGTAGTCAGCGCTGAAAAGCGTTATTGATGGCGCTACAACAAGGCCGGCATCAGCAGCACACAGTTTCGTGAGAGCCTTGTCCATGGTGAGTGACGAGGCGAGAACACCGCACCCTGTATAAGGAATGCCGCAGGTATCAAGAAAGCCCTGTATGCGGCCATCTTCTCCATACGAGCCATGGAGAGCGATAAATGCGACGTCAATTCCTGCTGCCTTGAAATCAAGGTCGAAGGGCTTTTGAAGGGCCTGTTGTACCATGTTCCTGAGAGAAGAGGAAACTGCGGCCTGCGATGACGCTCTCAAGAGAGCCGACAGATCTAGGTTCAGAATATCACGAGCTATTCCTTCCGAGAGCCATACGCCATCAGGGGTGATATAGACCGGTATAACCCTGAAACGCTGGGTGCTGATGTTCGCTGCTATTGATTTTGCAGAAATAATCGATATTTCATGTTCAGCTGACTTGCCTCCAAAAATGAGAGCAACAGTTATAAGTGGCATGAGTGCTTTGGTGACGGTTAATGATGGCAAGCTGTAATTAATGATAAAGGAGCTGGTGTTCGACCGCGATACAGCGGTTTTCCACAACAAGAAGTCCAGCGTTTCTTGCTTTTTTTGCGGCATCTTCATTGGTGATGCCACTCTGCATCCAGATGACTTTTGCTCCGATGGCGATAGCTTCATCAACAACGGGCGGAACATCCGCAGATTTGCGGAAAACAGTGACAATTTCAATTTTTTTTCTCTGCTCCGGAGGTATTGAAGAGAGAGCAGGAAAACAGGGTATGCCCAGTACCTCTTTAAGAACCGGATTGACCGGATAAACAGTGAACCCCTGTTGTAACAGGTAACGTGCGACCATGTTGCTTGGGCGTTCCGGTTTTTCAGATATGCCGACAACGGCAATATTACGGAATGAGGTAAGGATTTCCTTTATGGTCGTTGAGTCCATGATGTCCATAAAGAGGCTGCAGGTGATTATCAATGTTCTGTTTTTCGCAAAATACCCGTATCGAAGGATAGAAACAATGTAACAGAGAAAAATAATCAGAAAATCAGTGTTCAGCTTTCCATAGAGTGATGCCGTTCAGGGGTATCATTGCTATGAGTGTTCTCTATTTTTGTTACGATATCCTTTTCAGCTATCTTTACCTGTTATCATTTGGCAGTTTCATGTATTCGTAAGGATTTTTCTGGTGAATGCCCCTTTTTCCAAGGTTTATTGTGTTGATACCGGTTCTCATACCGGCGAAGAGAATATGGAGTTCGACCGGAGGATCTTGGCTGCATTTCTTGATGGCAGGTTTCAACTGAAATTCGGTCAGGAGAGTTGTCTCTGGCGCTTTTATGCCTGGCGACCTTTTGCAATTACTTTAGGGTACAATCAGGCATCTTCGGGGATTGATGCCGAAAAATGCCGGCAGGCTGGTGTTGATGTTGTCAGAAGACCTACTGGTGGACGTGCGGTTTTTCATGCTGATGAGTTTACCTACAGTTTTTTTTCAGACTCTTCTGAACAGAATTCTGAGATATACAGGATGGTGCATGAAATGATCCGGCGAGCCCTCGAACCTTTGGGGATTCATGCAGAGTTCTGCCGTTCCACTCTTCAGAGGTCGGAGGGAGGACAAAATGCCGGTTCTGTAAGCTGTTTTACTGCATCTGCCAAATATGAATTACAGGTTGAGGGAAGAAAACTGGTTGGTTCAGCTCAGCGCAAGACCAGGAATGTCCTTTTGCAACATGGCTCGCTTCCACTTTCGGTTCGCCACAAGGATCTATGCCGTTTTATTACTTTTTCAGAAGAGAGTGATCCGGAAAGTATCAGTGCTGAAATGGAGCGAAAGACCATCTCTCTTGAAGAGATTCTCGGCTACGTTCCGCAATACGACGTTTTGACGGAACTTATGCGAAATGCACTCAAAACATTGCATGGCAGCAAGGTTGAGGTACTTCATCCGGATCAGTTATCAGATATTGTGGAAGAATGTCATCACTATTAAATCAATCAAGCGAGAGGGACTATGAACAGAAGCGCCCAGCAGAAAGCCGCTCATGTCACAACAAGACGACTGCTCGACATGAAACAGGTCGGCGAGAAAATATCGGTATTGACAGCCTACGACTATACGACAGCAAGAATTCTTGATCGTGCAGGTGTTGATGTTCTTCTTGTAGGCGATTCAGCAAGCAATGTATTTTCAGGTCACAGCACCACCCTTCCTATCACGATTGATGAGATGATCTATCATGCAAAAGCGGTTGTCAGGGGAGTGAAGGACGAGAGCAATCGGGCGATGGTAGTTACCGACATGCCGTTTATGAGCTATCAGCTTTCAGGTGAAGAGGCACTGCGCAATGCAGGAAAGATCATGAAGGAGCATGAGTGCGATGGAGTAAAGCTGGAAGGAGGAAGGATTATTGCCGAAACCGTCAAAAGAATTACCGATGTCGGTATTCCGGTTATGGGCCATCTCGGTCTTATGCCGCAGTCGATCTATAAGTACGGGAGTTACAAGGTAAGAGCCCAGGAAGGAGTGGAGGCACAAGAGCTGCTTGATGACGCAAGAATTCTGGAAGAAGCAGGAGCGTTTGCCATCGTGCTTGAAAAAATTCCATCTGCTCTCGCCGCCGAAGTGACACGTTCACTGACCATTCCCACCATCGGTATCGGTGCCGGGCCTGAATGTGATGGTCAGGTTCTTGTTATCAACGACATCCTTGGGCTGAACCGGGAATTTCATCCCCGTTTCGTCCGGCAGTACGCGGATTTAAATACTGTTATAGAAAATGCAGTCCGTCAGTATGTTCATGATGTAAGGGAAAAGGAGTTCCCTTCAGCTGATGAAAGTTACTGAGGTTCGGGGTCTCTCGCTTTTTTCTGTTTAATAACTTGCTGAAAAGATTGTACTTTTCGGAGATGTACTCAAAAACGGCATTCGTGTGCCTGACCGCATAACCTTTTTCTGATGTAGAATATTTTTTTATATGGATGATGCCGGCAAAAAAAAGGTTCAAAAACGCTATCCTCCTTTTCTGAAAAACAGTTCTCAGGATCGCCCCCAACTGTTTCCGCGTGTATCGCGTTCATTCGTCCCCTCCGTTTTTACAGTGATGAACATGGTTTCCGGCTATATCGCAATTGTTATGGCGGGAGAGGGGAGTTTTATGACGGCATGCTGGTTTATTATTCTTGCAGCTTTTTTTGATACCATAGATGGTTTTGTTGCCAGAATGACCAATGGTATTTCTGATTTCGGCTTTGAGCTTGACTCCCTTTCAGATCTTGTCTCTTTCGGAGCTGCCCCTGCGTATCTTGTTTACAAATTCGGTCTTGAAGGGTTACCCGGTATTACCGGTATTTTAGTCAGCTCTCTGCTTATGATTGGCAGCGGACTGAGACTCGCGCGCTTTAATATCAGTATGATCGGCTATACCAAAGACTCATTTTCCGGTCTTCCGACTCCAGCCCAGGCGTTAACCATTGCCGGATTTATTCTCTGGATGAGCGTTGATCCGGTTTTTCCGGCCAAGTCCATGCAGGCTGTTCTGGCATGGCTCTCTACAGGGCTTGCCATACTTATGGTCAGCAAGGTGAATTATGATACTCTTCCCAAGCCTACGGTTGAATCTTTCCGGCAGAAGCCTCTGCAAATGTCGCTCTATATTGTGGCCATTTTCTGTGTCCTTCTCTTTCATGCCAAGGCTTTTTTTCTTGCCATGTTGTTGTATATTCTGCTCGGAATTGTAAGGTCGTTCACTTTGATGTGCCGTCAATGGCAGCTTTGAATTTTTCTTCCATTCAACTATACGTGTGATAATGCCCTATACTGCAAAAATAAAGGTTACCCTGCGGCAGTCGATTCTTGATGTTCAAGGAAAAGCCGTAGAGCATGCTTTGAAAAATCTTGGGTACGGTACCGTGGAGTCAGCCAGAATCGGCAAATATATCGAAGTGACTATCAATGAACAGGATTCTCTTCAAGCTGAACGCATCGCCAATGAGATCTCCCAGAAACTGTTATCGAATCCGGTCATGGAAAATTATTCCTTTGAGCTGGAGCACGTTAAATAAATAGCATTCAACTATGGCTGATGTACTTGTAGGTGTTGTTGTATTTCCCGGTTCAAACTGTGATCATGATACTGAATATGCTGTTGCTTCGTTTGAGGGTGTAAAGCCGGTTATGCTCTGGCATAATGAGCACGATCTGAAAGGAGCAAAGGCAATTATCCTTCCCGGAGGTTTTTCCTATGGCGATTATCTTCGTGCTGGATCAATTGCCCGGTTTTCACCAATCATGCAGGAGGTTATAGAGTTCGCCCGCAAGGGATTTCCTGTGCTTGGCATCTGCAACGGGTTTCAGGTATTGCTTGAAAGCGGACTTCTTGAAGGAGCGCTTTCGAGGAACAGAGATAAAAAGTTTCTTTGCACCCAGACAAACATCAGGCCTGTTAACTGCTCTACTATTTTCACCTCACTTTATAAAGAGGATGACGTGCTCAGCATTCCAATCGCTCATGGGGAAGGGAACTACTTCGCCCCGGCTGAAGTAATCGAAAGCCTCGAAGAGCACAATCAGATTGTTTTTAAATACACTGACGCACTGGGTGGCGTAACAGAAGAGGCTAATCCTAACGGTTCACTGAAAAATATTGCAGGTATCATCAACCGGCAGGGGAATGTGCTTGGTCTGATGCCTCATCCGGAGAGAGCCAGTGAAAAGCTGCTGGGATCTCTTGACGGCAGACCGCTATTCCAGTCCCTTTACAATCATATCTCCGGAGTCTAATAGGAAGGTGGCCCTGCCTACTCTTTACTTTTCTTGGGAGTCGCTTCTGTTTGGAAAACCGCGTCCAGAGTTGGTGCAGTAAGAATGGCTTCGCCCCAAGCTTCTAATGCCGATTCGGAAGCATTGCTCAACTTCTCTGTTGCCCATGCAGGCAATACACCAAAGCGACGCTCCAAAAGTCTTTTCAGAAGCTTTGATTCACCTTCTATTCGGCCTTTGGCTATGCCTTCTACTTGGCCCTCAACTCTACCTTTGGCTATAGCGATTCTTTCAACGCTGGTGATGTATTGCATTTTTTTATGCTCCTCAATTGTTTCTATTGCTTGCCAGATATGTGTTTCCAACCATACCGGCAATGTCATTAACCAATCTATGACCTTAAACAGGTCGATGACTCGTTGTTTATCCCAGTGTCGGTTATAGAGTATTCGTACTAAACTGAGTTTGGCTTCATAGCGCTCCTGATGCTCCTTTCGGGTTTGCCGGGTCAGGATATGTGCTGCTGTAATTAAACCAAATGCATTATCCGAAGCAAGGAGTTCATCGAGTTTTTCGTCGTAATCGGTCAGTTTGGCTATGGGGAACTCCAGTGTGTGCATGCAGCCCAGAACGTTGTAGCCATAAGAGGTCGGTTTCCACTGTTTGTGTTCATCGGCCAGCACCGCCAGACTTGCTACGGGTTTTTCGTATCGATCAAAAATCCGATAGTTATAGACAAACATCCTTTTGGCAAATTCAGCCTGCATGGTGCCTTGCACTTCAATATGAATATATATCCAGCTCTCGGTGCCACTGAGTTCAGTGACGCGGACTAACTTGTCAACAAAACGGGTACCTAACTCGGCATCCTGCACCACGGCCCGCAACTCCTGATCGAGAAATACATGCTCCTTTGTCCAATCGATCTCAGCATTTGCATCAGGGAAATAAAACGTCATAAACTCCGGGAAATAGTGCTCAATGGCTTCTTTCCACGGGCTGTCGTATTGATCATTCAAGAGTTCCATGAACGTGCTATGCTTTCAGCGTCTTATGCAATTATTAAGAAATTACAGTAATAAATATTACTTATTATCAATATAATACATCTTTCTGGTTTATATCCAAGGTTTTTGCAAAATCAAACACCGACAATATGCTACTGTCTCGCACCACCTTCATGAAATATGTAGATGATGTCGGTTGTAAACTGGAAAGTAAACTGGCACTGAAAAAACAGAACTGGTCACAAACTGTGACCGGTTCGCTAATCTCAAACACTCGTCATCCTTTTCATACGCCTTCACCGAACAGGGCGTGGCATTGTTGGCTTTTTATCTATTCTGGGCGGTGTGAAAAATAGAGAGAATGTTTATCGTCTGGTTATCGGAAGTATAGACAACGCAGTAGGGGATATCAGAAAAGTACAGCTCCCTGGTATCGGTTATTTTGCCGGGCTTGGCTGATATAGGTTTCTATGCCACGAAGAGAAGCCTTTGCTGTTTCAGTCAGGACAATTTTCAAGTTCTCCCTCCCATTCAGCAATAACATCTTCAATAGGAGTTACCCTGCCTGCTTTGGCATCTTCAATACCTTCCATAATACTTTTAATCTGCCACTCATTATAGTCCAGGTAAGCAGTAACGGCTTCTTCAAGAACAAATGTTTTACTTCTTCTTGTTGCTACAGCAAGAGCCTCAACACGTTCTTTGATACGTTTATTCGTTTTGAAGCTCATTTGAGCGTCCTTAATGCTGGTGTTCATCATATTTCTGAGTTGTTTTCATGTATAACGGCATGGTACACTGTAATACTCATGCCCGCTAAATCCAGCGCAAACTCATACTCCTTCCCAAACGGCAGCTGCAGCTGCTCCATATATTCCGGAAACGCTATAGTAATTTTTCTAAGCTACTCCCTGGGATTGAACTGATTGGCGTTAAGTGATCAGCAGGATGAATGCTCTTTGGGAATCTCTTTTTCAAGAATACTTTTTCCTTGTGCATGCTGTTCAGGGTTGTCATGCTCAGAAACAATACGCAGCTTTTTATGGCTATCCGTGAATCTTAACAGAAAATTAAGAAGGACCTCTCCATAGAACACCTTGATCTTATCGATAATGGGTTTATCTCCATCCACCTGTTGTGCAATTACTACTAATTGCTCAAGTTGTTCGTGGATCGAAAAGACATGACTTTTTATCTGTTCTGCGACAGGAAGTGTTTTGTCTTCAAAAACAACATTCATATCAATACCGAGTGCTGAGGCGTACTGCATGATATCACCAACTTTAAGCTGCAAATCGTTTCCCGCCTCCATTCTTGAAATCTTGCTCGAATCACACCCCATGCTTTTTGATAACTCTTTTTGAGAAATCCCTTTTCTCAGTCTGTGCCGTAAAAGATTATTTACAATCTGACTGTTATCAATTTCTTCCTCTATAAGATTTTTAACAGTATCATCCACGGCAAGAAAAGCTGCAGCATCCGCTACCGATTTAAATCTTAGTTTCTCAGCCATTATAATTGTCCCCCGTATATTCGATTGTTCAAGTATTCTATTTCTTGAAATTCTTTACCACTTTATGAGCTTCGTTTATGTCTGATGCCTGGCTTTCTTTTGTTCCTATCCCAAGAACATACATGACCTTTTCTCGCTCGACAGGATAAACATACAGACGGGTTTCTTTCGCTCCAACTAAAGCGGTCTGACCAATCCGAAATACTCCTTTTCTTTCAGACCTGAAAAAACCCGGATTACGATCAAGACGGCTCAAAGGGTGGCCATCTTCAAGAAGCATGATTATCTTGTCAAGATTTCGTAAGCATGATGCATATTCCTGCACATGGTTTCTTTGGAATCTGTGAAGGGCATTAACGCTTACCAAGGAAAAGTCCACCTCCCACTCATCTTGCATAATAATCTAATTCCTTGTGTAAAAGTTTATTTTGCGCATAAAACTATAAAGAAATTGTATTAAATGCAAAAAACAGCGATTTGTTCATTTTTAATAAAAATGCAGCTCACTCTGTTGTTCCCCCCTCTCTTGCCACATTCGCATAAATTACGTAGCTTCTAGTAAATTTTAGAGTCCGATTCAGAATCCTATCTGACGAACTTCATGGCACTTTACACCAAACTAACCTGTAACCATCGGTGGCATTTTTGCCCTTGGCAGATCCTGCTGATCATTCTATCAGTTTCCTTCATTAAACATCACCAGTGCAGTATATGCTGAACAGGTATCATGGTAACTCGAATAGCCACAAGTTTCATAGGCTAGGTTGCAGATACTAAGATTGCTCGCATTGCACTGTGGTGTTCAAGAGAAGAGAGGATGCTATTAAGGTGGGCTATGTGCAGTGTAAGGTATTTAGGCCTTGAAAGTTAAAGATTAAATGTTAGTAATATTGTTGGTAATACATATTCTTAAGAGAACGATGAAAGAAAAAAAATATTACATCCATGATAAATAATAAATATGACTATGATGCATTTACTATCGACACATGTATTTTTGATAATTACAATATAGATTTTGGTGGCGGATTATTAAAACAGTTAGAACAATTTCTTAATAGCCCTGTTAAATTTATTATTTCCGATATTATTCATAATGAACTTAAATCGCACTTAACTAAAAAAATACATGATGCAAGAGATGTAATATCGAAAGGACTTGACATCTCTTTAGAACTTAAACTATCAGATCAATTACAAAACAAAAAAGCCAATGAACTTCTCATTGGTAATGGAGCAGATGACGTAATAGCTGAAAATCGTATTTTGAATTTTTACGCCAATACTGGGGCTAAAATGGTTTGCGCAGATAGTTATGTCTGTTTAAATGATTTGATAAAAATGTATTTTTCGGTTAAGCCACCTTTTGAGAATCAGAGTAAAAAGAAACATGAGTTTCCGGATGCGTTTGCCTTACTTACTTTAGAGTCATGGGCTAAAAAAAACAAATCGAAGATATTGGTGGTCACTTCTGATCAGGGATGGAAAAAATTTGCTGAATCTTCTTTGTATATTGATGTTATTGAAAATCTTAGAACTGCTATATCGCATTTTCAGCCACATAATGCAGCAAATACAATTATTGAAGAGCTTCAGACTGCAATTATTCGACAAACTGCTAATATTATACTTGATAAAATTGAAGATGCGATTAAAAATAGCATAGAAAATACTGATATATTTCCTGAGGCCTCATCCTTTTACAACCTTGAGGGGGATACAGTTTATGCAACATATTTAAGTCATAAATATATAGAACAGTCAGGCAAGCCTGAAATCAATGTCATTCGAATTGGGGATGGTAGTCTTGTTATTCAATTATTAGTAAGTATTACTTGTGAGGTTTCTTGTGAGTTTTCGCTGTACTTCCGAGACACGATAGACCATGAAGATATAAAAATCTCTGAGGTTATTAGAGAGCAAGAAGAAACGTATCTGTCAGAGGTTCTTGTTTCATTATCGGGAGATTTTTCGCAAGGACTGAAACAGGTATTTGTATCTAATGTTGAAGTTATAGAGACGCTTTCTACTGTTGATTTCGGAGACATAGAACAAAATTGGGGTGATGAATAGTAAAAATCATTTGCTACTAAAGCCATCTCATTTTCATTCTCTTTTCTTCGTTTGCTTCCTCCACCCCACTCAGGTTGCAAACATCTGCCCAGTAACCCACATCATACTTCATTTGGTCTCCGAATTTCCCCCATCCAGCACAACTTGAAATCTCCACACAAACACCAAGCCCTATCATACTATCACCTAATACTTTGACAGCATAGGTTTCTTCGAGGTGCTTGATCATATGCGCCGGTAGATCAAAATACTGATATCAGCTCGACTGAATGAATTGGAAGGAGTCCCAGCTGCTAGGCTATGGGGATAAAGTGGAATAACGATTACCATGCCGACTTGTTGCTTAATTTCTTTCACAGTGGATGCAGGGATTTCCTCTGAATAGGTTTTCGGCATCAAGAGCTGCATCGCTTCTGCAATTGTTCTCCCAACTGCTGCATATGTCTCCATTTTGGAGGTCAGATTCAAATTTGATATTCTTCTGGTACATTTTCCCTTCACCGGCCAAGCACCATACCGGTAACAGCAGACCTTATCGAAGACGGTTATTTCAGAAACGATTTGTCGAAGCAAACGGGAATATGTACCTTATTTTCAAGGCTCCTGTTTTCGTGCCTTCGTTTTCGGGAGATTTATCAAAAAAGCCTCCGAATTGACCTTGGGGGCTTTTTTTATTACTGTATACCTTTTTATATAAACAGGTTATGAGTGTAACGCAAAAATCTAAGGTGTTTTCCTGGCTGCTCTTTGATTTTGCCAACACTTCCTTCAGCGTTATAATGGTTACCTTTGTTTTTCCCCTTTACTTTAAAAACGTTATCTGTAACGGCGAACCATCGGGAGATGCTTTGTGGGGGTTCAGCATCAGCTTGTCGATGCTGCTTGTCGCTCTTATATCGCCTGTCCTTGGTGCTGCAGCCGATTATTCCGGCAAACGAAAACGCTTTCTTTTCGTCTTTACCCTGATTTCTGTAATTGCTACGGCTCTGCTTTCATTTTCAGGACCTGGAATGGCTGTTACTGCGATAGCTCTTTTTATTCTTGCAAACATAGGTTTTGAGGGCGGACTTGTTTTTTATGATGCCTACCTCAAAGAACTTGCTACTGACAAAAGTGTCGGCAGAGTCTCCGGCTATGGTTTTGCCATGGGGTATCTTGGAGCACTAGCCATTCTTCTCCTTACGAAGCCATTGCTGAGCAAAGGAATCGTTCTCTCCAATGCACCTAATGTGCAGTTAAGCTTTTTGGCCGCATCAGTTTTTTTTGCCCTCTTTTCTGTACCGATTTTTCTTGCGCTTCGTGATCAGAAAAAAAAGGAGGGACCAGCCATCTCTTTTGCCTCACTTGGCAGTTCAATCAAGGAGGTAAAGCATACGGTACGGCATATCATGAACTATCCCGATCTTGTGCGTTTTCTTCTGGCTTATTTTTTTTACAATGACGCGATTTTAACCGTGATTGCGTTCTCGTCGATTTATGCACAGAATACCCTTGGTTTTACTACAGGCGAACTGATTGTCTTTTTTATGCTGGTACAGACAACAGCAATTGCCGGCTCCATTATTTTCGGCTTTGTTACTGATAAAATCGGTCCCAAAAAAACCATTGTTATTACGCTCCTGATTTGGTTTGTTGTTGTTATAGCTGCTATTTTTGCAGACAGGAAAGAGTTGTTTTTTTACACCGGCATGCTTGCCGGCCTGTCAATGGGTTCATCCCAGGCAGCATCGAGATCTATGATGGCAAGACTGACACCTCGAGAGCATGTGACCGAATTTTTCGGTTTTTATGATGGCACGTTTGGAAAGGCTTCAGCCATAGTCGGTCCTCTTGTGTTTGGTATCGTGTCAGCCCAGGCCGGCAGTCAGAAAGCAGCTCTTGCATCGCTGCTGATGTTTTTCACTATTGGTTTGCTGCTTATGACCAGAGTCCGTTCAGTTGGAAGCGGATATTCCCCTGAAAAGTGAAGAAAAAAAGAGACCAATGGCATCTGCGGAAAAAATAAAAAAACCGGGATTAAGCACCTGTGCAGATCTCTCGCAGTATCTGAGGGCTTTTGTGCCTTTTTTCTGGAAAAACTTTATTCATGACAGGATCTTTCTTGGTGCAGGTTCTCTGGCTTTTCAGACACTGCTTTCGATTGTTCCTGTTCTAGCAGCCTGTCGGAATT
>SESF01014981.1_pt1 | contig 30091 bp, 38 predicted proteins | sample 3171521 | NCBI WGS metagenome assembly SESF01 (sample SAMN10866945, study PRJNA518727) | freshwater metagenome | biome: subpolar coniferous forest; feature: holomictic lake; material: water; isolation source: holomictic Lake 227, 6 m and 8 m depth | place: Canada: near Kenora, Ontario | collected...
CCCGGCTGCGGGGGACCTTGCCGTTGCTTCAGCGCCTCCGCCCGGTCTGCCAAACTGGACATCAACGCCTTCATCGAATCGTTGACGGGAGACACGACGGAGTAGTCTTTCCGTGTCGGCCGCTTGATGACCTGCGAGCCGTCCGGCCGCTTCAAGTCGTCGGCCCGCACAACGTCCATCGATAGACGCGCCAGGTGCATTAACTCCGGGATGTTGGAAAACGATGATAGCCGACTGGCCGGCTTGTACGTTCCGGCGACGGTGAATTCCTGCCGCGTCGTGATGTCCCCGAACGTGTTCAACCAGGCGTCGAAGTGCTCTAGCCCACGTTCCTTCAGTTCGTCGCTCTGGAGGTATCGCTGGACATTGAATAGCTCGGCCATCGTGTTGCTGATCGGCGTGCCTGTAGCGAACACGACACCGCGCCCGCCGTTGTTCTTCTGAAGCCACCGTGCCCGCATGAGCATCGTCGTTGCCCGTTGGCTTTGCCCGGTCGGGATGCCTTTGATACGGTTCTGCTTCGTGTACACCCGTAAACTCTTGTAGGCGTGAGAATTACTGACGTTCACTCCGTCGGCGAAGTAGTTGTGATTGTCGGCGACTTCGATATCGTAGACGATCTCGTATCCCTCCTTGCCGTCAACCGTCGTTTTCGCGTCAAGCTGCTGGTGTGCCGAAATGCCAATGACGGAAACGAAAACCACACCGCCATTGTCCATGATTCGCAGGCGATGGGCTGGCGTGAGACTACCAGCGTGAACATACCCGCCTTCCGTCCAGATGTTGTGGTTCGGTGTGCAAACGAACGAGCCGCGTTCGTGGGTCACTCGCACAAGGTAGTTGCGCAGCGGTCGCCGGAACCATGCGGTCACGGGCTTGTATTCAGGGTCGCCGCTCGTCGGGTTGCACGACAGCACGTTGACCGCCAATTCGCCGTCTACGATTTTCCCGATTGTCAGTGGCCCCCGTTCCGTCTCGACAACCGTATCGCCGGGGAAACATTCATCCACGAATATCTGATCGATCCCCGATTCCTCGAACGTCATGGCCTTGTCTTTGACATCCGGATTCAGGGCCGTCTCCAGCCGCTTCGTAGCCGCCTTGATGGCTGTTTCCAGGGCCTTGACGATCTTGTTTCCCGGCCTCGGGTCGTCAGCTTCCGCTGCCAGTTTCGCGGCGACGATTTCCGCGATCTCGTCTCGGATGTACTCGGCTTCCACCTCTGGCGACATCTTGAGCTTGTTCATCTGGTCGTGAGTCATCAAGCAGATATCGTAGTCGCCGGTTGCCATGCGGGCGATGATCTCTTGCCGCTTCGTGGCGTCGAAGTTTCCAGCCGTGGAAAGGATCTTGGCGCCTGGATAAAGCTCTAGGCAGTCCTTGGTGATTTGCGCGATGTTCGATTTCAAGCAGACGATAGCGGGCTTGCGGGCGAGGCCCAGACGGCGCAGTTCCATTGCGCTGGCAATCATCGCGGTCGTCTTGCCAGTTCCGACCTCGTGTGCAGCCAGTCCACCACCCGTTGTCACCACCTGCCACACAAAGTCCTTGATGTGCGGAAACATCTCTTTAAGCAATGTGGGATTCATCCCCGGAAACGTCTGGTGTTGGCCGTTGTAGTCGATGTCCTTGATGTTGTTCAGGTTGTCGTTGTAGTGCCGCAAGAGGCGGACAGTCCGGTCCTCGTCTTCCCACAGCCAATCCTTGAACCGATCTCGGATTTCCTGGACCTTGGCGTTGGCGTCGGCGGTTCCCGCCTTGTTGACGATGGGCTTGCCTTCGTCGTCAAGGGCGTCAAATTCAATCTCTTCGCCGTCATCCCTGACGATTCGATCCTTGCCGCCACGAACAGTGACAGTCCCGCCATTGAGCGCGGCATTGAAGCATTGCATGAACCCTGCCTTCTTGTGCCCGGTGCCCCATACCTCTCTGGCTTGCGTGCTGCCAGCGTACAGACGCTCGTCCTTGCCGGTCTCCCACGCCACCTTCCATGTCGCCGTGCCGGGAATGTAATCCACCTTCACGGGCAAACCGTGCCGAGCGTCCAGTAACTCCTTGGCGAAGACCGCGATGTCCGACGGCGGGATCCAGTGGGCTCCCAGCTTCGGCACAACCCCCGTCTGCCCGTCGCCGTAGTCCCGGTCAACGTCCTCGGGCTGGACTTTCTCCAGCGCCGCCACGTTGGCTTTGTACTTCGGATCGACCTCAGCCGCAGCCTTGGCAAGAATCACCTTGCGGCGGACGTTGCCGGACAAGTAGATGTCGGCAGTCTTCCAGCCGTCTTGCGGGTCGTGAAAGGCGATCCCCTGGTCGATCAGCTCGAAAGCCACGTCGTCTTCCGACTTGCCCATCTTGCCAGCGATAAACGCCAAGTCCAGACCGCCGAACTTGTGCAAGCTGGCCTGTAGCCCGTCCGAGACGTTATCGACGGACGCCACTTCCTCTTGGTGCCCGGCAGTCCGCTTGGTGAACATATCGGCCTTGCTTGCCGTTCCCTCCTTGGCGTCCCATTTCTCCAGTTGCGACAGGAAGAACCGATCCGGATCACCACGCATGGGCCAAGCGTTCTTCCGGTCGTGAAGCGTCCCGAACTCTTCCACGTAGGCATCGTAGAGCTGATTCAGCATGGCCCGATCGGCTTCAGGGTCTTCCTTGCCCATCCGTTCCTTGCGGTTGATCTCCCGCCCCACGTCGCGGATTGCCAGCATCCCGCCGATGCGCGCCAAGACGTCGCGAGTAGCCGGCACCTCGACCATACCGCCACCCTCGCGCCGGTAGAGCTTGCCATCCTGGATTGTGAACCCACCATCTTGCACGTCGCCGCTTGCGGGCAGCACGTCAGGCTCAAATGCGGCCTTCGAGCCGGTATCGGGATGAAACACGCCTTCCGGCAAGCGGTCGATGGCGGCTTGCAGGCGGGCCTTAAACGCGATTGCCCCGTGCTTGCGGATTTCGGCCGGTGAGACGCGCTCGCCGTTGTCCTCGAACACGAACTTGCGTTTCTTGTTTTCGGGGTCGATCTCCACGATGACCTTGCGGCCGATCGCCTCCGACAGTTCTTCGGGCGTCATTAGGCTGACGCCCTTCTCTTCTCCGGAGTACATCGTCCCGCTGCGGTCGAGCCGGCCCAGCACGTTTTCCGGGTGCGCGGCGAAGTAGCTGTTGATGGTGATCGGATCGCCGCCATCGGGGTCGGGGACTTCTGACAGGCCCACCCAATCCGGCCCCGGTACTCGCTTGCCGTCTTTCCAGTGGTAGAGCCGGCCCAGGGAGTCGGTGGTAATGCCGGTGAAGCCGGGTTCCTTGGCCTTGGCCTCGTCCGGCGTCTCCGTCAGGCTCACCGGCTTCTCGCCCGGTAGCCGCTTCCGCAGGATAATCATGTCCGTCACGACCGACGTACCGGCATTCTCCTTGTGAGTGTCGCCGGGGAGCCGGTAGGCCGCCACGATGTCGCAGGTCTTCGCCAAGTGCTTGCGAATCGCATCTTCGCCCTTGTCGAGCGTTCCCGTGCTGGTGATGTGCATAATCAAACCGCCGGGCTTGGCAAGGTCCGCAGACTTGAGAAAAAAGTAGTCGTGAAGGCTGGCATTGAACTTGTTGTAGTTCGGATCGAACGGGCCTACCGCATGGAACGGAACATTGCTCGCCACCAGGTCATAGAAGTTGTTGGGTGCCCGGAATTTCTCGAATCCCTGGACTTTGACTTGGGAAGCCGGGTAGAGCAACTTGAGCATTTCGCCAGTCGATGATTCCAGTTCGACCGCAGACGACCGTGTTCGAGCGGCCAACTCGGCTGGCATCTGCCCCAGGTAGTAACCGATCCCTGCCGACGTTTCCAGGAACCGCCCCCCGGTGTAGCCCAGCCGCTTGGCCATCTCCCAGTGGGCGTCAACGATGTCCGGGTGGGTGAAGTGCGCGTTGAGCGTGGACGCGCGGGCATCGGCCCATTCTTGCGGCGACAGGATCGCCTTCAGTTCCGCCTGTTCTTTTTCCCACTCCTTGGGCTTGAAGTCGGGGTCAAGTGCGGCTTGAATTTCCTCGCGCTTGTCGTGCGTAACCTTGTCGTCACCGTACTGCGTTCGCTTGTAATCGTTGAACAACGCCGGGAACTGCCCCCAGCCGATGAACTTCGACATGACCGCCTGCTCGGCCGGCGTCGCCACGTCCCGGCCCTCAGTGCGAATCCCGCGCGCCGTTTCCAGAGCCGCGATATTGTTGCGGAACTTGGTCTTCAGGCCGCCCCCCGCGAAGTCTCGCGTGTGGTATCGCCAGTTGCCGGCCGACAGGTCGGTCGGTTCCTTTGGCGTCGGCGGTGCAGCTAGGACTTCCTCGACCTTTGCCGTCTGCGGTTGCTCTAGTGCCGTTCCGGGAAGAGCTGCGCCAGCCCCAGTTCCTCCGCCGTCTGCGTTGGCGTCCCCTCCGCCTCCAGCCGTTCCACCAGCCTCATCGCGTGCCACGTCTCCCCCTGGACGAGAGCCAGCAGGTCTCCGCTTGCCTCCAGTTTTGCCACCCGCTTTGGCTGATGCTGGCGCAGGTACGTTAGCCGCATCGCCTCCCAGCGATTCCCCGGCTGGTAGCCCGCCGCGATCGCCTTCGCCGCTTCCGCTTTCCAGAATTCCGACATTGCTCGTTCCTTTATGATGTTGGATCAGACCCTGCTTGAACTCGGACTTCTTGGAATGCCCCGCTTCCATTAGACGGTCGATCACGTCCATCTTAGCGTGCGGCGTTAGGGCCTTCCACCAACCGGAAACTTCGGCCGGCGTGGTCTTGTGGTTGACGTGCCCGTGAATAGCCGTCACGGCTTGCTCCAGGCGGTCCGCATCGGCGTCCGACATGCCGTGCTCTTCGGGATTGTCCAGCAGGTCATCCAAGGTTGCTTGGAAGTGCTCCTGGCTCATCAGTTCGTGCGGAGTCTCGCCGGTGTGCTTGGCTGCCGCCTTGTGGATGGTGGACGGAGTTTCTTCGCCAGCCTGGCCGGTCTCCCCGGCGCCCGGGCGGTCGCCACCATATCGCACGTCGCCGGTCCCGGAATGCTTCCAGCCTTTGCCCCCGCGAGGCCCCCGGTATTCAATCCACGGGTTCGCCTCAGCCGAAAGCCGGGTTACCCATTCCTGCAACCCGCCTCGCATCTTGTCTTCGGCGTGTTGCAGCATCTGGGAAATCCGCTGCTTGCTCAGTCCCACCCGCTCGGCAATGTCTGTTGCCGACTCCGGCGGGTATCCGTCGAGGCCGTAACGGCGCTTGACGACTGATTGGATGTTGTCGGGTAGCTGTTCAACCGCCTTCAGGACGGCCGACTTCTGCTCATCGCGCTCCGTCGGCAGTTCATCGGGGGCAACGCTCGGCTCGGCTTGCCGTCCCTCGCTGTCTTCCGGCGTCTGCCCCCAAACCGCCTTCCGCTTGCCGGCCCGCTTCGAAACTGTCGATAGGCGATTGGCGATAACCTTGGTGGCCAACATCGAAAACTGGAACCCCTTGATGGGGTCGAATGTCTTGGCGGCGTCCAGTAGGGCAATCCGGGCTTCTTGCTGGAGGTCGTCCAAGTCGTCAGGGTGCCTGGCGAACTGCTTGGCCAGTTTGTAGACCAGCCCCGCGTTTTGCTTCAGCAGGGCCTCGGCGGCCGGCTTGTGGCCCGCCTGGTAGGCCGCAATATGCGATTCATTGGTGACCGGCGCCACGGCGGACTGCTCATCCCCGCCCGTCTCGTGCGCCCCAGGGCGATCCGTGACGTAGCGGACGTCCCCCGTGCCGGAGTGCTGCCAGCCGTGCCCGCCGCGGCTGCCGTGGTAGGGGGTCCAGGGATTGGCGTCGCCCAGCCTGACCGGCATAGCCCGCGCCGCGTCAACCAGGATCGCCAGCCGATCGACGTGGGGCAACTGCCGCCACTGGTCGGCCGACTTGCCGCCCGCCTCTAGCCGCCAGCCGATCCCATCCGAGGCCATGCGGATAGCAGCACCCGCCGGCCCGCCCATTGCCATCATGCGATCGGCGATCCGGATGAAATCCGCCTGCTTCATGGCGTTGCTCATCCGCTTGGCGCGTCGGCGTCGTTTCCAGGGCTTGCGTTTGCACGTAGCGGACATCGGGCGGTCTCCTGCGACTTGGGTAACAACCTTGGTCGGACTCGCACCAGGGTCGCGTAGGACGTTGAAAACGGTATCGGTCATCGCACCATCCAAGCGTAAAAAATGACAACGTGACGCCACCAGCCGATCCGGTGCCGTTCATGCCAGAGGCGGTCTATTCGCCAGCCCTCTTGCTGCGCGTGGGCAACCTTGTCAAAAAGAGCCGCCGCGTCGGTATCGTGTTCCTTCCGAGTTTCGAGCACGGCGGCCTCCTCACCACGTCCACAGCGGCCTATTCGTTACACGACCGGCGGGGTAGCGGCTGACGGTCCACTAAACAGCCCCGTCAAGCCTTCGCCACCGCTTTTACTGTCGCCCGCGTCAGCTTCCGGCCAATCAGATGGGATGTCCATGATTTGACCGGCTGCCTTCATTTTTTCCGCTTCGGCTTGCATCCGCTCACGGAACGCTGCCATTTCTTCGTTATCTGGCGATTGCGGACGTCTTCCGAGTGTGACTTCCTTGAGGATTCGCATCCGGTCTTCCATCTTCATTTGCGGGCCATCGGTTTCAAGTGCCATGAATACATCGTGAACCGTTGCCGGCTTTTCCTTGTTCGCTTGCTCGCCTTGCCATAAGTGTTTGTGGGTTTCCATCAAGTTCGCCTTGTCCTGGAATTTCTTCCAAGCACCTTGGTCGTGAATCTGGAGATCCTTGCCCTTTCCCGACGCGACCAGTATCGGCGGCTTGCCCTTTTCAACGTCCGTATCCCAGAGCGACACTTCGTCGAACAATCCAGCCGCCACGGCCTGCGGGAACAACTGCGACACGCCGGCATGAATCGAGGTCGCAATTTCCGCTTCGACCATCCTGTAAGGAGGCTTGGATGCTCGCCCTATGGCGTTTCGCATGGCTGTTTCCATGTCGTTCGTGCAGTAGTGCGCGATGATCTTGTGGCCGGCGTCGCGGGCTTTCTTGGTCTTCGTGGCGATGCTGTTAATCGACGTATCTCCCGTCCCGTCGATGACCGTGTGGTATCTGCCGGACGTGGCTTTGGAAACAACGTCCTTTGACAGATCCGAGGATTCCTCGTGGATAACTCCGGCCGCTCCGTACTTGTGCTGCTCGGCAAGTGTCTGGAATTCCGGCAGGACATTTTTAATCTCGTCGGCATCGACGTGAACGGCTCCGTCAGGTATCTGAATTCCACCGGAACGCAATGCGGTGCTCTTGCCGGCCGCCGTGCCACCGCCAAGGAATATGCAAATCGCCTGTTCGCCTGCGGGGACCGGCTGCTTCCCTTGGAAGATGTCGGCCAATATCTTTTGGTGCAGTTGTTGCCGTTGCGGGGTGTACTTGCCGTCGGCCGTCTTGTATCGAACCTGCGTGTCGTCCCCATGTTCATTGGCAGGGGGGAACGCCTTCAAGATGTCGCCGCCGGTCATCGCTGGCTTCGACCACGGCCAGCCACCTTTGACGCCATAGCCGATTCCGTTCTTGTCAACTACGCCTGCGGTGGGTGGTTTATCGGCTGGTGCAGACGGAGAGGACTTAGCGACGGTAGCCCCGGCCCCAGCAGTTGCCCCCGGCTTTGCCGCCGCCGGCTGTCGCGGTGCCGCAGCAGCAGCCTGCGCCGCCGGTTGTCTCCCCGGTCCGGGAACTTGTGGCTGCGCCGGCCCCCGTGTGCCCGGCTGCTCCCTCTGGTACACAACTTCGCCCGTCGTGCTGTTCTTCCAGCCTTGCCCGCCCTTGGGGCCGCGGAAGGCTGTCCAGGGGGACGCGGCGCCCGCCATGCGCACCATCGCCGCGTCCAGTGTCTCCCGGCTTGCCTTGACGATCTCGGCAGCGTCCAGCACGCCGCGTCCGATAGCAGCTTCCAGGCTCATCGCCTGCGGTGCCCCGCCGCCCCGCGCCTGATCGGCCGCGGCCCCGCCGAACAAGTCGGCCAGTCCACTACTCCCGCCCGCGTCCGGCGCACCTGCCCCGGCTTGATCCGGCGGCGCACCAGGCATTCCGGGAGGCATTCCGGGCGGCCCGCCAGGCGGTGGCCCCGGTGGTTGCTGTTGCCCACCCTTCTGTTGATCCATCGCTTGTTCGGCCAGCGGCTTGTGCGTAATCAGGAAGTCCTCGGCCGAACCGAAATTCATCAGCACCAGAGGCTCCAGGATGCACTTCGTCACGTCCTTGATGAGTTGGACTATCCAGCAATCCAGCCCCGCGTAGAACGCAGACAGAGGCACTTTTTTGCCAGCCCAGGCCCCACTGCTCTGCGAGTCCGCCGTGAAGATGTCATCGGGGACTTCGATCCCCCGCAACATCTCCGTGTCGAGGTCTTGCGGGTACTTGAGGATGTGCCCCGGATTGCTCGCCACCGTCGCCGGCTTGAAGACCCACTTTTCCTTGCCCTTGTCATCAGTGGTGGACGGCAGGGCCATGACTCCGCCGGCTACGATCTGCTCCACGAACTGCCGGGCAAGATCCCGCGCGGGAACAACGGACCCGTCCGGCATCTCGTACAGGTCGCCCTCGGGGTAGTAGAGCGTGCCGCCGACGTAGGCGTCCTTGTGCATGAACAGCCGCCGCGTGTCCAAGGCCCCGCCGTCGCACCACTTGTCGAACCACGGGGAATAGGCCCCCAGCAGGATCGACGTGCCGTAGAAGGCCCCGGCCTCTGCGTTGAACGTCGTCCAGTAGCCTTTGCCTTGCCGGAAGAACAGATCGGCGTGCCCTTGATTGTCTTGTGTCAACCGGGAGATCCGGATCCCGACCGATTGCCCCATGCGTTTGAGAACCCGCAAGTCGTTCGGGTGCCGTTCCAAGAGCTTGTCAACCTCGACCATATTGTCGTCGGTCAACTTCAGCATCACTTCGCCGCCGCAGTGGCCCCAAATCTGCGACTTGACCAGCACGTTGATATTCAGTTCCCAAATCTTCTTCAACTGCCGGTAAACAAATTCGCCCACGGCTTCATTCTTAGCCTGCACGCCGGGTGTCCATGTCCCCTTGTCGTCTTTGTAGCCGAACTCAGTTTGATAAATCGGCGCCGCACGCATCGCCAACCCCAGCCTAATGGTCGGATCATAGAGCATCGCCTGCACAGAGAGGAACGTGAAGAGAGGGAGGTCGCGTGGGCGAACCCCCCAGTGGTGAACCAGAATTGGCGTGTAGCTGTGGGTGACAGCCGTTTTCGCTGAGACCTGCGCCTTTTGTGCGCGGCGTGTTTTTCGGCTCATGTCACCTTCTCCTTCGAGCGTTCACTTCCCGATCTGCGTAGATTTCCGCTGCCTGCCCTTGGGCCTTACGGGCTAACTGCTCGTCCCCCCATGCCAGCAGATAGAGCGAGTAGACGCCTTTCCAGTCGGCCGAATCATAGTTGCCGGCGTGGATTGTCTGCTGCGCCTTACATCGCTCCAAGTTGGCGAGATACCCAATTCGTTCGGCTCCGGTCAACCCGCGGGGGTCAATGTGGAACCAAAACGCTAACTCGGCATCTCGCCTTGTGATTCCCCCAGGCGAGACATCTGCTCCGTCGCGGCCTTCCACGCCTGCCAGGCCAGCGTCGGGGTGCAGTTGTCTAGCCCAAAGCCACTGAGTCTTTCCGCGAGATCAACCAGGAACTCCGGCGTCGGTTGCATCGGCTCGCCAACCCCACGGCCAATCTGGTGTTTTTTCTCACAGTCCTCGCACGCCAGCTTCAACACCAACAGGTCAACCGTGTGCTCGGATTCAGTTCCGTCCCGGCGTCGAACATGAAACAGCAGTGTTCCGTCCGTCAGCAGGGGGATCGCCCCTTTCGGCTTGGCCGCTACGTCAATCGCCGCTTCTTTCACTACGTCTTTTTCATCCGACATCTCACTACACTCCTGGGTTACCCTGCTCCGGGTTCTGCAACACTCCAAAGGTTCCTGGCGACTTGTCTAGGTCGTACAGGATTTTCCACGACGCACAATACAAAATAAGGCCAAGGTAATTCCCCGCCGTCCATTCGCGAAACGCAATCCACTTTCGCGTTGTTGTGGCGGCCCCGATTGTAGCATAATTCGGACGTGGTATATGGTATCCCGCCCGCGTAGCGTGACCCGTCACAACAGCCATATATCGCGGCTGTCCGTTCTGTTGAATTGTGTCAGGCGTGCCTGCCGCGGCTGGAAACTCTGCGCCAATAGGCCCCACTGAATGCGATGCTGGTGCAACCGCCTGATCGATCGTAACATCCCCCTCGACTGAATGCGGTGCCTGTAAAATCGCTTGCCGGCAATTCGGCGTATCCTCGATAATCTCTGGCGACGCAACATACGTCAGCCACGATGTTTCGGTCGTTGGCGTCGTGTTGTTGATTCCAAGTTCAGGGCTTGGTGGACCTAAATCGCCGGTCGGATTTTCTGGCGACAGCCAAGCCAGTGTTGCTCTCTCTTCGCAAACATCAACGATTTTGTCTGAGTCGCCTACAAGCCCTTGATATCCTCGGACACCAACTACGGGAGCTTGACTGAGCGCCCAATTGTCCCACGTCGGCGAACTCATTAGGTCCGAAAACAGTCCGCTATTGACGATCATCTGATGAAAGCCGCCTTGAGCAAGGTTGTGTACTTCAGACAGAAAATAGTACGAGCACGAAAAGTTGGCGGTGCGATCGAACAATCCCTCTTCACAGGTGACGCCCATAATCATCACGCTACGGGGCTTCCCATTGAGCAGGCTATTCTTGGCTATCTGAACTCGCTCCTTGACAATCCGCACAAAATATTCATAGCACGTTGTCATGTCGTCGTAATTGAACGCCAGTTCAATCGAGACGGTGATTCGGTTTGTCAACCGAGTCATCATCGCGCCCGTCCTAGACCATCCGACGAAATGCCGTGCGTCAATTCTCGCTACGCCCATTGGGAGTGCGTTGTTGCTGGGGATCTCCTGGTCTGTGATCGTGAAGTCTAACCGGCTCTTATCGAGCGACAGGTTGAACTCCTGGGTCGTTCGCTGGAACTCCCGCGGGATCGACGGGTTGATTAACTCCCTGTAGTTGTCGGCACTATTTGGGATATTGCGTCCCTGCCTAGTCATCGGGATCTCAAGGTAACCTCGAATCGTTCGGGTTGTTGAGCCTTTGAAGTCAACCGAATATGTAATGCCAAAATTGTAGGCCAGTAGGGGGTTTGCTGCCGTCAACGCGACAAAGACGCAAGACGGAAGACAGAACTCGACCGTCCAGCGAATTTCACAGGCACGCAAGGAACCGACTGGCGCCCAGCCGAGAATGCGCGGATGCGGGCCGAACTTGACGTCGGTCTGCTCTCCGGCATTGACGGAAAATCTCCCGGCGCCCTGACCGTCGAAAACAAGAGCCTGGCCAACTTCGGTCAACTTCTGACGCAAGACGAGCATCGCGACACCCGTGTCGGCCTGGTCTGCCAATACGCATTGAACGGTAAGCGTGTGCCGCACGTAGATGGTTGTTCGCTTGGCGTCGTCTTCGACGGTTTCCATCTGCAGCGTCACCTGTGACGATCCGCCAAAACTCACGCCGTTGTACGTCAATGTTCCGATCAGGATCATTTACCACCCCACCTGTTGTTGCGGTCCTGCTGGCGGCGGCCCAAATGGACCCCCTGGATTACCAACGGGGATCGGGGGGTGGGGAACGAATCCAGGCCGCACGATTCCCGGTGGCTGGCCCATGAAGGCATCCATAAACGGATCCGGGAAGCCCTCCACTTCTTCTTTGGGCTTCAGAAACTCGGCGATTTGTCGCAGTAGTGGACCCATGATGTTCAACTGTAGCCCAATGCCAGAAAACCATCCGGCTACGTCCGGTCCCGTAGGTGCCGAATTGAACCACTCAAACAGCTCTTCCACTCTCTGCGTCAGTCCAGTGGCTATACTGAGTGCGTCCAGTACAGGCTGGCCGAACTTGTCGAACATCTTGAGTACCTGCGTGCCAAGTCGATCGACGGAGTCGTCGAACTTCGATCCTGCCGTCTCCCACTTGGCAACCTGCGGCCCGATCTGCTCCGCCCGATTTATCGTGGTGAGTTCTTTTCGCAAGTCCGTCATGGCACCGGCCATCGCGGCGTCAATCGAATAGCCCGATAGTTTTTCCGTCTGCGACCGGAACAGCTTCGTCATGCCCATTATGGCAATCCCAAGCGCTGTTGCCCCAGCGACTACGGCCGCCACTGCGATACCGATTGGATTCGCTAGGATAGCAGCCGCTGTTCCGCTCAACGCAGTAGCCACCTTGGTTGCCCCTGCTGTTACCGCGGTGCCCACGGCTGCCCCAGCGGCTTGCCCTGCCGCGCCTCCGCCCAGCGCGGACGAAACACCGGCGGCTGCACCAGACCCAACCGCCTGACCGGAAATTACTGACGTAGGGATTGCTGCGGGAGCAACAGACGCCACAGGCTTTACAGCGGCCGACACAGACTTCGATGCTACTGCCAATTCCGTGTGCTGTGTTACCCCGCCAAACCGCGGCAAATTCACCGGACCAGGCGTCCTGCCGAGATCGACGTTTTGCAGATTGAACCCTTTCGGGCTTTGCCAGCCTTCTTTCGCGAGCGCCTGCGTGGGTGTAACGGGGGCGTTTGACGGTCCAGTTGTCGGTCGTCCTCGAACCGCCTCTCGCTGGAATTCATGCTCAGCAGATGCTCTCGATTGTGGAGTTTGACGGCTGGTGACGTTCTTTGCCTGTGCAGGTGAGATATCAAACGGGAGCGGTTCGTCTCCAGACGACCACTTCAATTGTTCGAGGATCTCTCCCTGCTGCCGCATCAGCGATGCTTCGGGGCGCACGTCAGACGCTGGGGATTTTTGTGGACCTTGCGTTGCGGGTATCGGTGGCGGCACGACCGGCACGACCGGCACGACCGGCGGGGACGTCGGCGTGGGTGCGGGGGCTGGCGTGGGCGATACTCGTGGTCGCGGTGGCTCTGGCGTCGATGCCAGAGAAGCAAGAACGGGCGGACTGGGCGCAGCGGCCGGACCATGAGTCGGTGCGGAAATCGGCGTAGGAACTTGGGCTGGTGTCGGCGCGGTGGTCGCCGGAGGCTGCGACCGCGGCGACGGAGCCACCGGAATATGTGTCGGCTGGTTCGGCGTCAGCGACGGTACGCGAGGAGCCACGGCCTTGAATAGCCGCATGACATCGTTGAAGATTCCAACGATGAATCGCATCTGCGTGACTATCCCGCCTAGTCCAGCAGCGCCAGCCAGTTTAGTCAGCAGTGTGACCGACGCATCCTTCACGCCAGAAACGTCGTTGTCCTCTTGCGTCCTCCATCGTTGTTGCTGTGATCGCTGCTGAGTCGCTAATTGGCCGCTCGTGTTCGGCGGGCCGATAGTGTCCGTGTCGCGAATGCGCTGCGTGTCGGCGGGTCGCCGCTGCGCAGGCTGCTGTCCGGACGATTGCGCAACCGGAGTGTTCGTAGGGCCAGCCGTGGGTGTCGGCTGCCGCTGAACGGGAATAGGAGGTCCGGCCGCAGGGGCGGTCTGCGGTCCGGACCTCGGCGCGGATGAGTCTGGGGACGACGGTATTGGCGCTGGCGACGATGGGCCAGGCGATGGTGCCGCGCCGGCCCCGTCGTCGATTAGATGGATTGCCAGCGTGGCGTCAGCCATCGCGACCCCTAATGATTATCAAACACGAACGCCGAACACCGCACTCCCGTCGTACTGATTAGATGCAGGAGGATACGGATAAACCCTCATTCGCAGAGGAACTATTCGCAGGTCTGGCGCAAGCAAAAGCTCCACCGGAAAACCCTCTGCTAGAATCGTATACGGGAGCGTAAGTGTGAATGGCCAGCCGACGCCGACGCCAGATGAAGCGGACGAACCGACGATCGCCGTGAGGATAATTGCACGAGTCAAAGACGATACGTTATCGAGCCTGCCAACGACGCCAGTCTGGAGGTAATTCCCGTATGGCCACATGATTGCATCGACAGCCGCAGACCTGAACTCAATCAGATTCATGGCCAGGTGCATTTCCGCACCCTGGTAGACTGCGTCTTGCGGAGTCTGGGCCATTGCGTCTCCTGTGACGATTCGCTTGAAGAACGAATGCGACAAGCGGAATCCCTGCTCGGTCTGTCCACATGCAAGCGGTGCGCCCCCTGGATTTGCACCATTAGACATGGCACTGTGATACGTGCAGGTATATGCACCAGCAACAGCAAGAGGGACGCCCATCGTTATGTTCCTTGTGTGAATTTACGCCGCGTCGTTTGCCGTAATGTCGGCTCCCTGCGGATTAGTTATTCCAAGTTTGGCGATCTCGTTTAGGCATCCCATGCAGTTGGTGAATTCCGGCATTCCGGTAACTGCCTCTTGGTTCGTCGGCGTCGCAAAACACACCCGCTTTGCGTCACAAGCAAACCTGAACCGCTGTCCTATTCCGCTTCGAATTGGTCCTTTCGGATCAGGCACCAATAGATGCGTCAACACCAACAACCCAACTCCCGGTGGCTGGTCATTCCCGCACTTCGGACATGCGTAGTGATCGTGATCCACCGGGAACTCAAACAGACTAGCCGCCGAGTCCTCGCGACACTGCGGATTCAAGCAGTAGCCGCGGGCCTGCTGCCTATCGGTTCGATCTCTCGGAATCACGATACCCGCCATATTTACCCCTACGTGGTTGCGTCAAACAGCGGTTCGATGGCAAACTGCACATCCGCCGTGGTGACCGCCTTGGTGATGACGAAATTGGCAATGTCAGTGTTGAACGGGTTCGCAGTGCCGTCGTTGGAGGCCCACATAAAGCCGCGTGTCGCATCGATCAGGATCGGCGATCCGACATCCGCGCCGCCAGACGCCTTGGCTTGTAACGTCAACGCGCCGCTGGCGAAAATCGCGATGAAGGCCAGTTTGGCGTAGGGAATCGCGCAGAGTGCAACGATACTCGTCTCGGCTGCAAGCATGGCATCAGAGACGCGCGGATTGCCACTGTAAGCGTACTGCGAACTGGCGTTCCAACTGGTCCCGTTTCCATTGACTCCTAGCGACCTGGTAAGCGTAATCATGCCTGGTAGGCTCCTACATAAGTCAGGTGTCGGGCGTTTCCAAATCGGATGGCGCGAACCATACCGGCTGTCACGCTCCCGGTGTTTTGTTGTGCTCCAGCAAACAGGTCTGGGTTTGCCAATCTCGGCTTGTCGTCAAGCCCTGTGAAAATCAACGGCTTCTCCAGGAAGCCCGGTTCAAGTCCTTCAAGCGTCAAGGCGGCATTGGCCGCGTTCACCACTTCGTACCGCCAGTCGACGGCTTCGATGATCTTGTCGATGTCGTCATCGAGACAGCCAAGGTTCTCGGCGAACACGTTCCGTAAGCGGTCCCGCGGCACATTCCTGATCCTGCGAATCACGAAGGCGTTCACGGACAAAAGCAGGTCCCGAACACCGCCGCACGTCGCGTGTACGTTTCCAGTCCGACAACCTCCTGGCGTCACGGCCACGTAAACCTGCCCAACTGTCGCCGGCGCCATCTCGTCCAGTTCAATCTGGCACTCTTCGTCCTTGTACCCGCATTGCGCCCTGATTCGATCCCGCACGGCTGCCAGTAGGTGTTTCTCTGCGCCTCGCATGTCACGCCGTCACCAGTTGTGATACTCCAGCCGCCAAAGCCTTTAGCCCCGCGTCAGCCCATCGCTGCGCCCAGACGCGCGGAACAGGTCCGGTTGGCAGGAAGGACCGTTGCTTAACCCCTACGCCGTCTTGGTGATCCTTCATGTACGGGACGTTCGTACCGATAATGATTCCGTCGTTCAGTTTGTCGAAAATCTGGTGTTGCCCGGCGGCGCGAAATTCCTTGGCTTGCTTGGATTGCCCTTGCATTGTTGGTTTCGTGTAGACCGCGTTCGGACCAGGGTTTGCCAGTTCGCCTTGCGACAAACTGATAAACCCGACCCCCGTGTCTTTCAGGATTTCAACGCGGCGTCGTGAAAGCACTTGCCATCGTTTCTCGCCTGTCTCCCGCGTTACGGCAAGTTTACCGCGAAGGGCAAAGTTGACCGCCTCTGTCCTGGCCTCTAGTCCCTTTCGTCGCAGGTCGATGATCTGCTTGGCTCTTGCCCTCGCTTCTTCTGGGGGCAGTGACAGTGCAAATCTCGACAACAGCAACTTGTACTCAGACTTTAGCCGCTCCGCGTTTTTCTTTTTCTCCTCGGCCTTGAATTTCTTTGTCGCCTCCCGCTCCCTTGCAAGTCGCTCGGCGATATGCGGCAGTTTCTCGTCTTTTGGTCCAATCCGTCGCCGGGCAATCGTCTGCGGAGACAACTCCGGCCACTTCACTCCGTCTTCGCCGGTCCCCCCTCGCATCTTGCGTTCGTAGTCGTTTCGGATATCCCCGAGCGCCGCAAACCCGACACTCAGAAACACCCCATGCGCCACACCGCCAACGTCCGGCCCACGTCCCGACAAGGCAGCCACTACGCTCCGCATCAACTCGCGGAACTGAGTGCGGTTGCCTCGGAAGTAAACGTCAGCCATCGTACACCACCACTTGATCGGCCGGCTTGATATTCTGCGTACTCGCCACCGGGGCAGTCGTCTGCCGAACAACCCGTACCTTCGACCGGGGGAACCGTCGATCGACCTGGAGGTTGCTCCACGTCGGCCGCAAGTCTCCCCTCAGTGGAACGCCGTGCAAGCTCTTGCCGTTGGCGATTTTCTCAAGTTCCGCCCACATCCGTTCCAGTTCGTTCGACCAGGAAGCTGGGAAATCGTTCCCTCGCGTGATGCAAAGGTGATAGCACGCCAACAGCGTAGCCCACCGATGAATCAATCGCGATGTTTGGATCCCAGCCGCCGAGTACCGATTCCAAATCGCCTGCATGATGTCTTCCGATGCCGCGATAATGGCATCGTCGATAACGTCGTCGTCTGACTCGCCCAGTTCGTTGTGGTCGCTAAACGCCTGGACGCCCGCCGCAGAGAACAGCCGCTCCATTGCGGTGCGGTCCGTCAGCATTACGGCGGTCGTCAAAGTGGTCATCTGTCACCCAGTCGCCAGAGTCTTAGAACACCACCGTGCCGTCCGCGATGGCACTTGGTACATGGCATGTCGCCAGACAATTATCCAGAATAAATAGGTTAGTGCAGGTCGGATTGCTTGTCTGATTCGACCACGAAGCCAAGCCGCGTTTCTCGCTGATCGGTGCCCCGTCGCGCTCCGCCACCGGCTCGCCGCCGATCTGGAGGGTATAAAGGTCGCCGAACTGCTCCGGCCCGCAGAGGAACAAAGCGTGGTTGTCCGGAACGTGCTTCACGAACGCTTCCGACCCGGGCGCTCCCAACTCAAGACCGGCGTCGGTGATGTGCCAGGTCACTCCCGGCAAGACCGACAGTTCGCCGGCGTGCTCGTTCAGCGGCCGACCGTCCGGCGTGGTTCCCATCTGCTTCTCGAAGCGGCGGAACGGGGCGGTCGCAGTACCATGCACCCTGGCGACCCATGCGTTCTCGATCACGAGCATCCAGGTTGACATCGGGCAGATGATGTCCGTCAACATGCCACCATTGAGCTGCTGGAAAGCGGCGTTGATCTTGCCAAGCTGCAGGGGGATGTTGGCGCAGGTCTCGATCACTCCCGGCGTGGTTGCCCAAGACGTATCGATGATGTTCCCCGCCGCCAGCATGTTGAGCTGCGACTTGTTCCCGGCCGGACGGCCGAACCCCAGTTGCATCCCGGTCCCCGCGTAGTTGAGGTACGCGCTTTCACCGTCCATCGCCATGTAGAGCGAGTCACGGAGCATCCCGACCAACAAGGCCAATCGCCAGTTCTTCGCCTTCTGCGCGAGCGTGTTGGCCTGCCGGCTCACGTAGTCGATCCCCGCCTTGTCTCGCAAGGCCGGATCGCCGATTTTGGCAATGTTGTTGAGTTCCTCCATCGGCAAGACCACCGAATCCGCAAGTCGGGGGAAGATGAAAGGCACCTTGCCGATAGCGTTCGGCGCGCTGCGGGCGTGGGCCGTACCCGGCGCACGGCCAGCGCCGACGGTGCGGACGTTGTTGTAGATGTGAAAGTAGCCCTGCCGGCCAAGCCCCATGTCGTTCTCGGCCTTCCCGCCCGGTTCCATGCCGAACAAGTTCAGCAGCGACGGCGAAACGGACGCCATTTGCGAAACGACTTTCGTCAAGGCGATGGGTTGCAGGATGTCCTGCATGGACACATTGATCGTCATGGTTCTTGATCTCCCAGGTTAAGGATCTGCGGACCGCCATAGGACGGGCCGCGTTCGGTTGTTGTTTGCGATTACGTGTAGATCGACTGCGTGCCGACGACGCTGCTCGTGACCCACTTGAGCGTCGCATTGACCATCTTGGCTTCGACCGCCACTTGGGCGCCCATCATGTTGCTGCCCGTCAGGAACGTAATGCCATCGGCTTCCACGTCGTTCAAGACGATCACGTTGTCGAGTTCCGCGCTCTTGAAGTCCCAGGCGGCGTTGCTGACCTGTACCATCTTGAACTTCAGGCCATTCTGAATCGTCGGCAACGTGAAGCGGTAGTTGCCGGCCAAGAAGAACGTCGTGTTGTTGTCAGCCGCGAGGATGGAGTAACTGGCCGTCTTGTAGGCCACTCGCTCCGCGACTCCGGCCAAGTAGCCGTGGGGATCGTCGTCCAGGATGTGAAAGGCCGCGGCCAACTGCTTGCGGGCCAGGAATTCGTCCGTATGCCCGACCAGTGCCACGCCCTTGATAAGCAACGCACTCGCCAGAAGCGGCCCCTTGCCAACGACAACACGCAACCAACGATCCGCGTTGGTGCCGTTGAAGTCCGTCGCCTTCAAGCCGTTCACGTCGAGGATTCCGGCCACGTTCTGCGACCCGTCCGTCGCGGCCGTGTCCCACTGAATGAATTTCTTCGTCGCGGTGATCTTGCCCAACAGCAAGCCGGTCCGCAGAACGGACGTCGGATCGTTCCCCGCATCCCGTGCGGCACCGGACACCAGGCCGTTACCCCACAGGACTCCGATTTGGCGATTGTCGCCACCCCAGAACAGTTCGCGGCTGGCAACAAACGCGGCGTCTCCCTGACCAGGAATACCGAACCCGCCAAGTGCTCCACTGTAGTTCGTCATTTTGCGTTTCCCCTATTTGGTTGGGATGCCCCTCTCTGAGAGGCGGAAAGGTTGATTACTTGCGGTGGAACACGGCGTTCAATACCGCGTTGACTTTGGCTTCCGATTCTTTTCCGACCATTGAGTCCGGTAGCTCTTCGACCGACAGCGCCATCCGGGCGGAGACTTCGGCCGGCTCCCAAAATGTCCCCTTGGGCAGCGGCTGCCGGCTGCGGATCCACTTGTCGAGGTCCGATGGCTCCGGATTCCCGCTATCGTCCAGCGACAGGCGGACCGTGTGGAGCCTGTCGGCGTGTTCGTGAAACTCGGCCGGCGTGCAACGTCCGCTGTCCAGCAACGATTGCAGGCTTGCCGCCACAGCGTCCCGGTGTTGGTTCTCGGCGTATCGGTGCTGGCGATCCGCGGTTTCGATGACCTTGCGGACCTCCAGGCTCATCATGGCCACACCACCGGCGTCGGCAATCGTGGTATCGGTTTCGCTGGCGTTGTCGTCTTTGTCGTCAAGTCCCTGGTGGGCTGCGGCCGTCTTCAGTCCGACCTGTAGCCGTTCAAGGAAGTTCTGATCGTTCGTGCCGTCCGGCATGATGATGTCGAACTTCCGCAGTTCGTCGATCAGATCCTTGACCACGGCGTCGTTGTTGACGGCTTCTTCCGGCTGCTCTTCTTCCTCTTGCTCCTTCTCAGGAGTCTCGGCGGCTTCGTGTTCTTCGGTCTCGCCTGTTTCCGGTTCGGTGCCGTCACCTTCCGGCGTTTCGTCGGCATCGTCCATGTCGTTCTCGTCGTCATCCGGCTCATCGTCCGGATTCGGACGGCCGGACAACTCGGAGATCATGCGTCTGGCTTGTCGAGTCATCGTTCACGCCCCCTATCGCCGAAACACGGTTTTCAGCACTTCCTTGACCATCTCCGGTGTCTCCGCCTTCGGCCCGGGCTGCATGGTCAACGAAAGCCGTTGCGCGTCCGTCCAGCACGATCCTGCCGGCACGGCCTCGCGGGAGGCAATCCACTTCTCCAGTTCGCTCCGGACCGGCCGGCCGTTGGCGGTCAACGACAACTTGACGGTGCCGATCCCGGCGCCGTACTTGGACCGCTCATCCGGCGTGCAACGTCCCGTGTCGAGCAGTTTCTGAAGCCGTTGCGACAGCTTGTCGCGGTGCTGGTCACCAATTGCCCGCACAGCCGCTAGGCTCATCGCCATCGCCTCTTCGGGGACGGGCGGGGCTTCGGGTTCGGACGGCAGGGCGGGCGGCTCGGTGTCTTCCTTGTGGGCAATGGCCGTGTGCAAGGCAGTTCGCAGCCGTTCGATCAGGTTCTCGTCGGTCGTGTCGTCCGGGAGCCGGATGTTGTACTCCTCCAGCATGTCGAGGATTTCATCGACGTTGTCGTAGTCGTCCTCGGGGATCACGTCGGCGGCGACCGGATCTTCGCCTTCGGCCATGCGGACCATCAGGGACATATGCTTGACGGCATTCTTGCCAGCCATGCGCTTGCCGCGAGACTCCTTGTTGCGTTTCCGCTTGCCGGTGTTGTTGTGGATGGGGTGGGCTTCACCACCCTCGGTTGTCCACCCAATGATCTTGCTTTCCTCGCCTTCCGCCATGCGAATCACTTGCGGCAAAAACGCTGTAGCCATGTTCGTAGCTCCCTTGTTGACGTAGAACTGCGAGCCAAGCCCCATTCTCAGGGCGCAGGCAATCGCGGGTTGCTGGTTGATTTGTTCGACCGGGATCCGCTCGAACGGGCCTTGCGAGTGATCGACCGGGTGATTCACGAAATCGACGTGAGTTATACAGTCCTCGTAGTTGTTCGCCGCACCATCTCGCCAAGTGGGCGAGATCACGGGCGAGACGAAGACCAGGTTCTTGTCCGCCTTGCCGGATGCTTCATCGTCGGGCACGTCCAGTGTCAGTACGGCGCCTTCGTCGGTCACCTCCAGGTCAACCAAGTGGCCGACCGTGTTGCGTGCCGAGCGTCGCTTGCGGAAATCGGCGAGTGAAAGCGGAATCAAACCCTCGCGGTTCGATTGCTCAGCGTGGTCCCAATCGACCGGGACAACCTGCTTGGCGGCCTTCATGCGGCCGAATTCGGACTGCCAGTGGCGGAGACGTTCGCGGGTAACCGGGACGTCGCCGTCGGGGCTGTGATAGGTTCCGGTTCGTAAAACAGCTTTGCGAAATCGGGCCATGCGTGTATGCTATGGTGCATGGCGGCTGGAGTTACATACCGACGTGGGCCGTATCGCGTTGCAGTTGTCGCCTATGTCGCAACTGGTTAAATCGTAGAGTCTGGGGGGATTGAAGATGGGCAGGCTTGCGGCTGTGGCGGCGTGGTTCAATGCTGGCGGGTCCGAACTGCGGGCGAGTGCCTTTCGGCGGTTCGCGGATGAATGGCCACGGGAGATCGATTTGTATCGTCTCCCGGAAATGGACAGGCCGCCAATCTGGCAGAAAGAGCGGCTGCTGAATCTCGCCATCCGCCAACTGCCAACCGACGTTGACAAGGTGATCTGGGTTGACGGAGACATTCTGATTGGTATCGAGGGCCTTGTGCCTGCAACGTGGGCAGCGGATGCGTCGGCGGCACTTGACAGATGGCCCGTAATTCAGCCGTGGTACTACGGCTATTTCTACGGCGCGGATGGCAAGGCAAACACGACCGCCGGACCATTTGGACGCGAATGCGTTTACTCCGTACCAGCCGCCCGCAACGAACTGGGGCCGGAGACTCTCGATGGAAACAGCGGACTCCCGCCAATGGCATGGCCCGGCTTCTGTTGGGCCGCCCGCCGCGAAGTCCTGGAAGAGATCGGCGGCCTGTACGAACACGACTTGTCAGGCCCGAACGATGTGTTGATGTCGCTGGCCTTCTACGGAGACTTCGCCAACTCGTTCCTACTGAGGTACGGCGGCGTGTTCCGCGACCACTACATGCGATGGGCCGAGCGTGCCTACCGCGTCGTGCAAGGCAACGTGGGCTTCGTGCCGGCCACGCTGACGCACCTCTGGCATGGTCCGTTCGACAGCCGCAAGTACCTGGAACGAACCGTGCGGTTGATGGGCGCCGGGTACGATCCGGCCAAGCACGTCACGACGGCGCCCGATGGGTCGCTGATGCTGACGGATGATTGCCCGTGGGGAGTGCGGCGGCTGGCGGCGGCGGTTGTTGGGGTGGAACTGCCCGCGATGTCTCCGGCCGAACAGGCCATCGCCCAGGCGTCGATCGCTCAGCAAACGCAAGCCGCCCTCTCTGACGGCTGTTGCGGTGGCCGGGTGAACATCACCGTGGGGTAAGGCTGGCTTGTGTCGCCGACGTATGGGAGGTAGAATGACCGCATGAAACGCCACCGTGTGTAGACGGAGGCGGACAACTCGAATCACGCCGGGTAACACCGGCAAGGAAACCCGTTGCAGGGCGCTACACCGCTTTGCAACGGGTTTTTTCGTGGAGTATTGGCATGTCGTCGGGATCGATTAAAACAAAGTCGCCGTTTCGCCGGAAAGCCGTTGTTGGGGCATTTCGACTGCATCACGTTATTGTTCGATGCGACAACGGAATTCTTTGGAATTGCAACTGCGTAGCGTGTGGCATTGATTGCAAATTGTGGGAAACGGAACTGCCGGTCGCTAAATGCGAAAACTGTGAATGGCACAAAAAGAGGGTATCAAAGGGACCTCCACAATCGAAGGATCCGCTTTATGCCGCATGGCGAAACATGGTCCAGCGATGCACGAATCCCGACCACGATGCGTGGAATAATTACGGCGGTCGCGGGATTTCTGTATGCGAGATTTGGCGACGCGATTTCCTTGCGTTCGCCAAGTACATGGGGCCACGTCCAACTCCTCAGCACACAATTGACCGCTGGCCAAACAATAACGGCAACTACGAGCCTGGCAACGTCCGCTGGGCTACATGGATTCAACAGATGAACAATCGCCGCAATTGTCACGCCGATGAATTCCGCTGTCCGCAATGCAGCGCCACTATTTCTCCCGAAGCAATTCAAGTGTTCGTGCGACACTCCGATCCAGGTGACGACTGGTCGATCTAGCTTCCCGGTTTATTTTACACTCTTTCCCGGATTGCGGTAGACAAGTCGGGAACCCTCCCGTATACTGATAATGTGACGGGGAAACAAGGACGGGACGGGGATGGTGAGTGAGATGAAAACGAAAGAGATAAGCCCGGATGGGTCGAAGCGGGCACGACGGAACGGTATGCGGGGATTGGCTCGGATGGCTTGGTATGCGAAGTGGCGGTCGATGCGGTGGAATCTGCGGTACGGAATCTAACGGGGAGGGTGAGACGATGACGAACATTCGGCGCGTGATGGAAATGGCCGATTCGATGGCGGCTGAAGTGGTGGCAACCGGCCGCTGGCCGTCTCTGCCGGACTGGGCTGGATTGGCTTGGATGATTAGCCCTTATTACTGCGAGTCGGCCCGATCGATAGTGCGGGACATGGGGGCCGAGTGGGCGCTGCGGGCAAAGCGAGTTGTCCGGTCGCTGGAAATCGCTTCTGAGTGGCGACGCGATCGAGCAATCGAGACGACGGTGCGGAACGGTGATCTTTTTAACTGAGGGAGGGACGGACGATGAACGCTGCTGTGAAAGTCTTGACGAAGAACATCCGGGCTGCGGTGGCTGCGGCCAAGAAGTCCGGAACCGTGGGGATGTCGGTCGGGTGCCTGAAGACCAACGCCTCGACCACTGGACTGACTTGCTCGGTGGCCGAATACCACGCCGCGTTTGCCGAAGCCGTTGCGGCTGTCGCCAAGTCGGTTCGCGGGTTCCGGATCTATGCGTGAGGTGGGCCATGAAAACTCTGCTCGAAGCCATCACGGACCTCGCGGGGATCTTCGACCCCGAGGACGTGAGGGACGCGGAACGCCGACGGTGGTTTCTGGACCATCCAACGGCGACATGGGACGGGCGAGAGACGTTTTTACAGATCGTGCGGCGGCTGGGGTTGCCGCTGCTTAACTGAGGGGAACCGTCATGCTGACATCGAAAGAAAAGCAACTTGTCCTCGCGTCCTACTTGGGGACGCTGGCATTTTTCACCGGGAAGAAAGCATCCCCCTGCCTTGACGGCGATTGCATGGCGATGCTGACGGGGCGAGACGTCGGAGTCACGCCCGAGGGAGAGGCTTCGACCAAGGACATCCTGGACGTGTGGGCGCGGGCATGGCACTCGGCGAATACGGCCAGCGGTGAGACGGACCGCAACGCCAAGCCTGTCTAAACAAGTCTGCAATCTTTCCCGGTTTATGGTAGACGATGAAAACCGGGCGAGTAGACTTATGGTGTGTGGTGAGAGGGACGGGACTGGGACGCTAACGGGGAGGGATTGGAAATGGAAATCCGGGCATACGTTCACAACGGGACGGGCTGGGAGTGGGACGGAACCGCATGGGAAGCCGCTGAGTTTTCGACGGAAGGAAACTTCAGTGCGTATGCCGACGGCGAGGCGATCTTGCTTCGCGGCTTCGACAACGGGGATTTGGTCGAGATGGCCGAAGGGGTGGTAAGTGACTGGGCATTCACATGACCACGACAATCATCCTCAACGGCAAGCCGATCCTGGTCATCGTGACCGGGACGGCCGACATGATCGAAGTGCGGATAGCCGCCTAACGGAGAAACGAACGATGACAATCTACGAAGTGCTCGTTGACGGAAAAGTAGCTCTGACGGTTCCTGGCGAACTGCGATCGGACGGGGCTATCTGGTCGCCCAGCGGGGCGCCGCTAATCAATGGAGTTCTGCTCGCCCAAGCCGGAATCTCGAAAGAAGCATACGGTCGCGCCGCCCGTGCGGGAAAATTCACCGCCTCCATGCTCGCCTGCTGCCTGCGTCTTGGTGAAAACCCGTGCGGACGAACTGTGCGAGACAAAACCGCTGCCGACCGCACGCGAGCGCAGCGGGCGGAAACTGAAATGACCCCGGCGAATCGCGAACGTCGGGAGATCGATCGACTGTTCGCGAAAGCCGAACGCTGCGACCGAAGTGAGGATGATGTCGAATACTACAACCTCCGCTGCGAGGCAAAGTCACGTCTTGAAAAGTGGCAACGGCTGTATCCCACGGAATACGCACGCGAGCGTGCCGATGCCATCCGGGCGAAGGCTCAACACCGCCGAGACCTGGCTGCCGGCGCGATGACCTACGATTGCGACGGATCGCTCAGTTACAACGACCAATGCAGTCGGCGGGATGAAATGCTTGAAGAAGCAGCCTCGCTTGACGCAGAAGCAGACGCGATTTCCGCCCGCTGATGAGCCTCGGGCGCGAGGCGAAACCGGGGAAACCCGGTACGGGATGCGAAACGATTTAACCGAGAACGGGACCATGAAAACGCGAAACATCAAACCTCAGTTGATCGACCGAATCAAGGGGCTTGCGACCCTGAGTGAACTGGAACGCGGGTACGCAATCTCCGATATCGTGGATTCCCTGCTGTCGCGAACCGTGACGGTCCGGCAGCGAGTCCCCGATCCGATCGGTAGCCCGGTGCCGGCCTATGATCCGGACACAGACGGCGACTATTCCGAATTCCTGGTGGTCAACAACTGCGACTAGACAATTAACACGAGGAGGGACAACGACAATGCCTATTCACGTTCAAATCTGGTCGCAGGCGAAGAACGCCCGCGTGACCGACATGACCAACGCCGGCAAGCGGGGCAAGACCTGCCGACAACTGCGGCTCTCCGGGACCAGGTGCGACAGGCCCAGACGATGCACGAAGCGTCCGACGTGCTGCGGAAGGCCGGCGCCAAGCTGCACTACTGGTGTGCGATGGATTGAGATATTCCTGGAATCACTCCCGATTTAATGTGGACTAATCGGGAGGCGTGACTAGAATATCAGTGTGAGGGGAAACGGGGAACGAAAGGACGGGGGACGGAAAGATGACGCGAAACGACAAAATTGCGATTGAACTGGATGGAATCCTTGGGCGGGCCTGCGGCCTGCTGAGTGAACTTGACACAGCGACGACTGACGCGGAATCCACGCTGTTGTACGCGATGCTTTGCCAGGTTTCCAACGTGAAAACCGGGCTGACGGAATCAAGCCTTGGCGGCGTGTTTTCCCAGCAGGCCGTGATCGACGCGCGACCGGCAATAGGATTCGCTGGCTAATCACCACGCTCTGGGCCGGGACATCCACCGGCCCCAACGGGTAGCGCGACCATGACCAGCCTCGAAAAACTCATCCGAGACGTGGCGGAAGACTTCCACCTCGAACTGACGGACGCCGATGTTGCCCGTGCCGTCAAAATCATCCGCGAGGAATGCCCCGCCGGAACTGAAGCCGGCAAGGTCTACGATGCCGTCAAAGACTACTTTACGAACTGAGGAACCCATGACCACCGCAACGAAAACCGACATGACCGTCGCCAAGACCATCCTCGCCCAGTTGGGCGGACCTCGCTTCGCCGCGATGACCGGTGCGAAGAACATGGCGGGCCACGCTGACGCGCTGAGTTTCCGCCTGCCGAGTCGGTTTGCGACCGGGGGCATCAACTACGTCAAGGTGACGCTGACGCCCGCAGACACCTACCACGTTCTGTTCGTGAAGTGCTGGGGAATCAAGACGATCGTGATCGCCGAACGCGACGACGTGTACGCTGAAGACCTGCAACGGGTCTTCTCGGAAGTGACTGGACTCGACACCCATCTGTAAAGGGGCAAGACCGTGAACGAAACCATGTCGAAGGAGCTGCAGGAGAACGTCGATATCTGGGCCAACGGCCACGAGTGGGTATCGAGCATCTCCGGCAATCAGTGTGTCGTCACGTGCGACGACGGAGTATCGGCCAGCGTGTGGATGGATCAGGACGGCACGTTCCACGCATTGCAACAGGGGGCTGAATCGCCATGAAACCCAAACCAACGGACCTGCTGGAACGCCGGCAGGTTGAATCCATCATCGGCTGCTGCCGTGAGACGGTCCGGGCGCGTGCTGCGGCCCTGGGGATCGCTGGCGAGCGAAAGTACGGGCGGGTGTTCTTCACCCGCGCCGAGGCCCACCGGATGGCCGAATTGAGGCCACTGGACCGGGCAGATGGGAAGGTGACTCGCGGACGGCCGAGGGTGAAGAAATGACGTCTCAGATACCACCCGTTTTTGGAGTGCCATTCATAAGGCACACGAACGGCGCCACGCAATGCCCGCGATGCTTCACTAACATAACCCCGGAATGGGGCTTTTGTCATCGCTGCGGATACGGAACGATTCCACATCCAGTCCCGGCTCCGGCTCCGGCTCCACCGAAGCCAGGGATCCGTAAGTCTTATGCGTCGATCGGGGAAGTGATCGCCAGAGACGGATGGGGGCCAAGTACCCCACTGACGATCGCCGAGACGATCAGCAAGGGCGACTTGCCGTTAAACTCGATTTCCCTACTTGCGGTGCTAGTCAAGGAAATGCAGGCAGCGAGGGAAGAACTGCAAGCCGTTCGCCGGGAGATGACAAACGCAGCGGGTCGCATAAGCCGAGTTATCGAAAAAGCCCCGCTCAAGGCAGAGATTGCACTTGAAAAGGAACGGCAAAAAACGGCCGATAAGCAACGGAAAGCGAACGAAGCAATGCCGCCAACCGTCAAGGTAATTCAGTGTCCCAACGAGGCGTTTAGACACCTCAGAATCAAGAGGGTATTCTAATGCAAGCCGTGAAGAGCAACGCCCGCTTTTGGGCCTACGTCAACTGCGGACCCGTCAAACTGACGCTCCGCCCTGGCCAGTCGCTGGAATGGTCCATCGGCGGCCGAACTGAGGAAGGATTCTCCAGCGAGCGGACCCGCTGGGAGTGGGACGGCAACACACTGACACGTCACTGGTCGGACACCGGCAGGGACTGCGACGGACGGTACGAGCGGTCCGGATTGGACACCTGCCACGAGCTGTGGCTGATGTGCGGTCGGGAGCCGTACACTGAGGGCAGCGAGCCCGGGACGTGGAGAGACGTTATCTGGCCGGCTTGGATGTCGGCCGGGGACGTGCGGATTTTCGATGAGGCTGCACAGGCGGCGGGGTACTGAAAGGGTGCGACGATGTTCGTCATGTTTAACGGGATCGAGGATGATTTACGCGACGAGGTACTTCCTGCCTTGCGAACTGCCGCAATCACCAAGGCAATCGAAGCCAAGGGTGCGATGCTCGCCTACCGCGAGGGAATGGAGCAGTATTGGGAGTCCCGACTGGAGGGACTGCTGGGATGGAAGTACAACATCGAAGAGCGAGAGGCATTGCTCGGCGCAAACGTGGTCCGCATCGTCGGGTATCACTTCGGCCGTGACTTTACCCCTGAAATCGAAATACGAGAGAAGACGAAATCTGGAAAGTGGGGGAAGTCGACCTACTTCTACGACGCTGAATCGACGTTTCCGCAACTGTCAGTAAAGGCGACTTAGCGATGGACATGGAAACTCGGCTGCGAATCTTAAAAGAAGTGGCGATCGGCCGGGAGCCTGCGACTCCCGACGATGAGGAAATGGCGGCGTTCCGGGCGAGGATGAAGGCGAAGGCGGGGGACATGGCCGGCAAAGGTCAGATCATGGATATCCCGTCCGACTGGTAGGGAGGCGACGATGTTGACCTGTAGAACGTGCGGAGCAGAGTTTGCGACTCCGGCCGAGGCTGTGCGGCATGAGCGGCAGACGCCCGGCCACGCTACCGCTTCCCCTTGCCGCGACCCTTCCCGTGCGGCTGGGCATTCTCCAGGAACTGCTCTATCTTCACCTGCGAAAACTGCTCAGACGAATGCACGACTGACCCATCCGGTTGCCTCGTCGCGACCGTAATCTTCTCGACAGGCGGCACCGCCACGGTTTGCGGCACCGGCGGCTCTTGGCAAACCGCCATCGGCTTGTGCTCGCCGCACCACTGCGACGGAGCCTTGACGACGGTCACCGGGAATCTCCGGCACTCGTTTCCGGGCGCAACGGCAAAGAATCGGCAGGTTTCGCATTTGTCGGTCATATCATCCCTCTTCAATTTCCCCTGGTTCGATCACGATAATGTCACCCTCGACATGCAACGTGTCACCGTGTCTCCAGTTGCAAACAGCATCGTTATCAAACGCTGCCACCGCGTCGCGAATTTGCTGCATCGTCGGCCACTGGCTGGAATCGTGCGGCGGGGGCGGCGGATTGGCGAACAGCCTGTAATCGTCAATCAAGATCACGTGGCGACCGCGCGTCCCGCCTACCGCAGTCAACTCGCGAAGCAGCGGACACTCCGGCCCCAACTTCACCCCGCCCGAATAGTGCGCGTCGAGCCACACCAGCGCCGGCAAGCACGCCGGATTGGCGAACACCTGCCCCAGCATGACCGGGCTGTCCATCGGCACGATCAGCAGTTGCTTCGGTGGCTTCGGCTTCGGCAGGAACGCCCGCAGCATACTGGCCCGCGCCCGGTCGATCTCGCACGTCGTCACCAGGTCGAAGTATTCGCAAGCCTTGACCGCCGTGTCGCCGTTTCCGGTCCCTGTCTCGACGAACTGCTGTAGGCCGTACTGGTCGCGGAGGCGGACCATCAACTCGGCGGGGCAGGTCTGGAACTTCATCGGCCAAGCTCCTGCTTCACGACGTCCCACAGTCCATCGACGAACGGTATCGTCGGCACCCAGCCAAGCCGATTCAGTTTCCCGCCGTCCAGGGTGTACTGCCGATCGTAGCCCGGCCGGACCGCCTGAGCATCGACGTAGAGGATGTCCGGCTTCTCGATTCCTATGATGGCGGCAATCTCGTAAGCCATCGCGTCGTTGTTCAATTCCACGTCGCTGGCGATGTTGTACTTCTCGCCTGGCGTCCCATGCTCAAACAGGAACAAGCAGGCCCCTACGGCGTCGCGTGCGTGCAGCCAGTGACGCCGGCTGACATAGGTTACATGCCCGTCTCCGTCAACGTCGCAGTGGATTTCTACGGGCTTGCCGGACTTCAGAA
>SESF01006381.1_pt1 | contig 30028 bp, 25 predicted proteins | sample 3171521 | NCBI WGS metagenome assembly SESF01 (sample SAMN10866945, study PRJNA518727) | freshwater metagenome | biome: subpolar coniferous forest; feature: holomictic lake; material: water; isolation source: holomictic Lake 227, 6 m and 8 m depth | place: Canada: near Kenora, Ontario | collected...
CCGCCTTTGCCGTGCTATCGCCAGAGAAATTTCGGGATAGCTTCCAAAAGCAAGCAACTTTTCTTTTCCTTCAAAACGATATTTTAAGCGCCAAAGCTTGCCGCCGCTGGGTGTCACCAGCAAGTGCAGGCCTCCACCATCCGCAATCTTGTATTCCTTGTTTGTTGGCTTCGCCTTGCTCACTCGAGCATCAGAAAGAGGTGCTATCCTTTTAGGCATGGGCGTAAATATTTTTTTGGGGTATCCAAAAACCATTGGTGGTGTCATACCCCCAAAAACACCGCCAAAAAGCTTGGACTTCACAAAACAAATATAAACAAGGGTAGACCCGGAAACAAGAAAAGCCCTGATTTTACAGGGCTCTTCGGACATCATGAGATGATGTTGGACTATCACTTGGCGGAGAGGGTGGGATTCGAACCCACGGTACACTTACGCGCACAACGGTTTTCGAGACCGTCCGATTCAACCACTCTCGCACCTCTCCGGGATAAAAAAGAAAAATAAAAAAGCCTCTGTTTGGGAGAAAAGAGGCTTGCAATACTTGTCATTTTTGAGCGGGAAACGAGACTCGAACTCGCGACCCCAACCTTGGCAAGGTTGTGCTCTACCAACTGAGCTATTCCCGCTTAATGAGTGCAAATATAAAGATTTTTTTTTTCTGTGCAAGTTCTGGATGCACTTTTTTTGAAGCTTTTTTCACTCGCCGATTTATAATGAAAGCTCCCGCATGATGGTTTCCATGTCCTTGTCGCCCCGTCCCGAGAGGTTGACGATGATGATGGCCTCTTTTTGCATGAGGGGGGCGCGTGTGATGGCGTAGTGCATGGCGTGGGCCGATTCAAGCGCACAGATGATCCCTTCGGTTTTTGCCAGGGTTTCGAGTGCTGCAAGTGCCTCGTTGTCGGTGACGGAGGTGTAGCTTACCAGCCCGAGTTGCTGGAAGTAGCAGTGCTCAGGGCCGACGCCGGGATAGTCGAGCCCGGCGGAGATGGAGTGTGCCTCCTGTACCTGTCCGTCCTCATTTTGCAGCAGTTTTGTCATGGCGCCGTGCAACACTCCGGGTGTTCCGAGCGTCAGCGATGCGGCATGTCGTTTGTCGAGCCCCTCTCCGGCGGCTTCCACACCAACCAGCTCAATCTCTCGGGCATCGTTCAGAAATTCATAAAACATTCCGACAGCATTGCTTCCGCCCCCAACACATGCGGTGATGACATCGGGCAGTTTTCCTGCCTGCGCCATAATTTGCGAACGGGTCTCTTTTCCTATGACAGCCTGAAAATCACGCACAATCATCGGATAGGGGTGCATTCCAACAACCGATCCTATGATGTAGAAGGTCTCTTCCGGATTGTTCATCCAGTCGCGGATCGCTTCGCTTGTGGCGTCTTTCAGGGTTTTTGAGCCGCTCCCTACCGGTCGTACTTCTGCGCCGAGCAGTTTCATTCTTGCAACGTTGGGAGCCTGCCGTCGGATATCCTCCTCACCCATATAAACGACGCATTCAAGATCGAAGAGGGCGCAGACCGTAGCTGTGGCAACGCCGTGCTGGCCAGCGCCGGTTTCAGCAATCACCCTTTTTTTGCCCATGCGGCGTGCAAGCAGTACCTGGCCGAGTGCGTTGTTGATTTTGTGAGCTCCTGTATGGCAGAGATCTTCACGCTTGAGATAAATTTGCGCTCCTTGCAGCGTGTTGCTGAGCCGCTCTGCATGATAGAGTGGCGTTGGGCGACCAACATAATCACGAAGGAGGTGGTCAAGCGTTGCCTGGAAAGCCGGGTCGTTTTTTGCCTTGAGATACTCCGATTCAAGATCGGCGGCATTTTTGATGAGTGTTTCCGGGATAAATTTGCCGCCGAAAGAGCCGAAATGTCCAGAGGAGTCGGGCGCGGAATAATCAGAGGGCACCATGGAATGAAAAAAAGTTAAAGAATTTTCGACGGGGTGGTTACACCGCCTGCCGCAAAGAGTTTTTACAGAAAAAATCGGCGATACCGACAAATAAAAATAATATATTTAAACTTTTATCAGAGAATATCATAATACTGTAGCGGAGCATTACTGCCTTGAAGTGTATCAAGCAAAAAAAATTGGTTCTGACCATTTTCTGCATTTGTATGTCGGGCTGGTCTTTTCTTTCCCGGAACGCTCTTCATGCGGCCGACATGCCAAAAGAGCGGAGCCAGAAGCTTGTCGGGAAAGAGGGCGCAAAGGTTGACTCTCAGTCTGGAACGGGGGGGCTTAAAAGCACCATTTTTTTTACAGCCCGGGATTCGGTGGTCTACAATCTCGACAAACGGAACATGGAGTTGTGGGGAAAAGCGACCCTTGACCATGAGGCTACCATTATCAAGGCACCAAAAATTATTATTGATCTTGAGACCTCGAAGCTTCGTGCCTTCAGTACCGTTGATGCTTCCGGTAAAATCGCAGAGCCCGCACTTTTTACCGACCGGGAGGGAAGTTTCAGTGCTGAAACGATGAGCTACGATTTCAAAAACGGAAGGGGAGAGACCTCTCATATCTCCTCCTCTGCAAAGTCGATGAGTTTCAGCGGAGAGCAGGTTACAAGGCTTGAAAATGGTGAGTTGAACATCAAGGATGGTACCTTGACCCCTTGCGATGATCCTGAGCCGCACACCTGGTTCACCTGTTCGAAAATGACCGTTCTTCCCGACAAAAAAGTTTCGGCGACGTCGCTGGTCATGTATGTTCGCCCGGAGATTTTTTCGAGGCACCTGCCTGCAATACCGCTTCTTGCGCTGCCCTATATGGTTTTTCCGTTGAGTGATGCCCGATCGTCCGGTTTTCTTGTGCCAAGTGTGGGCAATGATAGTGAGCGGGGATACTCTTTGTCAAATCTTGGATATTTCTGGGCCATTAACGACTCCATGGATCTGCGCCTTGAGGGGGATCTTTCATTGAATGGCAGTTGGCGACTTGGTGAACGGTTCCGCTATGTGGTTCCAACTCTTTTTACAGGGGTGATTTCTGGTGAATACAAACGCTATCCCGACTATACTGACTGGAATGCAAATATTGTTCATAATCAGATTCTTGACTCTTCAACACGCCTTGATGTCAATGCCCAGTTACAGGGTGCACCGCATAGCTATAATTTGAGTTCCATCAATTCTGAATCCATGGTGACCCAGCAGTCGAATGCGCGTGCCACTCTGGCAAAGAGCTTCAACGATGAGAACAGCATTGTGACCCTTTTTTACAATCGATCCGAAGAGTTGAGCACCCGTTATGACTCGCAGAGTATCGGTGCATCCTACTATCAGAACCGCATCTACCCTTTTCGTTCCCCTCTTTCCGGTGATGACTGGAGAGATGATTTCTCTGTAACCACTGGCGGCTCTCTTGCCTCTGAGTTTACCTCCTCGAATTTTTCAACCTCTTCTGGATATTCGGCAAATATCAGTGGAGAGGTGGGCTACTACCGTGAATTTGGTGCTGGCTCGAAGGCTCTCTTTACCCAAGGGTTCAATGTGCAGGGGAGAAAGCCCAATAATGGCAGCTATGATGATAGTTACAGCGGCACGAGCATACTTTTGCCGTTGCGAATGCAATCGACACTGTTCAGTCATTTTAATGTTAATCCGGGTGTGACCTTTGTTCATTCGCTGCATCCAGATGAGGGAAATGATGCGTTCTCAACAGCCATTGTTTCTGTTGATGCAAGTACAAGGCTTTATGGTATCCTTGATACAGGCTTCCTTGATCGTGCCCTTGGCCTGAAGGCGTTACGCCATACTTTTATCCCAACAATCAGCTATGCATGGAATCCCGCTTTTTCAGGCAGCGGGTATGATTACTCTCACCATGTTTATGACTGGCCTCTCCAGAATACGCTCAATCCTGGCATTCCTGAAGGTCAGAGCACGGTTGCTCTTTCGCTGAAAAATCTTTTTTATGGCAAGTTCAGGGGCTCCTCCTCTCCGCTGGAAGAGGGCTCTGCAAATGGAGATTACTCAAGGCAGTTACTTTCATTGACTGTTTCAACGGCCTATAATGCCGAGGCTGACTCTTTTCATCTCTCGCCGTTGATTTTTTCTGCCACGAGTAATCTTTTATCGGAGAATCTGCTTTTCAGTGCGGGTTCGATGTATGATTTTTACGGTTATGATCCACTGACCGGTGCCAGGGCTAACCGCTCCAGGAGTGATGAGGGTGGTGGAGCGTTCCGTTTTGTCAAAGGGTTTCTCGACATGAGCTTTAGCGTTCAGGGCGGTACCACCCCTTCGCCCTCCAGATCACCCATCATGATGAACACCCTTCAGACATTTTTGAATATGGGGGAGTTCAGCAACCTTGATGACAGCTTGCCCTGGGAGCTTCGGTTTTCTCTCTTTTTGCAATCCGACCGGAGCAATCCCCTTCTGCCAGAAACAACCTCACTGATCAATGCTGCGGCAAAGGCGGCGCTCTCAAAAAATTGGCAGTTGGCGCTCAATGCTGGATATGATTTTCATAACGGGGCGATGGTTTTGCCCATGCTTCAACTTACCCGTAATCTTCATTGCTGGCAGATGAGCGCCCAATGGGTACCTTTCGGACAGTTTCGGAGTTATGCTCTCGAAATTGGCCTCAAGGCACCTGAGCTGCGGGATCTTCACGTCAGGCAGGGAAGGACGTGGTAAGCTGGTGTACCGTCGGGGGTTCAACTCGCTCAAGGATCCATGCTAACCGTTTGTTGAACTCTTCATGGGCATCGTGGTGGATGCAGTGTGATGCTTTGGGGATAATAAATGCCCCGGCCTGCGGCAGAAGCTGCTGAAATTCAGGTATGATTTTATGTGGCGGAAGTGCGCTGTCTTCCGCTCCCCAGACAAGATAAGCCGGGCCAGTGTAATCGCAGGGTTTTGCGATGTGGTCGAGCCTGAAATCAAGCGGTCTTTTTGAGGGTGAGAGGTAAGAGAATTGAGCCCCCTGATCCTGGATTGGCTGGGTGAACTGGTTGATCAGCTTGTCGTCAACCTTGCTCTGATTATAGTACGTTGGCATGAGGCTCTGACCTACGGCCACGGGATTTGCAAAGGCGGCAAGAAGCATTTCGCCGATGAGAGGTGAGGCAACGAGACCGAAAAACAGATTGCTCATACCATCCATCGTGTCTCCAAACAGACCGGAGGGGTTGACGAGCACCAGTGCTTTTATTTTTTCAGGTTGATAGTGGGCAAAGTAGATTGCACTTGCAGCACCCATCGAGTGGCCTACAATAATGACCGAGTCAAGTTTTTTCAGGTAGAGGAACGTTTCAATCTGTGAGGCGAAAAGCTCAAGCGAGTAGCGTACGTTGGGTTTTTGTGATTTCCCGAATCCGATCAAATCCATGGCATAGATTTTATGATCATCAGCAAATTCGGGGATATTCAGATCCCAGTGCTCAATCATCCCGCCGTAGCCATGAAGAAAAAGAATCGGAGTTTTTCCTTTATGATCCTCACCGAACTCCTGCCACCGGATTTTAGCCTCGTTTTGAGGGGAGAATTGCCACAGAAAGTAGTGATCTTTTACAATGTCATTCATAATAAAAATCATTGATAGCGGATGATAAAACCGGACTTGAAAAGCAATATAGTTTTTTAGGAGAAGAGAAAATTAGGTTTTTATTGATAATAGGGTTAAAATAGTCCTGTTTAACAAAATTTAATCTTATGCTTCAGGTTTCCAGAAAATTTGAATACGGTCTCCATGCAGTTACCTATCTGGCAACCAAGGGGCTTGGTCGGGTGGTAACGGTCAAGGAGATGGCTGATGAGATGGGCTTTTCACAGGAGTTTCTTTCGAAGGCGATGCAGAGTCTCAAACGGGCAGGTATTGCCGCCTCTGTTCAGGGGGTAAAAGGGGGGTACATGCTTGGCAAATCGACAGATCAAATTACCGTTGCCGATATTGCCCTTGCCATTGAGGGAGAGCCGCATCTGGTGCGGTGTGGAGTGAAGGCGGAGCGCTGTGAAATTTTTTCATCATGTCATCACAGGGGTTACATGAATACCCTGCAGCATAAAATACAGGTGCTTCTGGCGGCGACTACCGTTCACTCTCTCTTGAAAGAGGTCGCAGGGTAAGCATTCTGCGGAACGAAAAGTTTTTTAACTGAGCATCCCGAGCTTCGTTTCTTATCTTTGAGTGCAGCTCCGACCTTTTTTTTGCATGAAACCAGATGACATTCTACTATGACCACTCATAGGCTCAAAAATTCAGCCGTTGCTGAAACGAGTCTGCCTGATATCGTCCTCAAAGGCATTAACACCCATAATCTCCGAAATATTTCGGTCTCTATTCCCCGTAACAAGTTTGTGGTGTTTACCGGAGTGAGCGGATCGGGTAAATCAAGTCTCGCCTTCGATACCCTCTACGCAGAAGGTCATCGTCGCTATGTCGAATCCCTTTCAGCCTACGTGCGTCAGTTTCTTGAACGTATGCCGAGGCCCGATATTGAAAGTGTGGAGGGAATTGCTCCGGCCATAGCCATTGAGCAGAAACCCATTCCGAAAAACCCCCGCTCAACGGTTGGTACCGTCTCTGAAATTTATGACTATCTCCGCCTGCTCTATGCCCGTATTGGTAAAATCTACTCTCGCGATACCAATGAGCTTGTTTTGCGCCATACCCCCGATGATGTTAGCTTGCAGGCTGGCTTTTTTGACGAGGGTACAAAATTTTATGCAGGCTTTTTTTTCCCTGCCCATGAGGATGCTGGCCATCACACCTGTTCGGTAGAGGATGAAATTACAAACCTTTTGAAAAAGGGTTTTTTCAGGGTGGTCGCAGGGGAGGAGCTTTTGGACCTCAACCAGGAGGCCTCCTGCAAGCGGGTGGTTGAGATGGCAAATGCCGAGCGCTCAACGCTTCTCGTACTGGTCGATCGTTTTGTGGCTCGTGATGATGAAAAAGTGTTCAGTCGCATATCGCAAGCTGCCGAGAGCTGTTTCAATGAATCGGGAGGGTATGCGGTTTTGAAGGTTGTGGGAGGTAAAACCTACCTCTTCAGTGATCGGCTTGAATTGAACGGTATTGAATATCAGGAGCCCTCTCCCCAGCTTTTCGCCTTCAATTCTCCCATCGGTGCCTGTACGACCTGCCAGGGGTTTGGGCGTATTGGTGGTATTGATGAGGATGCCGTGGTGCCCGACAAGTCGCTCTCGATCGAAGAGGGGGCCATTGCCTGCTGGAATTCGGAAAAGTACCGCTGGAATCTTCAAGCCCTGCTTGAAGTTGCCGATGTTCTTGGTATCCCGGCTGATATGCCCTATGAAAAGCTCTCTTTCAAGCAGAAGGAGATTATCTGGAAGGGGACTTCGGATGGTCGCTATGAGGGGATCTGGCCCTTTTTTGCAGAAATAGAGAAGGAGGCCGGTTACAAGATGCACTACCGGGTCTTTTTAAGCCGGTACCGTGGTTATGCAACCTGTCCCGATTGCGAAGGGAGCCGCCTTAATCCTGATGCACGTCTGGTCAGGGTTTCGGGTCGCCATATCAGCGAGGTTGCACGCATGAACATTGCCGATGCCGCCGACTTTTTCCGCAACCTCAACATTTCGCCCTTTGACCGCAAGGTGGCCGAAGTGGTGCTGCAGGAGATTATCAAGAGACTTGGTTATCTGCTTGATGTAGGTTTGAACTACCTCACCCTCGACCGTCTGACCCATACCCTGAGCGGTGGAGAGTTTCAGCGTATCAATCTTTCGACCTCCCTTGGCTCTCCGCTTGTGGGGGCCATCTACATTCTTGATGAACCGAGCATCGGGCTGCACCAGAGTGATTCTGCCCGTCTCATTACGCTGCTCAGAAAGCTGCGTGACCTGGGCAATACCGTTGTAGTTGTTGAGCATGACCGCGAAATTATTGAGGCTGCTGATGAGGTGATTGATCTCGGTCCCTTTGCTGGCCGTCTTGGCGGCGAGGTGGTTTTTCATGGTTCGGTGGAGGCTATGAAAGAGTCGGGCACCTCATTGACCGCCCGGTACCTCAACGGTATGAAACGCATCGCGGTACCCATCGTGCGCCGAACGGTTGATTTCAGCTCCTGCATTGAAATCACCGGGGCCATGCAGAATAACCTGAAAAATATTGATGTCCGCTTTCCCCTTGGCGTCATGACCTGCGTAACGGGCGTAAGTGGCTCAGGCAAGTCCACCTTGGTCAATGATATCCTCAACAAGGGGATTATGAAGGAGAAGGTTGGCCTGAAGGAGAAGGTTGGCACACACCGCTCGATTTCTGGCGCATGGCTGGTTGACCGCGTGGAGCATGTCGATCAGTCACCCATCGGAAAATCGAGCCGCAGTAACCCTGTGACCTACCTGAAGATATTTGACGACATCCGCACCATTTTTGCACAAACAAAGGATGCGCGGCAAAGGGGGCTCAAGGCGGGCTATTTCTCCTTCAATATTCCTGGCGGACGTTGTGAAACCTGTGCGGGAGAGGGGAGTGTCCACATTGAGATGCAGTTTCTTGCCGACATAGAGGCGGTTTGTGAAGATTGCAACGGTCTCCGTTACAAGGCCGAGACTCTCGAAGTGAAGTACAACGGGCTCTCCATCGCTGAGGTGCTCGCCTTGACGGTTGAGGAGGCCATCACCTTTTTCAGCAAAGAGAGGGCTATTGCGCGAAAACTTCTGGTACTTGATGAGGTTGGCCTTGGCTACATCAAGCTTGGCCAATCCTCAAGCACCCTCTCCGGTGGTGAGGCGCAGCGGCTCAAGCTGGCGAGTTTTATCGCCCATGCCGATACAGCTCACACCCTCTTTATTTTTGATGAGCCGACAACCGGCCTTCATTTTGAAGATATCAACAAGCTTATCTCCTGTTTTGAAAAACTTCTGGAGCAGAAGAACACCCTCGTTATTATTGAGCATAACCCCGATATCATCATGCAGGCCGATTGGGTTATTGATCTCGGACCGGGGGCTGGTGACAAAGGGGGGGGACTTGTGGCTGAGGGAACGCCGGAGGAGATCGCACTCAGAACAGACTCCCTGACCGGTCGCTATCTTCATCCTTCGCTCGAACGTTGACGGGGCTTTTTACACCCGTTAACATCTTGCCGGATTCTCTTCAAGCGTGCCACCATGCAGCCGGATGTGCGGATAGTGAGCGGCGGTGCGCTCTACCCAAACCGACTCTCCCTTGCTGAATCCGCTTTCGTTTTCGGTAACCGAGAGGCGGTTGTTGGCCAGTGCGACGATTTCCTGCAAAAGAAGAGCGAACTGCCGATCTTCTGCTGTGGCTGTATCGTCGCGCATTTTTGACGTTATGCTTTGCAGCTTTTCCAGTGTGACTTTACCGATGGTGCTGTAAAAGATTGGCTGGGTCATGATTTCTTTTTGCGTTGTGAACAAAATCCTCTCCGGTAATAAAGAAATTTTTTGGAGGGAAGTGTAATTTTGTTATTATTGATTGTTCCGTTAGCACTCTGCCTCTTTGAGTGCTAACGGCATAAAACCTTTATTTAAGTCAATAGTATCTTACTATTAAATCTAAAACCCAAACAAGAGAAGACAATGAACTTGAAACCTTTATCTGATCGAGTTATTGTTAAGCCTGCAGCGGCGGAAGAAAAAACCAAGGGCGGCCTTTACATTCCTGATACCGGAAAAGAAAAGCCGCAGTATGGTGAAGTTGTTGCTGTAGGAGCAGGTAAAATTGCCGACAATGGCCAGTTGCTCGAAATGCAGGTCACGGTAGGCAGTAAAGTGCTGTATGGCAAATATTCCGGTACCGAAGTAAGCGTCGAAGGCGAAGATTACCTTATCATGCGCGAGTCGGACATTTTTGCTATTCTTGGCTGATCTGTAATTAACTTTTTTTTTAAACCTACTGGAGGAATGCGTTACAATGACTGCTAAAGATATTCTTTTTGATACTGAAGCCAGAGCCAAACTTAAAATTGGCGTTGACAAGTTGGCCAATGCTGTAAAAGTTACCCTCGGACCTGCCGGACGTAACGTTTTGATCGACAAAAAATTTGGTGCACCAACCTCAACCAAGGATGGCGTTACTGTTGCAAAAGAGATCGAACTTTCGGACCCTTTTGAAAATATGGGCGCACAGATGGTGCGTGAAGTTGCTTCCAAAACCAGCGATGTTGCCGGTGACGGTACCACCACCGCAACCGTTCTTGCACAGGCAATCTATCGTGAGGGCCTGAAGAATGTAACTGCCGGTGCCCGTCCGATTGACCTCAAGAGAGGTATTGACCGCGCTGTCAAAGAGGTTGTTCAGGAGCTGAGAAACATCAGCCGTAGCATCTCTGGTAAAAAAGAGATTGCCCAGGTTGGAACCATTTCCGCCAACAACGATCCTGAAATCGGCGAACTGATTGCCGAAGCGATGGACAAGGTCGGGAAAGATGGTGTTATCACTGTTGAAGAGGCCAAAGGGATGGACACTGAGTTGAAGGTTGTTGAAGGTATGCAGTTTGACCGTGGCTACCTTTCACCCTACTTCGTGACCAATCCTGAAACCATGGATGCCGAGCTCGAAGATCCGCTGATTCTTATCTATGACAAGAAGATCAGCAACATGAAGGAGCTGCTTCCGATTCTTGAAAAATCAGCACAGTCTGGCCGTCCGCTTCTGATCATTTCAGAAGACATCGAAGGCGAGGCTCTTGCAACAATCGTTGTCAACAAGCTTCGTGGCACCTTGAGAGTTTGCGCTGTCAAGGCTCCTGGCTTCGGCGACCGTCGCAAGGCAATGCTTGAAGATATCGCTATTCTTACCGGCGGCACTGTTATTTCCGAAGAGAAGGGCTACAAGCTCGAAAATGCAACCATCTCCTACCTCGGCCAGGCTGGTCGCGTAACCATAGACAAGGATAACACCATCATTGTTGAAGGCAAGGGCGGCGCTGAAGAGATCAAGGCTCGCATCAACGAAATCAAGGGACAGGTTGAAAAATCTACCTCTGATTACGATACAGAAAAATTGCAGGAGCGTCTTGCAAAACTTTCAGGCGGCGTCGCTGTCCTCAACATCGGTGCTTCAACCGAAGTCGAGATGAAAGAGAAGAAAGCCCGTGTTGAAGATGCACTACACGCTACCCGTGCCGCTGTACAGGAAGGTATCGTCGTTGGTGGCGGTGTTGCCCTGATCCGTGCAATCAAGGGTCTTGACCGTGCCATTGCCGACAACGAAGATCAGAAAACCGGTATTGAAATTATCCGCCGTGCACTTGAAGAACCTCTTCGCCAGATTGTGGCAAACACCGGCACCACCGATGGCGCTGTTGTGCTTGAGAAGGTCAAGGCAGGTACAGGTGACTTTGGTTTCAACGCCAGAACAGAGACGTACGAAAACCTGGTTGAAGCAGGTGTGGTCGATCCTACCAAGGTAACCAGAAGCGCTCTTGAGAACGCTGCATCAGTTGCCAGTATTCTTTTGACCACCGAAGCAGCAATTACCGACATCAAGGAAGATAAATCCGACATGCCGTCAATGCCTCCAGGCGGAATGGGTGGAATGGGCGGCATGTATTAATTTTTGGCGCCACCATTTCATATTCATTAAAAAAAGCCAGCCTTCGGGTTGGCTTTTTTTTTATACCTTGCAGAAAAATTATTTACCTGGAAGCACTTATTTATAATCGAGATGAAAGCAGTCGTTCTTTTAAGCGGGGGCATGGACAGCCTTGTTACCACGGCAATGGCTCATGCGCAAGGTTTTGAGCTTGCGGCCATGCATGTCAATTACGGGCAGCGGACGTGGCAGAAGGAGCTGGAGTCGTTCCGCTCAATTTGTAACCACTATAACATAGGGCAGCGACTTGAGGTCAATGCTGATTTTCTTGCCCAAATTGGCGGCTCTTCCTTGACCGACTACTCCATGCCTGTTGGCGGTGCCGACCTTCAGGGTTCTTCAATTCCCACCAGTTATGTGCCATTCCGCAATGCCGGTTTTCTCTCAATGGCGGTCAGTTGGTCGGAAGTTATTGGTGCCAGCAAGATTTTTATCGGGGCGGTGGAGGAGGACTCTTCCGGTTATCCTGACTGCCGCAAGGTTTTTTATGATGCTTTCAATAAGGTTATAGAGCTTGGCACGAAACCGGAAACGGCGATCGAAATTCTGACACCGCTTATTGAGATGCAGAAGTCGGAGATTGTTGGAAAAGGGATTGAGCTCTCCGCACCCTTTGCATTGAGCTGGTCATGCTATAAAAGTGAGGGGAGTGCCTGCGGTCTTTGCGACAGTTGCGCCCGGCGACTCAGGGCTTTCAGTCAGGCGGGCCTGCGCGACCCAATTGATTATGAAGAGCGTCCGCTGTATATTTAACCCTTTGCAGTCACAGATAGAGTAATATTCACTTTTCAAATCTGCTTCAGCCATGAAATCAGTTAAAGCACTCTCTTTTGAACCCGACTCCTCGGCAGCAAGGTTCAGGCTCTCGTTTGGCCTTATGGCAGCCATCTGGATTCTCGGCCTTGTCGGTCATTTTACATTTCTGCTGGAGTGGCCAGCTCTTGCACTGTATGTTCTTGGTTCCATTGGCCTGGTGCTCTGGAGGGGTAAAAAGAACGGGGAGTGGACGGAGATGTATCTTGCAGGAGGAGATCTTCGCAAGTCACTTTTGTGGGGCCTCATTGGCGGTCTCCTCTTGTTACTGTTTGCCATGATGAATACTGCCATGATGAAGAATCAAAACAGTGCTGCAATGATGTCCGGGATGCGGTATCTTCTTGTTAATTGTTCGCTGATATACCTCTTTCCCGTGCTGATTTTGGCAGAGGAATTTCTCTGGCGAGGTATCATGTTTGCTGCCATGGTTGAGAGGGGGTTTAATAAACATCTTACGGTATTTCTGACGACATTGTTTTTTTTTATTAATCATTTTGCTGTTGCTCCGGTTGGTATTATGGAGAGGTTTTTTCTGGCACTGATGGCAATTCCACTTGGCATCATTAACGGCTATATCGCTGTGAACACCAGAAATGTCTGGGGTTGTGTTCTCTTGCACATGATTGTCATGACGTCCATGATGGTAGCCATTCGGTTTATCTTGTAGTAGTCCATACAGACCAATGCAATAATATTATTTATGCCTCAAAACAGAATCACCACCCTTTTGCTACAGGATAAAAAACTCCTGATCGCCTATTACATGCCCGAGTTTCCGGTTATAGGTTCGACGCTTCCGGTGCTTGAGGCGCTGGAGGAGAGCGGCGCCGATATCATCGAGCTTGGTATGCCCTATTCCGACCCAATCGGGGATGGCCCGGTTATTCAGGATGCGGCCCATATCGCTATTCGCAACGGTGTGACTATCAGGCGTCTTCTTGAGCTGGTGCGGATAGCCCGCCAGGGCGAAGGATGCCGGGCGATTACGGTTCCCATTCTCCTCATGGGTTACTGCAATCCCGTTATTGTGTATGGTGTTGATTCTTTTTTGCACGATGCCCGCGAAGCGGGGGTTGACGGGCTGCTGATTCCCGATCTTCCTCCCGAAGAGGCAGCAGATTTTCTCACAAAGGCAAAAAAAATTGGCTTGACGGTTGTGTTTTTGATTTCACCGGTCACTCCGCCTGAAAGGATTGAGCTGATTGATGACCTCTCGACCGATTTTTCCTACTGCCTTGCGGTCAATGGTACAACAGGTACGGCAAAGCTCTCTGATGCGGCGTCGGGGGAGGCGGTTGACGACTATCTGAAAAGGGTGCGTCGGTATACCCGGAAAAAGTTTGTGGTTGGCTTCGGTATCAAGGACAAGGCTCGTGTTGAGTCGATGTGGCAGTTTGCCGATGGTGCCGTTGTGGGGAGTGCCCTTTTGCAGCATATTGCCGGCTCTGCGACCCCTGAAGAGAGTGCCCGCCTTGCCGCCGGGTTCTGGAAAACGCTGCGCTGAGCCGATGCACGCTCTTGACAACGCTGAACAGCACTTGCCCTCCGTTGATATCATTATTCCTTACTACAGGCGGCGCGACATGCTTGAGCGTTGCCTTGACTCGCTCGAACAGTGCAGTTACCCCTCCGTTGGCATTATTGTGGTTGACAATGGCGGAACGGAGGCGGGCCTCATCTTTCTGGTCAAGCGCTATCGCAATGCGCGATTGTTGCGATTGGCGGAAAACAGGGGTTATGCCGGAGGTTGTAATGCAGGGCTTAAAAGCTCTACGGCTGACTATGTGGTTTTTATGAATGACGATACGGAGCATGACCCGTTGTGGCTTGAGCAACTTGTCAGCGTAGCGCTTGAGGATGATCGCATTGGCGCTCTGCAACCAAAAATCCTTGCGCTGAAGCCCTGCAAAAAGGGGAAAAAGGTGTTTGATTATGCCGGTGCAGCGGGAGGCATGATTGACCGGCTTGGCTATCCCTGGTGCCTTGGTCGTACTTTTTCGGGGGTTGAGCCAGACAATGGCCAGTATGACAACGGGCAGGATATTTTTTGGGCCTCCGGTGTTGCCATGTTTGTCCAGAGGAGGGTGGCCGAAGCGCTTGGCGGGTTCGATGAAGATTTTTTTATGCAGATGGAGGAGATCGACCTCTCCTGGCGGATGAAGCTCGCCGGTTACCGGGTTCGATCGGTTCCATCCTCTGTTGTTTTGCATGAAGGGGGAGCGTCGCTTCAAGGCGGATCGGCGGAAAAAATATATTTCAATCACCGCAACAATGTGGCCATGCTCCTGAAGAACCTTGGTACGGCGGGGCTTCTCTGGGTGATTCCGCTGCGACTGTTGCTCGACTTGGCGTCAGCGCTTTACTATCTCACCCAGTTTCCTGGTGCTCTGAAAAAATCAGGAGCGGTTTTTCGGGCATGGTGGTTTACTATCCGGAGCATTGCTGCGATCATGAAGAAACGTCGGATGGTGCAATCGTCAAGGGTTGTCGGCGACCGCTCCATTTTCCGTCACTCACCGCTCTCACTCATTGCGAGGAGAGGATAGGGTGTTTTCGGTGCTCAGTTCGGACTGTTTTTTCATTGCGAGCATCATCAGTGGACAGTCACGGTTCTGTACATTTCTTACCGCAAACGGCGGGGCATAAAAATCGGGCTTGACTTCAGCCTTGTAGGTCAGAAAGGTTCCTGCCCCCTGCGGGTAATCGACCAGAAGCCATTCCCCCTGATAGATCTTGAAGTCACCGGTAATTTGCTGAAAACAGAGGCGTGTCAGATGCTCTCCCCACACCTTCATTTTTATGTAGACCTCCTTTGAGAAGATAAACATTCGGCTTTTTCCTTTCTCAAACATCACTTTTTCAACGCCGTTGTCTGAAATGAGACCGCTGTCGATCACATTGGGGACGAAATTTTTGTGATTGTTGTAATCGGTGATCACCTGCCACACCTTTTTTGGCGGTGCCGCTATATAAATTTTGCCCTCCACGCCGGTAACTCCCTCTTCAAGGGGGGAGATAGCCACAATAACCTCTCCACTCAAGAGTTTGTTCATCTCTTCCGACAGGCCATCACCTTTCACCGCCGTTACGGGCAGTGCCATGAGAGGAGCGGAGAGAATTGTTAATAGCAAAGCCATGAGTGGCAGTGCTCTTAGGTGCAATTGACGTATGAATTTTTGCATGTGAGAATAGAGTTATAAGTGAAATAAATGTCTGATTCCGGATTTTTTCCGTTGGAGTCAGCTCAATTGCCGGGTTTATCGTTTTGGAGATGGGAGATGGCCCCATTTCACCATGTCGTTGACGGTTTCAATGATGCTTTTTTTGACATCCATGAAAGAGAGCTGAAGTTCGCGCCTGATTTTTGAGTTGTCATAGCGCATGGTTCGCCCGATGGTTGTACGGATATACATTCCGGTATCCCTCGGTTGTGTGAACGAGAGTACCTTCATGAGCAGTGTCCCTATTTTTCCTGAAAGATCGATTTTTGGCAGTGCATAACTTCCAAATCCGGAGGATTTGAGCAGCGCAACCACCTCTCTCATCTGTAACGCTTCGGCGGAGCAAAGATAGCGACCGCTTGCCGTATCAGTTTCCATTGCAAGAAGATGCGCTTTTGCCACATCCCGTACATCAACAAACCCCCAGTTCATATCCATAATTCCGGGGTAGACGCCCATCATGATGTCACGAATTATCTGGTTGGAGGTATTGAGCGATGGCGTGATGGATGGGCCGATGACCATAAATGGGTTGATGACAACCAGATCAAAGGGTGGCTTTTTTTTCATGATGAAATCCCATGCGGCAAGTTCGGCGGCCGTTTTTGAGAAGTGGTAGGGGTTCCTCTCAAGAGAGGACATGATGTTCCAGTCTTTTTCAGTAAAAACTTTATTGCTGTCGGGTTCGTCGGTAATGGCGGTAATTGAGGAGGTGAAAATTACCCGTTTGACTGAGCCCGATTTCAGGCAGCTCTCAAGGACACTTTCGGTTCCGTTCACCGCAGGATCAACCAGATCGGTTTGCGGATTTTTGACATTCATGGTGTAGGGGCTTGCAGTATGGAGCACAAAGTCGCACCCTTCGACGATTTTGTCATACGAGCCTTCCGAAAGAAGATTTGCCTCTACAAGTTCAAGTCGCTCCGCAGCACCGGGTAGTGCAAGAAGGAAGGGATAGTTTTTCGGACTTTTGCGTACGCTGCCCCTGACGTGGTATCCCTTCTCCAGCAGTTCTCTGACGATATGGGTGGCTATAAATCCGGATGCTCCGGTAACGCATACTGGCTTGTTGCTCTTCATGGTAATTTTTATGATGGAATGATTGCTGGTGAAACTCTTCCACTTAATAAAGGTGGCCAAGTGGATGCTGAATTGACGACATCAGCCGCAGTACCCCAGACTAATGAAGGTATACAAAAAAAAGATTTATTCTTACGCAAAAAGTGGTTCAGCATGGATAATGACCCTTCCCGCGTTGGGCAGGGCACGGTAGATGGCACCTTCGAGCTGGCTGGTCAGGGAGTGTACCTCTTCAAGAAGTACCTCATCGTTGAATGAGCAATGGAGGGTAATGAAGAGTTTTTCCTTTTCTGTTTTATGGATATGGATCTCGTGCACATCCAGGATTTTATCGATACCTTGTGATGCCTTGATAATGGTATCACACACAAGCTTTTCTTCTCCTCGTTGAAGGGGGGCGGCAGAGCACTCTTCGTTGCGGAGTGGATCAATATGGATGCAGATATCGAGCTCTCCGTCGAACTCCCTGTGCAGCTCCTTTTCAAGGGCGTTAACGGTATCGTGCGCCTGCTTTATGGTGAGTCGCTGGTCGATTTCCACATCAAAACAGATGTGTTTTTTCTCTTCAGTGAGGTTTGTCGAAATGTTATGGGCATGAAGATTGTGATTGAGACCTATAACGTGCACCCGTTCAGCGATGGTTTCGCTGTTGAGCGCAATGGGGCGAGTGTTGATGGTGATATCGCCTACGGGAAACTCTTCGCGCACTTTTTTCTCAATATCGGCACATATTACCTGTACTTTTTCAACCGAGAGGGTTCTGTTGACACAGATGGCCATTTCAATGAAGACCTGTGGCCCGGTCGGTTTTACGCGGATCTTGTCGATGGCGATGACGCCGCCGATCGCCAGGGTTACCTCCTCAATACGGTCAGCCAGACCTTCCGGCGCGGCGTCGATGAGTACATCAATGGTTTTTTTTCCCAGGCTGAATGCGGCCCACCCTACCAGCAGGGCAACGGCAATACCGGCAACAGCATCCGCCCAGGTGATTCCGAGGGAGACGAAAACAAGACCGAGAAGCACGACCGCAGAGCTGAGAATATCGGAGCTGAAGTGGAGTGCATCGGCTTCGAGGGCCTGACTATTGGTCTCTTTGGCAACTCTCGTCAGTGCCCTCGAACGGGAAAAATCAACAACAATCGAGATCACCATAACGGCTACGGCATACCAATACCAGGTAACATCAATCTCTGTTTTTCCGGCAATCAGCCGTTCCGTTGCGGTCGAGATGATCCAGACGCTCGTTACGATGAGAAGACCGGTTTCAATGAGTGCCGAGACGCTTTCAACCTTGGCATGTCCATAGTGGTGTTTGCTGTCGGCTGGTTTATCGCTCATTCTGACCGCGAAGAGGGTCAGTGAGGCAGCGCCAAAGTCGAGTGCAGAGTGGGCCGCTTCGGAGATAATGCCGATACTGCCGGTCATGATGCCGACAACAAGTTTCATGAGCGTAAGAAAAAGGCTTGCCAGAACCGAGCTGAGGGCAATCTGCTTTTTTTTATGATTGTTTTCCATCAGTGTTGGTGTGTATGTCGCCATGATGGCTTTTCGAAAGTTTTTGATAAATGTTCAATTTTTTTTTCGCCCTGTCAGGCGAAACGACAAAAGAGCTGCAAACAGATCCCTGCCGCCTGATAATAGCACGAATTGCCTTCAGTTTATAATGCGGGAGGGCGAAATCTGGAGAATTTGTTTTTTTTTGCAGCATTCTTTTGGTGGAAACCAAAAATAATTCTTTTGCCATTTTCTTGTTTCGAACGTATATTTTATGTGTTGTAGCGTCGTTTTTGGCTTGGAACGGTTTAAAACAAGAATCTTTATTTTCGATCGAGTTTCAGAAATTCTCTTTTGATATCGTTTTTTTTGTCGTTGATAAAGTAAAAATGCGTTATTTTGGGGTGACAAAGTGAATAGCGAGTGTCGTTGGTGGAGTGGCTTTCGGGTATTGTTTCTCTTTGTGTTTCTCTTCTGTATTATTGGACATGGAGGGGTTGTATCGGCGGTAGTCAACAGGGATGCTGAAGAGCTCTATACTTCAGAAGAGTATGAGTCAGACCTTGCAGTTGCACGGCAAATGGTTGAGAGTGCCGAAAAAAATCTTGGAGCCTTTCATCCTGACCTTGCGCTGTGTCTCAATAATCTTGGCGCACTCTACTTCGTCCATGACCGCTATGACGAAGCGGCTCCTTTTCTTCGTCAAGCTCTTTCTATCCGTGAAAAAATTCTCAATCCCCAGCATCCTGATGTTGCTCTCAGTATGAATAATCTGGCAGAGGTTTACAGGGCTCAGGGAAAATACAACGAGGCGGAACCGCTCTATCGGCGTGCACTCGCTATTCGCGAAAAAATTCATGGCTCCGCTCACCCCGACGTGGCACTTAGTCAGGCAAACCTTTCGGAGCTCTATCGTCTTCAGTGTCAGTATGGAGAAGCAGAGTCTCTCTGCAAGCGAGCACTCGTTTCCCGCGAAAAGAATCCCAATACTTCCCTGTCTGACAGGGCCCAGAGTATGAACAACCTTGGAAAGATTTTTGTTGCTACAGGTCGCTTGCAGCAGGCTGAGTCATTCTACCTCAGAGCGTTGAATCTTTGGCGACAGAGCTTTGGCAGTGATCATCCAGTGACAGCAAAGCCATTGAACAATCTTGCAGAGTTGTATCGTATGGAGGGTCGCTACGGCGAAGCTGAGACCTTTGGGCTGCGTTCACTTGCCCTTCGTGAAAAGTTCTTTGGTCACGACCATCCTGCTGTGGCACTCACTCTCAACAATCTGGCCGCACTGTATTTTACCCTCGGTCGGTATAGCGATGCTGAACTGCTTTATCAGCGTGCACTTGCCATTCGTGAGAAAACCCTTGGCCCTGACCATCCTGCTGTAGCTACCAGTCTCAACAACCTTGCAGGGCTTTATTTTGCTTTGGGTCGGTTGATGGAGGCTGAACCCCTTTTCCAGCGGGCACTCGCCATTCGGAAGAAAATTTTCAGGCCGAAGCATCCTGAAATTTTAGCAGTCATGAACAATCTCTCCGGGCTCTATGTTGCCAACAGCAGATACGATGATGCTGTGCGGTTATCGGCGGATGTGTTTGCCATGCGTCAAAAGTTTATGGGTGCCGACCATCCTGATGTGGCAACAACGTTCAATAACCTTGCAGGAGTCAACTTTTCCCTGGGGAGGTATAAAACTGCAGAAAGTCTCTATTTGCGTGCAATCACCATCAGAGAGAAAATGTATTCACACTCTCCGCTTGATCTCGCAATCAGTATCAATAACCTCGGAGAACTCTATCGTTCGCAAGGTCGCTTTCCCGAGGCATCGCAGTGCTTCCGTCGAGCCCTTGCTATTCGTGAGCACTATTTTGGTGGAGAAAATATCAATGTGGCAGAGAGTCTCAATAATCTCGCACTCTTGTATAAAAACCAGGCCAGATACGGCGAGGCTGAATCGCTCTGCCTGCATGCACTTGCCATTCGGGAAAAAACCTTTGGCCCGTTGCATCCCGATGTAGCAATCAGCCTCAACAACCTCGCGTCGCTTTATTATGCAGAGGGCCGTTATGCAGAGGCTGAACCACTCTATCTGCGTGCACAAACCATCAATAACAAAGTTTTTCCTGTTTTTCGTCCCGTTACGGCTCTCTTTTTGAATAACCTTGCAGAGCTCAAAAATGCTCAAGGCAACTACCCGGAGGCTGAATCTCTTTGGCGACGTGCCCTTGTTATCCAGGAAAAGCTTCTGGGCAGCAATCATCCTGATGTTGCGACGACGCTTAATAACCTCGCTGAGTTGTTTCGTCTTGAGGGTCGATACCCTGAAGCATTGACTCTTTTCAAGCGTTCGCTCTCCATTCGGGAAAAAATCAGTGGGAAGGCAATACATCCTGCCCTGGCAGTAACTTTGAATAACCTTGCCTTGCTGTACAGTGCTATGCAACAACAAAAGGAGGCTCTCGCTCTTTACAGGCGCGCTCTCGCTATTCAGGAAAAGACGGTGGGCAAGAATCATCCTGATGTAGCAACGACCATCAACAATATTGCAGCACTCTATATTGCGGAAGGCCGATACGGGGAGGCTGAGCCTCTCTGCAAGCGTGCGCTGGCAATTGCAGAAAAAACCCAGGGAATTCTTCACCCCAAAGTCGCAGCAGTATTTGATAATCTTGCGTTTATCTATCGAAAAACAGGAAGGCAGGAGGATGCTGACAGAATGGAACAAGGTGCAAAACGTATCAGGGAGGAGACTCGATGATAAATCTGTTTGCTGAAACTGCCGTCCGGAAATTTTTGCTGCTTGTGCTCGCCTGTTTGTGCAGCGTGGTTACTGCTGTTTTTGTTGCGAGGGCGGAAGCGCTCAAAAGTGGCAACCTCCATGAGGGTGAAAGGGTAGCCTACCTTTTGCCGACAGATAAAGAGGAACGGCACAGGGGCTCACAACAACACGGCATCATTGCTGCGGTATCAGATATCTCAACCCCTCTTACCTGGCTTGAGGCAAAAGAGACATGCGACAGCCTCACCTGGCGTGGCTTTTCGGATTGGTCACTTCCTGACAAGGAGGAGCTTGGGAAACTCTTTGAGGGAAAATCGGTGATTGGAGGATTTCGGGATGCCGATTATTGGAGTTCTTCAACTGATAAACCCTACAGAGCCTGGAGCAAGAGCTTCGTGGATGGCAAAGAGGATATTCGCTCTTTGGATAATCGCTTGTGGGTCAGACCCATAAGGATATTCTGATGAATTGTTTTTTTGTAAAAAAATGGAGATGATATGAAAAATTATCCAAAAATAGTGCCAGCCCGAGTGCTGGAGCTTCTGTTGCTTACCGCTCTGGGTATGACAACTCTTTCTCCACTCTCTCTGGCAGCGCCTCTTATGGTTGGCGATGAATATGGAGGCGGGAAAGTTGTCTATATCTATCAACCAGGTGACAAAGGTTTTGCAGAAAAGGCCGATCAGGCTGTCATTGTTGCAAAAGCTGATGTTTCTGCAAGCATCTCCTGGTCTGATACCAGAAGCTCAACTGACAAGCTGGAAGGGATCGGTTCCCATGACGGGAATTTGCATGAACGCACAAGGCAGGCCCGGAATGTGCCGGTGGAGCCCGATTTTCAGTCAATACGGTAACGTGGTGCTGATTGCTGAGCTGACTTCCGGCTTTTTCGCGTCCATGTTCACGCTTTTTTGTATGTTGGGACGACAAGGTTTTCTTTTGTGACGTTGTTGCGGTAATGGTAAACTAATTTGTTTTATTATATGATTTTAGTATGAAAATCGGTATTTCGTGTCACCATACTTATGGGGGGAGTGGAGCCATTGCGGCCGAACTGGGCAAGGCGCTCGCAACCAAGGGGCACATCGTTCATTTTTTCAGCCAGGCGGCTCCCTTCCGGCTTGGAGCCTTTTCGCGCAATATCTTCTGCCATGAGATTGAGGTGATGCACTATCCTCTTTTTGAGAGCCCCTTTTACTCTCTTGCCCTTGCCTCCAAAATTGCCGATATCGCCTCTTATGAAAAGCTTGATATTGTCCACGCCCACTACGCCATTCCCCATGCACTGAGCGCCATGCTTGCCCGTCAGATGCTTGAGGACAAGTGTTCTGAATCGAAGTGTTTCAAGCTGGTAACGACGCTGCATGGCACCGATATCACGGTTGTGGGTGCTGACCGGTGGATGCAGGATGTTGTGAGGCTTGCCATCAACAAGTCTGACGGGGTGACGGCTGTGTCGGCATGGCTGAAGGAGGAGACGGTGAGGATGTTCAGCCCGAAAAAGGAGATTACGGTCATCCCCAATTTTGTTGATACCTCACTTTTTTTTCGCACTTCAAAACCGGAAATTCGTGAACAACTGGGCCTTGGGGATGAAAAGATTGTGATCCATATCTCCAATTTCAGGCCGGTAAAATGTATCGGCGATATTATCCGGGTTTTTTATGCAGTGAGCCGTCGTACAAAGGCAACGCTGCTGCTTGTGGGTGACGGGCCGGAACGCAGTGATGCTGAAATCCAGGTTCGTCAGTTGGGCATTGTTGATCGGGTACGCTTTCTCGGCAAGCTTGATGATATTGTGCCGCTGCTCTCCATTGCCGACATCATGCTGATGCCGAGCAATGCTGAGTCATTCGGACTTGCTGCGCTTGAGGCCATGGCCTGTGGAGTACCAGTCGTGGCAACCATGGCTGGCGGCTTTTCAGAGTTTATTGTGCCGGGAACCCACGGCTATCTGCACGCTCCCGGAGACATCAAGGCCATGACAGAGAGTGCGCTTCTTCTGCTTTCAGACCATGCTCACTGGCTTGAGTGCTCCAACGCATGTGTTCAACAGGCGAAGCAGTACGAGACAGCTTCACTTGTTGAGAACTACGAGGCATATTATGCGGGGCTTCTTGCTGCGCCGTAACGGCGGTACCCCTCTCTTTACTCTTTAGTAGCGCTTGGTTGTCAGAAGCACACTCCGGTATTTTTCAAGATTTTCGAGTACCTCGCCTGTACCTCTGGCAACAGCAGTAAGGGGATCTTCGCTGATATGCACGGCAAGCTTTGTCTCTTCGCTGATTCTTTTGTCGAGCCCCTTGATGAGCGATCCGCCGCCGGCAAGGAAGAGTCCCCGGTCAAAAATGTCGGCCGAAAGCTCCGGTTTGGTCACTTCAAGGCTTTTCTTGATGGAGGTGATAATTTGTCCGATCGGGGTGGCAATGGCTTCCCTGATAGTTGCTGAGTTGACCTCACGCTCTTCGGGAAGGGCGGTCACAAGGTTTCTGCCTCTGACCATCATGGTAAGCTCTTTTTCCAGCTTATAGGCCGATGCAATTTTTATTTTCACATCTTCAGCCGTACGTTCGCCGATGGCGAGGCTGTATGCCTTGCGGAAGTGACGGACAATCGCATTGGTGATATCGGTTCCGGCAACCCTGAGCGATTCGCCCGATGCAATACCGCCAAGTGAAATAACGGCAATCTCCGTCGTGCCACCCCCGATATCAACGATCATATTGCCCATTGGCTCTTTGACATCAAGCCCGATACCGATTGCTGCGGCCATCGGCTCAGTGACCAAATAGACCTCTTTGGCACCGACATGTTCGGCAGAGTCGCGTACAGCCCTTTTTTCAACTTCGGTGATGCCTGAGGGGATACCGATAACCATTCGGCGGATGCCGAATGAAAACTGGGTTTTGGTTTTATTGATCAACCCCTTGATTAACTCCTCTGTGGCCTCATAATCGGCAATAACACCGTTGGCAAGCGGCCGGATTGTCAAAATGCCTGGATGGGTTTTTTCATGCATGAGAAGAGCTTCATGTCCGATAGCCACAATTTTTCCCGTATTGCGCTCGCGGGCTACGATTGATGGCTCATTTAAAATCACGCCCTGACCTCGGATAAAAATCAACGTGTTCGCCGTTCCGAGATCAATGGCGATATCGCGGAACAGATTGCTGAAAAAACTCATAGTATCGTGGTTCTATATCTCTCTCATAGTGGCTTGGAATGGAGCCTGCTCAGGCTATATTCCAAGGGTTCAACTGAATCTCTAAAGGTAGATTAATGCAACTTTTTTTCAAATCAAAAAATTGTTTCATTGACTACTTTTTTTTAGGCAGTTTTCTCCGGTTTTGAGCTTATGGGTCGGGATTTCGATAAATTAAGCTCTTGAGTTACATTGTTCCAATCAAGTTTTTGAGGCCAGATAACCAAAAAAGAGGCAAGAAGTGTTGCACATATATCGTTTTTCTGAAGATCGTTCAGCCCTGAAAGAGCAATTGGCCCGGAGTGTTACGTTTGACGATGCTGTTCAGTTGGCTGTTGAAGAGATCTTGCTGCAGGTACGCCAGCGTGGAGATGGCGCGGTACTCGATTATACCGAGCGCTTTCAGGGAGTCCGATTGACTGAGATGCAGCTCTCTGCTGAAGCAATACAGGAGGCATTTGAGTGTGCAGATCCAGCTTTTCTTGCCGTGCTTAAGGAGGCATACGGCAATATTGTCCGGTTTCATGAGCACGAGGTGGAGAAAAGTTTTTTTTATGAGGCCGATGGGGGAGTCTTGCTCGGTCAGCGGGTAACTCCCATGGATCGAGCCCTGCTCTATGTTCCGGGTGGACAAGCCTCCTATCCCTCTTCAGTGCTTATGAATGCGGCACCGGCAAACGTGGCCGGGGTCAAGCATATTTGTATGACCACTCCCTGTGATGCTTCGGGCGAGGTCAGCCCCAATATTCTTGCTGCTGCTGCAGTTGCCGGTATCAGCTCGGTCTACAAACTTGGCGGAGCCCAGGCAATAGCGGCTTTTGCTTATGGTACCGAAACCATTTCGAAGGTTGATATCATCACTGGTCCGGGTAACAAATATGTGGCCCTGGCCAAAAAGCAGCTCTTCGGCCACGTTGCCATCGACAGTATAGCGGGCCCCTCTGAGGTGGTTATCATTGCCGACGCATCAGCCAATCCTGAGTTTATTGTGCTTGACATGTTTGCCCAGGCAGAGCATGACGCAGACGCATCGGCGGTGCTCATCACTCCCTCTGAATCGTTGGCCCAGGCTGTAAGGGAGTGTGCGGAGGCACGCTTGCCCGAAATGCTTCGGCGTGAGATTATTGCCTCTTCGTTGCAGCATAACGGCGCCATTGTGCTGGTCAGCTCACTTGAAGAGGCCTGCTTGGTCTCCGATATGATTGCTCCTGAGCATCTCGAACTGCATGTCGAACATCCTTGGGAGATTTTGCCGGATATTCATCATGCTGGCGCCATTTTTATGGGTGGCTACTCCTGCGAAACCGTTGGTGACTATTTTGCCGGACCGAACCATACCTTGCCGACCAATGGCACGGCACGTTTTTTTTCACCGCTTTCGGTGCGTGACTTTGTCAAGCACACCTCAATCATCTCCTATTCAAAACAGCAGATGCTTCGTTGTGGAGAGAAAATTGCCGCTTTTGCTGATCGTGAAGGGCTTCAGGCTCACGGTGAGGCCGTCAGGGCAAGATTGAGATCGCTATGAGAGCGGCTGACTTTGATTATGAACTGGCGGAGGAGAGAATAGCCAAGTATCCGCCTCTGGAGCGTGGTTCGACCCGTCTATTGGTGGTTAACCGCCACTCTGGTGCCCTTGAGCACACCTCTTATGCAAGCCTTGATGCTTTTTTGCAGTCAGGAGATCTTCTTGTGCTTAACAACACGAAAGTTATCCGTGCGCGACTTTTTGCCTGCAAGCCAACCGGCGCAAAAATTGAGCTGATGCTTCTTGAGAAGCACTGTGAAGAACAAAATCTGGTGCTCTATCGGGGCAAGCTGAAAAAAGGCGACAAGCTGGTAGCGCACGATCATGAACTGCTGGTGACCGAGCTTGTCGAGCAGGGAATTGCCCGTATTGCCCTCTGCGGGGAGCAATCACTCACCACTCTCTTCGACCGTTTCGGGGGGGTGCCCATTCCTCCCTATCTCAAACGGGATGCGGAGGAGGTAGACCGTGAGCGCTACCAGACGGTATTTGCCGAATTGCCCGGTTCAGTAGCAGCACCGACCGCCTCATTGAACATGACTGCCGAACTGCTTGAAAAACTTCGCATGAAGGGCGTTGATGTGGTTTCCCTGACGCTTCATGTCGGTCTGGGTACCTTTCTTCCAGTCAGAGTGGATGCGCTTGAGGAGCATCTTATGCACCGTGAGTTTTACTCAATCCCACCGGAGTGTGCTCGAAAAATCCGCAGGGTAAAAGCGGCTGGAGGAAGGGTTATTGCCGTCGGAACAACTGTTACCAGAGCGCTGGAACATGCTGGAGAGCGCATTGAGCACTTTGAGGGAGATGAACCGCTGAGAGGCGAAGCAGACATTTTTATCTATCCCGGCTATCACTTCCGCATTATTGATCGGCTTTTGACCAACTTTCATGCGCCACGCTCAACCGTACTCATGCTTACAGCCGCATTTGCCGGTCCCGACAAGCTGCGCAATGCCTACCGTGAAGCGCTTGACCAGGGGTACAATTTTCTCAGTTATGGTGACAGCATGTTTATCGCTTAGAATTTTGTTTTCCTCAATCGCTCTTTTCGTATCTCTGCCTTAAAGAGAGAGGTTGAATTTCTTCCGATCCTGAAAAAATTAGTTGTTTTTGCCGCTATCGAAAAGAAGCTCTCTTGTTTATAAAAGGGAGGTATGGTATTATTAAAGTTGTTCGCTTGTTGCGTGACAGCAGAGAGGCCTTCCCGGCATTTTCTTTGAAGGACATTTATTTCAAACATACATAACAGTGGGAGATTGACCTTATGAGTCTTGTAGACCAGTATCGCGCACATACCGAAGAGAGAGCAAAGCTCAGCATTCCGCCCTTACCCTTGACGGTCGAACAGACTCGTTTGCTTGTTGACTTGCTTCAGCAGGAGAGTGTCGGGGAAAAAGAGTATCTGCTTGAGTTGTTTTGTGAGCATGTCAGCCCGGGTGTTGATGAGGCTGCGTTTGAAAAAGCGGCTTTTCTTGATGCAATTCTCAAGGGAACAGCCTCCTGTCCGGTCATTGAGGATGTTGAGGCGGTCAGAATTTTAGGCACCATGCTTGGTGGCTACAATGTCAAGCCTCTCGTTGATGCGCTCAGTCATGACGATCCTGCAATATGCCGCGAAGCGGCGGCAATGCTGAAAAACACCCTTCTGGTCTATGACCTCTTTGATGTTGTTGTTGAGCTCTCAAAAACCAACTCTCATGCAGAAGAGGTGCTTAAATCCTGGGCCGAAGCGGAATGGTTTACCTCGAAACCTGCATTGCCCGAAAAAATGACCCTTACAGTTTTCAAGGTGCCCGGTGAAACCAATACGGATGACCTCTCTCCTGCCAGTGAGGCTTTTACCCGCAGTGATATTCCCCTTCATGCCCGTTGCATGCTTGGCACCAAAATAACCGATCCGATAGAGACCATTGCCAGGCTGAAAACAAAAGGCTATCCGCTCGCTTATGTAGGCGATGTTGTCGGTACAGGATCGAGCAGGAAGTCGGGTATAAACTCGGTTCAGTGGCATATTGGTAACGATATTGCGGCTGTACCGAACAAACGGACAGGCGGCGTGGTGATTGGCAGTACTATTGCCCCCATTTTTTTCAATACGGCTGAAGACTCGGGCGCCTTGCCGATTCAGGCTGATGTAACGGCAATGGAGATGGGTGATGTCATTGACGTCGATCTCTCCCTTGGCACCATAGAGAAGGGTGGTGAGGTTATTGCACGTTTCGATCTTACTCCCAATACAATTGCAGACGAGGTGCGCGCCGGAGGGCGTATTCCACTGATTATTGGCCGAACCCTGACCAGAAAGGCCCGCAAGGTGCTCGGATTGGGTGAAGACACCCTCTTTATGCGTCCTGAACAGCCGGCAGACAGTGGAAAAGGGTATACGCTTGCACAAAAAATGATCGGCAAGGCGTGTGGTTTGCCGGGGGTTCGTCCGGGAATGTACGTTGAGCCTGAGACGCTGACGGTTGGCTCACAGGATACCACAGGGGCCATGACCCGTGACGAGGTAAAAGAGTTTGCGGCACTCAGTTTCAGCGCCGATCTCCTCATGCAGAGCTTTTGCCATACCTCAGCCTATCCCAAGCCTTCCGATGTAAAGTTGCATCGCACCCTTCCCTACTTTATTATGAGCAGGGGCGGGGTTTCGCTGAAACCCGGAGATGGTGTTATTCACACGTGGCTGAATCGTATGGTGTTGCCCGATACGCTCGGCACTGGTGCTGACTCTCATACCCGTTTTCCAATCGGTATTTCCTTCCCGGCTGGTTCCGGGCTTGTCGCTTTTGCCGGTGTTACCGGATCGATGCCACTCAATGTCCCTGAATCGGTGCTCGTGCGTTTTACGGGTGAACTTCAGAAAGGCATTACGCTGCGTGATCTTGTCAACGCCATTCCTTATGTGGCCATAAAGCAGGGGTTGCTGACGGTCGAAAAGAAAGGGAAGAAAAATGTTTTTGCCGGACGTATCCTTGAAATCGAAGGGTTGCCGAAGCTCAAGGTTGAGCAGGCCTTTGAACTCAGTGATGCCTCTGCTGAACGGAGTGCTGCGGCATGTACCGTACGGCTCGATAAAGAGCCTGTCATCGAATATCTCAGTTCAAACATCACTTTGCTTGAGCAGATGATTGAAGAGGGCTATGGCGATGCAGAGACCCTTAAACGCCGTATTTGCAAAATGCAGGCATGGCTTCAAAACCCCACACTCCTTGAGCCCGATGCTGATGCCGAGTATGCTGCAGTAATTGATGTTGACATGAGCAAAATTACCGAGCCGATTCTTGCCTGCCCCAACGATCCCGATGATGTTATGACGCTTGGCGAGGTACTGCTCGACAGCGACAAACCCAAAATCATTGATGAGGTCTTTGTCGGAAGCTGTATGACCAATGTCGGTCATTTCCGTGCTCTCGGTGAAATTTTGCGGAACCAGGGTGTTGCTCCCGTCAAACTCTGGATTGTTCCTCCTACAAAGATGGATATGATAAAGCTGGTCGGGGAGGGCTATTACTCGGTATTTGGTGCCTCCGGAGCCCGTATTGAGCGTCCGGGTTGTTCGCTCTGCATGGGTAATCAGGCAAGGGTCGCCGATAATGCTGTCGTCTTCTCTACCAGTACCAGAAATTTCGATAATCGCATGGGGACTGGTGCCCGGGTCTATCTTGGTTCAGCGGAACTTGCAGCAGTGTGTGCACTTCTTGGCCATCTGCCGAACAGGGATGAATACATGGAAATATTCAATCGGCACCTTTCTGGAGGAAAAGAAGAGAACATTTATCAATATCTCAACTTTCACAAGCTCGAAAAATCAGAATTAGAGTTGCTTGTTGAGTAAAAAAAACATTTATTAAGGCGGGATGTGAAATTTTTTTGCATATTCCGCCCTACAGTAGACTTTTGAAAAGTCGCTGTTTTTTTTTATTATTCGAGAGCTGATGAAGCTGTCAATTATCAAACAACAAAAATAATAATAGCAATGAAAAAACTTTTCATTTTCCTCTTTCTTTTGAGCTCAGTTTCTACTTTCGTGGGCTGCCAGAAAAAAGCTCAAACTACTCCAGAAGCTACACCTACTGAAGCTGCGCCAGCAACAACTGCACCTGCTGAAACCGCACCTGCGACAACCGCACCTGCTGAAACTGCACCTGCGACAACCGCACCTGCTGAAACTGCACCGACACCTGCAGCAAAACCTTAAGTTTCCGGTATCCCGGCATCTTATGAAAAAGAGACAGAATGAAAGTTCTGTCTCTTTTTTTGTGTCCGAAAAAAGTCTATGCCTGAAAAGCTGGAAAAGTATGGATAATGTTTTTTTTGTGTGTTATGACCCGTTGAGCGGAAGTGTACATTGGATCAAGTCAAGTGCCCGGCTC
>SESF01026352.1_pt1 | contig 30004 bp, 45 predicted proteins | sample 3171521 | NCBI WGS metagenome assembly SESF01 (sample SAMN10866945, study PRJNA518727) | freshwater metagenome | biome: subpolar coniferous forest; feature: holomictic lake; material: water; isolation source: holomictic Lake 227, 6 m and 8 m depth | place: Canada: near Kenora, Ontario | collected...
CTGTGTCCTTCGGGGTCACCCTGCGGAAAACTCTTGTTCATCAGGTGCGCAATTTCAGCCGCGAGAGTCAGTGTCTCGTCGGTAATGTGGGCTGTAAGTTTTGCGTCCATTACTTCAATCTTGTCATGAACTGTCTGTAGTAAAAGTATCACGGCATCCCTCTCTAATCTATCTGTAAAGGGACGGTGTACTTCCATTTCAGCCATTGGTGATTCTCCTATATTTTCTTCAATGTAAAAACCGGCACTGCAAGAAATGATTGATCTAGTTTTCTATAAACCTGCCAACCTACTACTATTTTAATCGGCCCAAACGGTAAAGCATAGCGCCAAATGTCGTCACGCTGCCAGAAGCCTGTGCCTTCGGGGATATAGTCCGTTGCTGGCTTTCCGAGTGCTGCTGCCAATCCCATTAGCTGGTTTCTTGTACCGGCCCACAGGTAAGAGCAAACCCACTTTCCGTAGGAGTCCAGCCAGCCCTGCACCGTAGGTTCGTACAGACCGCCGGGGAAGCGTTCATCTGGAGTCTGGAACCAGCGCAGGAGATAGGGCAAGTCTCCACGGATCGTTGGGTTTTGGTTGTAGCTGCCGTTGGTCGGATCACTGTCCCACTTGATGAACCACACTGCAAAGAGCATACCGATAGGCGCAACGATCAGGCTCACAAGGGCCAGCAGGAGGCCTACGAGGGGGGTGGTGATAAATTTCACAGCGTCCCCTTAGCCAACTGCACCACAAGCACAAATCCAGCGCCGGCAAACCCGCCCATCACCGTAGCTGCAAAGTCCATCCAGCTTGCGACTGAGGTTTCAGGATGTAGGTCGTCATACCACTCTTTACCCATGCCAACAGTGCAAGCAATGGCAAAGGCAACCCACACCGGAGCGACATAGCCAAAAGCCAGCGCAATGACTGCACCGGCTAGTAGGTGGGCGATCTTGTCAAGGGGCATTTTGGGCTGCTTGATATGCTTGATACGCTGCAATCACTTCTTCCGTCCACGTTGCTGCTGCAATAGCCTTGAGCCGGTCCACGTCAGTTTGGGGAATGGAGGCGAAGCCCTCCGTCGCCATGTGTGTATTGACTGCCGCGATCTGCGCGTCCACATCACCACCGGGCGTAATGGCAGTGCGATGATTCCCGATGTTGTCGCCATCGCTGGAGAGTTTGTGCATCCGTACTTGGATAGTACCGTTTTGCGTTACTTCAATTTGATCGATGATTAGTGTTTTCATTTTGGTTTCTCACGAGATATAAGGGGCTGATAAAACTATGCCAGAACCATTTGCAAAGTTGGTGTCTTTAAGCGTTATTGATGCACCGGTTTCTGGCTGGTAAAAAAGAAAAATTGCACTATTGTTTTTGGCGGCGTACCCTGTAATACTCCCAGTGTAGGTAATAGCGTCACAGTTAAGACTGGCACCTGAGTATGCTGAATTGTCGTTATAAACAGCGAAAGGTAAACCTGTCACTATGGCATCGCCCGTAGATGATCCTTTGTTGGTTAGTGCCACAAACCCCGTCACAGTAACAAGCCGTCCAATCTTCACATAAGCCCCTCCTTGTAATGCGTATGTAATGCCTGTTGTGCCAGTGCCAAATTTCATTCCCATTGTCCAAGTCCCCTCCTCATAATCATCCAGCGTATTCGGATCAGCCGATGCGTTCTGGGTTGCGGGGAATTTGATCTGGCCTGCTGCTGCGCCGGAGAGGTCTAGGAGTCCTGTCGCACTCAGCGTAGTAAAGCTACCCGCTGCTGGGGTTGTGCCACCAATAGGGCCGGGAGCAGCGGGGTTGAATGCTGATGGCGCTGCTGCCATGACCACGTTTGTGCCGTTGCCCTGCAATACGTAGCCGTTAGTAACTGCCCCTGCGAGAGCGTTCATTGCCAGTTGTGCTGTGGTTTGCCCAGTGCCTCCGTTGGCTATGGCTACTGTGCCTGTGACGTTGGAGGCTGTGCCTGTGGTGTTTTGGTTTAGCGTCGGGAAGGTGCAGTTGGTCAGTGTGCCAGAAGCAGGAGTACCCAATGCGCCACCATTGACCACGGGAGCGCCGGCAGAGCCGATGGCGATAGCCAGAGCGGTAGCGACCCCCGTACCAAGCCCCGTGATGTCCGACAAGGCCACAGCGGAACTGGAGATACGGACGAAATCAGACCCGTTCCACGCAATGAGCGCCTTGACCCCGGTAGCAATCGTTACGCCCGTAGTAGCTGCGCCCTTGATGATTACCGACCCTGTGCCTGCATTGATGACGATGTACGCCTTGGTATGCGAGGGTACGGTGACGTTGCGGGTATTTGCGCCGTTGGTTGCAGTCCATAGGATAACAGCACTTCGCGCCTGATTTGCTGCGCCATCAGTAACGGACAGGGTAACATTAGCGTCTGCTGAGAGCGTCGTTGTGCCTGCGATTGCGGAGTCGAGAAGGGCGGTTATACCCGTGTTCACGGTTTCGCCCCAAACACCACTTAATTCCCCTGTTGTCGGAAGGGTTAATCCAAGGTTAGCTGTATATGTGGAAGCCATGTCAAAGTACCTCAGTTAGATAGCGGTGCGCTTTGCGCTGTTTAATCAGCAGCACCATCTTTTTACTCATACCAAACTCCTCTGCCGTTTTCAGCAGTGACAGCGGGCTAAAAAATACCTCCCGCACCGTATCCTCAGAAATCTTGGCATTTGCCCCACGCTTGCCTACGCGAAGCTCGGCAGCTTTTTTAACAGCCGCTGCGTGGTTATCTTTCAGTGCTGATATAGACTTCGCTAAGCCGTCCACGGAAACACTTTTATTATTTCCTTGTCCAATATGCAGTGGAGGACACTCAGCGTTCAGATGAGTCCATGTATCCCCCCTCCGGGCATCGCGCACGGCATCACGGGAGCAGGAAACAGAGAATAGCTCCTGTACCTCTGCCAGCAATATTTTGTTGGATTTTGTGCGGTGGTCTGGATCACGAATATAGCGTACAAGCGCCTCAGTCAATACTGCATGGTGCTGCTGCTCACCAAAGACACTGCCTACGTTTCCGTGCCTATAGCCGTGATCGGTCAGGTTGTACCCGTTTTCAAAAGCGTGGGACTTAAGCTCCGCAATGTACCGAATCTCGGCTTCGCGCATATCCTCAATGGATGTGGCCGTGTAAAGCAGTTCGATGGTGAAGCTGTCCATGCCGTACTTGCGCATCGCGCAGTACAAAGGTTTTTGGTTCCCGTATCTGGCAGCGCAGAGATGCTCGCGCCATCTTTTTTGCAAAGTTCCAGTAGTCAACCCCACGTATACCCGAGGAGTAAGAGGACTGCTGATCTTGTACACAAACACTCTGCTATCTCCTATGCAGCTATCTGCTGCCAATTTGCTATTTGCTCATCATTGACTGCATTCCAGCTGGGAACCTGTGGGTCAATTATAGGTGTCCATCCCGGTATTTGGCTAGTGGGAATTAGGCCCCAGATCAGCACAGTGCCTACGGCTCCGATACCTTGAACTCCGAGCGGGTAGACATTAGCGCCTGCGATTACGGTGACAGAGCCTACTGCCCCAATACCTTGAACACCGGATACTGCAACTCCTGCACCCGCTGCGATAGAAACGTCCCCAACTGTGCCCACACCTTCTACGCCGACTGCAGTTACGTTGCAGACGCCGGTTACAGTTACCGTGCCTACAGCGCCTGTGCCATAAACACCTACTGCCAAAACCCCAGCACCGCCAGATACAGTAACACTGCCAACTCCCCCAACGCCTTCATTACCAACTGCGGTTACGTTGCATACCCCGGAAACAGTTGCAGTTCCGACTTCGCCTACGCCTTCTACTCCGGTGACGTTTACATTAGCGGATTGGATAACATTGACTTGCCCAACAGCGCCGGTGCCTTCAACCCCGATGGGATATACATTAGCCAGCCCAGTGACGGTAACGCTGCCTATAGCCCCAACGCCCTCGTTTCCCGTTGCAGTTATGCTGGCATCGGCAGCTACGGTTACTGAGCCTACCGCCCCGACACCTTCATTTCCCGTTGCAGTTATGTCTGCGCCTGCGGTTGCTGCTACGGTACCTACCGCTCCTATACCTTGAACTCCGGTAGCATCCGTGTTCCCGATACCTTCAATATCGACTGTGCCTACTGCCCCTGTAGCCTGAACCCCGTTGACTACGACATCAATAAAATGGACTGCGTAAACGGTGACTGTTCCGACTTCTCCAACGCCCTCAACCCCGGTAACGACAACGACATTGTTAGGCTCGGCTCCCCAAGGGCCGTAACCCCATCCGTAGCGGCCCCAACCTACTTGATCGACAAGATTGTTGAGGAAGAAAATCATAAATTACCCGATCACTGGTCTTCAACCCAATTTAGCGATGCAGATATTGTTGTGCTATTGGTGGCAAACCCACTGACTGTCAGAATTTCAGTTGGGGCCAGATAGATGTCAAACGAGGTCAAATCAATAACGCTCTGCCCAACACCAGAGACCGATATGTTGTAAATGTACGTGCCGCCAGTTGCGGTAGTATGAAGCGTGTTCGCACTGGCAATGGAGTTGCCTGCTGTAATAGTTACCCCGTTGTCTGCGGTAGTCCCGCTGATAGCCGCATAGGTAGCTGTGCCCCCAAGCGTTGCGCCCACACGCAGCCGAATAACCACTATTCCATTGCCAACAGAACAACCTACAGACAAGGAGTTGACCCGAAGCTGCCCCTCGTTCGTCACCCCGTTATAGGTGGTGCAGCACTTCAGGGAGAACAGGTTAGTCTCTGCTGTAATCGTTGCCTTGTTGTTGTCAAAGGCCCACTTGGGATATCCCGTGTACGAGCGCATACCTGATAGCAAAATGCCCACTGAGCCAACGTACAAGGTGAGGTTTGTTGTGCTTCCCGTGTTAAGCGCCCTAGCGCGGAAACGCATATTCGGGTTCGACAACTGCGTAGTGGCTGTTGTATTCGGGTACTGGATCGTATGGCACAGAATCCACCGGCCCGTTGAGTGCATAATCCAGAACGAGATGGCACCATAGCCCAAGTATGGATAGCGAATCTGGTAGACGTTACCAAACCCCGGAGCGATAGTGAACCCCGAGGTTCCTGTTCCGTTGCACTTATCCCCATTCCAAGCACCCTGTAACACCCAAGTCTCCACCCCATTATTCCGGTGAAGCAGCCCATAGTCCACTCCGTTGTAGCCGAAGAAGTACCCATTGGTTGTCGATCCCACACCTACCGTCTGCATAGAGTTGGCAACACCTGCGTTAAACGCGGCTGTAAACCTAGCAGTCACCCCCTGACCAGCACGATACCGTGCAACCCTACGGCTCTCAAACAAACCAGAACCCGCAGCGCCTGTACCAGACTGCACCCGAAGGCGACTAGCGTTGGTATCTACAACCCCCGTTGTGACGACAGTTGTGCTTCCGGTTTGGCTATTGATCCCGTACACGAAGTCCAACTGGATCAGCGGCGTGTTCTCAGCAGTAATCAAGTCCCCAAAGATGGAAGTGGATGCCCCACCCATCTCCACAACCATCGGGTTCGTACCTGAGACATCGCCAAGGTCTTGCCCTGTGCCGCCCAAAGCCAGCTTCACACGCTGGAACTGAATACCACCAATGTCCTCGGTGGCTATGGTGGCACCGCCTCCAACTGTGGGGGCATTAAGGGTTACGTTGGAAGTCACGGGCTACCCCTAAGCAATCCGAACCAACGCTGTTGCCGCAGCCGCTGCTGGCATCACAACAGTGAACGCCCCGGCAGTACTGATCTTGTCAGCGCCGAAGTCAAGGACTGCGATTGCCTTATTGGACTTGCTGGAGTTGTAAATCAACGCGCCCCGTGCAGTAATGGTGGCAGCAGGCCAAGTAGCATCAGCAAAGTCGCAGATACCGGTTGTGCCATCAAGTGAGATAACCGGGCTGGTAAGCTGGATGCCGCCTGCGGTATACCCACCTGCTGTGGCAACTTCGTTTGAAGTCGTATATGCTGTAGTAGCAGCGCCAAGGGTAGCTGCACTGGTGTACAGCGCAATGAAAATTGCGTCTGTATCCAGATCGTGGACGCCCCCGAGAATTTCGGGTTTAAATGACGATGTCATACTTTGTGTGATTGCCATAATATATTCTCCAGTAATTCAAAAAGCCCGTTAGGGCACCTTAACCTTCGCCTGACCATCGCGGTACGCATCCCCGCGCTGTAAACCGTCACAAAGGCGCTTCAACTGCTGCATCGCTTCGGTGTACTTGGCAACATATAACTGGAGAAGGTCAGCTTCCCCTTTAAGGAACGTGTACGCCTCAATCAGCGTACCATAGAGCAATACCGGGTCAAAATTATCGCCGAGCCATGAGGTGCCTGCAGTCACAATGGACTCAGGATACGAGTTGTAGTGCAGCTCTGCTGTGTAGGCAGCGTCTGGTGTGGGGCCGAGTATGAATGTGAGTTCCGTGGCGGCATCTGACCGTGGGCCAAACAGCGCGTAGTATTTCGGTGTCCCTGTGGTGGCCGGGACTGAGTAGCACTCCCTGATGAAGTTCACATCCTTGTTCAGTAGGTACGTATACGCACCCGTTACCGGGGCAATAACCGCAAGGGAGAACGAGGACAGGAAGTCTGTTGGGCAGGACAAGTACGGGTTGGAAGTGGTAGTAGTCCCCGTGACATTCTTGCGCAGCGCTGGGATTTGGACAGTGTTGTAGCAGCGCAGTTCCGCTTCAGTAATGAAGACATTCATATCCGTTGTCGCAAACGTATTTTCGCAAAACGCTGAAACGGCTGCTACGAGGCTGTTGTAGTTCACGCCATTGGCCCCCGAGAGGTTTTGCCGCGCTCTGCTGCGCCATTGCCCCGGTTCTTACCCTTTGGTGCCGGCTTTGGCGGCGTCTGGGGTACTGGTTTTGTTGCCATTCTTTTCTCCTACGAAACTGTTACCGTAACTGTACCGACTTCTCCCTGCATAAGCAAGGAGTCTGGAGTGCCCGGATTGATGACACTGTTGCCCCCACCCACCGGGTTCCAATTCCACTCAATGACTCTGCTGCCCTGCCCAAGCTCCCCGTCGGGCATCGTGCCTGATACGAGGTAGCTGTTGTCTCTGCGCGGGTTGCGTAAAGCCTGTGGATCGTGAATGGGATATACACCTAGCATCAACTGCGGATGATCCTGATCCAGACATTCAGCGCATACCAGCAACCCTGTCCGCTTCTGCTTGACAACCTGATACTGTAGGTTCTTCAGCAGGAACTGGCCGCCACAACGGTCACAGATCGAAATCGCTATCTTGCCACTGGCAAATGGGCTACCCATAGGTCATCCTATGAACCCGACGCGTGGGACCATGCGCAGGGTGGCACGTTCCCGGTCCTCGGCCGTCGCCAAATCCAAAGCCTCGTTGTACTGTTGCTGCAACATGGGCAGCCGCTCCATGCCATTCGGGAGCTTCAGCGCCAAGTAGTAGGCCAAACCGGCCACAAGGGCCGGCAAGAAGCGGAACGGAACATCTGGGGTATTGGCACCATTGCCGGCGTCTTGCAAGCGGCGTAGCCGCCAGTACACGAGAGAATAGGTCTGGGCGTTGTCAGGAATGGGCCAGAGCGTGATTTGCGGGGCGTTGAGCCTCTGTATCCAGATTTGCAGCGGACGTGCCTGCGTGAGCTTATTTGGGATCGTGGCGTAGGTGCTGGAGCTGATGCGTGTGCAAGTCAGGTCGGCCTGTGTAGATGCATTCCCCGCGCCCGTGCGGATCACATGGTCGATCAGGTCAACGGTATCTGTGGGCAGAACGTAAGTGGCTGTGCCAGCGACAAGCGGGAGGGTTCCTGAATCAATCGTCCAGAGATTTATGCCAATGTTGGCCCACGAAGCCAGCAGGAGATTCAGGCTGCGCCTTGCAGTTTTCAGGTCATACCCGGAGCGACTCTCCGAGCCCGCGCGCTCAAAGGCTTCCTCGACCAATTCGGGGAAGTCAAGGTTAAACGCAGTAGTACCGGATGTGGTCACTTGAAGCCCTTCAGTGTCTGCGCTAACCGCGCACGTTGTCCTAGCTTCCCGCCAGCCTGCGCCGCCTTAGCCAGCTTCTTAGCGGGAATCTTCTCGCCTGCGGGAACCCCAAGTTGAGCGCGGAGTGCCCCGGGCTTTTTCACTGCGCCAGAAATCCAGTTGGCAGAACCACCCTTGGCATACAGCCCCACGGGTTCGTTCCCGTCCCGTTTGACCGTTGTCCTGCCTTTTGGCATCTTGCTCGGGGCTATGTCGCCCATACCCCGACTCGGCATCATACGATCTTCGCAGCCCGTGCGCCCCGTGCTTGGCCCCAACCTTTTACCTTGCCACCTTTGGCGTACCCCATGTCAGAAATCTTTTTCTGATTCTTCGCATCCTGCGCGTCTTGCAATGCCTCTTTTTCAGCATCGGTCTTTACACGGGGAGGGTTAACAAACCCGCGCCCCGCGCCAGCGGCATCTTTATCGCGCTCCGTATCTGGGTTTACGAGAACCTCTTTCTGCGAAGCCCTGTCACGATAGCTATCCCAATCCCCAGCAGTATCACGCACGGTTCCGGTGTAGCGGCGTTTGGATGTCATACAATCTTCCCCCGGGTCTTACCCCGAATCTCCACACCGCCGCCACGGGCCATCTTCTTGACCTTGCCACCGCACTTCATCTTGGCGGCTTCCGCCGCTTCCTGCTTGGCAATACGCGCCAAGGTAGAAGCGTGTTCCTTCTCTTGCTTCTTGTCCATTAGCACTTCCCGCCTTTCTTCATAGTAATCATCGTGCCCTTGGTTTTACCCCGGACTTCAATGCCACCACCTCGGGCGTACTTCTGGGTTTTATCGAAGGACTCCTCTTTCTTGGAGCCCTCTTTGCCCTTGCCCTTGACTTCCTTGTCGGCCTTGCTCTTCTCGAAGAGCGCGAATGGGAACTTACCTTTTGCCATGATTTTCTCCTTAGCCACAGAACAGGGTTACAGCAGTGACGACTGCCAGCGTGACGATTGCGAAGTCAGCAGCAGTGCTGCGGGTAGTCAAGATACCATCTTCGGGAATTGTGACGCTGACAGCGAATGCTGCTGCGGTAACTGGCGGCGTATCCACCTGTAGGAGCAGTGTGCCCGTGGTGGCGTTGCGGTTAACTTTCACACTGCCTGCAGTGGCACCGGCAACGTAGTGCATACCCTTGATACGGCAGCGCGGCAGAGCCAAGGAGCCAATCGTCCCCACACTCACGTTGCCAGCGGAGGCTCCGCTTGCTGTGATGCTTGAAATGCTTGTGTAGAAGTTGGTTGACGTCACTGTACCGCCATTGGAGCCAGTGAGAACCTCTGTCACAGGGGCACCCAAAAGATCGCCAACTTTGTTGCCAACTACGGTAAAGGTAATGCCCCTGTCGTCGCCGGCAGAGGTAATGACGATCTTGTATCCACAGCCGTTGTTGGCTACGTCATTCGTAATGAGTGTCAGCGCACCCGCACCAGCTACCGCAGCAGCGGCGCGTAGCAGAGTGGCGCTAACGGACGGTGTTATCGCCCAGATATCGGCGTGCATGTGCGCCTCCTATTAAGTCGCTGCGGAAGTGATGCTTGCCTTCAGCGTAGAAAATGCCGTGACACACCAATTGGTGCCGTCGCAGATCACGTCCACACGGTCCCCGAGGATTGCGCTGTTGGCTACCAAGGTGATTGTGTCCGCGCCTGCGATTGCAGAGCCGCCGCCCGTAGCCGTGACGCTGTGCGTACCCGACATGACGTTGCCACTTGCATTGGTCAGGATGGTGTATCCGTTGCTCGTCGGGGGAGTCAGAACAATGAAGCTGTAAGCCAAGCCGACTGCGGGTGCGGGGAGCGTAGAGGCGAAGCCTGCAACAGCGGAGAGGAAGAAGGTGGTGCCAGACTCGGCAGCGGTGATGACGTTGGCAGCGAGTACCGTTTCGTTTGTGACAACCCCTGCATTGACTCGGCCAGTTACGGCGCCTGTGAGTGCGCCGATGAAGCCGGCTGTGGATGTGACTGGTCCGGAGAACGTGGTGGAACTCATGATGCTTTCCTTGTATGCAAGTTGGGCGCCTCTATCTGCATACAGTCAGCCGGGGCTGTTAGGGGCACCGGAAATCCCGGGTTATGCGTAGCATACTACTTTATTTCGGGGGGTGCAAGTTTATTTGACTTCTTCAGGTTTTCTTCGCGGGTGATGACGCGCAAATTCCAAGGTACGTGCAGCCCGCACACAACTTCAGAGCGCAGCGGGACGATGTGGTCCACTACATATGCTTCTCCAGTTGTTTTTGACAGCATCATGGCCGTCTGGTATAGCATTCTCATCTCTGCTTTCTGCTCAATAGAAATCCACGGCGGTGTGGCAAGCCGGTGCTTGCGCCGACGCACCTTGTTGTCTGCCTTAACCTGTAGGGGGTTAGCTGCCTTCCATGCAGCGCGATATGCCTGCTTTTCTGCCTCTGGTCGCGCTAAAGCCCTTGCAATAACTGCGTCTTTGTTCTTGGCGTAGTACTCCTGCTTGGCCTTCTGCCCCGCTTCAGATTTGTTGTACTCGGCAAAGTACGCTGCACGCGTTAAGCTGCCCTGTGCCCACTCGACCTTCATGCACTCCACACACGCCCCCTTTGTCTTTCTCGGCGCTGTGTGCCCGTGCTTACAGGCTTCGCCAGTGAAATAATACTTGGCTCCAGTAGCTTTGGCTTCCGCTCTGGTCTTAGGTAGGTTGGTTGTGTCCATTTTATTCTCCTGTGTTACGACACAGGTAATTATACACAACTTATTTTGGAAGTCAACACACAATGAAAAAAGGGAGCAGTTGCTCCCTTTTCGATAGCAGCCTAGCTAGGCTGCGCGCGGTGCGCCTTAAGACGAACCCGGGCTGCCGAAAATTCCCAAGCTGTCCGACGCGCCGAAAGAATATCTCTCTCTTGAGAGATATTTCACGTTACCGGTATCAAAATCACCGCTCATTTTGTTCTCAATCGGCGCACGCACGAAGTGCTTCAGGCCGTTCGGAACATCAGTCAGCAGGAACCACGCGTTGGTGTCGGTCAAGAAGTGGTTCACAGTCCAGTCAGGAATGGTCCCCATTTTCTTCATTGCATTGATGTCGCGGTCAGCCGTAGCAGGACGCTCATCACCACCCAACAGACGCTCGGCAACGAACATCAGCGAAGGCGGAATGACCAGCTTGCGAGGCTTGGCAGCGATAAGAAGGCCCTTTTCATCAGTCCACGCGGCGATTTGGATCACTGCATTTTCCAGAGAGGTTTCGTTCAGATCAGCGCCAGTCGTGGGGCGGTTGCTATTCGTGCCGCCGTTCACCAGAGGGTGCGCGGTAGAGCACAGAACTTGGCCGTCGCCATAAGTGGGGTTGCCTGAGCCAGTGAAAGCTGTATTCAGGATGGCCGCACCCTTGACTTGCTTGGTGTACGACATTGCACGGGCCAAGGACTTCGTGTAGCGAGCAGACAGGCTGTCGTACAGGTTGTCTTCGACTGCTTCTTCCGTGATGGAGAAGCCCAGCGCGATGGTCTCGTGGTTGTAACGAGCGGTCCATGCTTCCTGCGCATTGTCGTACGCGATGGCTTGACCTTCGTTCTTCACCGGAGCGGCACCGAAGCCGGCCAGTTTGGTCTCTTCTTCAAAAGAGCGCTCAGAGGTTTCGGTTTCATAAATCTCTTTATGTTCCTCACCGTAGCGGGCGTACTCCAGACCAAACAGCGCGTTCAGACCGGGAAGGAGTTCCTTCAGTAGTTGGGCACGAGAAATTGCCATGATTTACTCCTTACAGGCCAATAGCCGTGGTGTAGCTATGATAGCCGGGATTGAATTTGACCAGAATATCCGTGTAGGCATCACCCACAGTGGAAAAACCGACCATATCCACGAAACCAACGACACGGAACGCTGCCGTAGTAGCCTTCGTAGTTGCACTTACCGCAGAAGTCGAATTACCTGTGGTAGTCGAACCTGTGGAAGTCGATTGTGCAGCGGCCAAGAAGGTATTTTCACCCAGCTTAGCAGCGGCAACAGGGCCATCGGCCTGTACTTGGAACACTGCGCGTTCATCGTCAACCACGTAGGCAACAGCGTCCGCTGCAACCGTGCCGGTAGGCCAGAATTGCGAGAACAGCTTTTGCTTGGTGGTGGGGTTGGTGAACGAACAGCCAACAAACACGCCAATTGCACCAGACTGTGAAGTCGAGCCAGTAGGCAGGTCGTTGGTAGTTGCGTCTGCGCCAGTAGCAGTACAGATAGCCAAACCACCAGTTGCGAGAATGTACACCAAACTTCCGTAGTAGATGTTCGTGCCATACCCCGAAATGATGGGGATTGACCGAGTGCTACCCGCATAAGGTAGACCTCCGATCAGATTTACGGGCTTAAGCCCGTAGGGAGAAGAAACAGCAGCCATGTTAATGGACTCCTATAAAAGTTAAATACCTTTTCCGAAAGAGACCTTGGTAGACCGCTCCTTGAAGAGGGGCATACGCGGATCGCTCTCACGCATGAAGTTGTTGTCCACCGAATCCATCTGCGACCCCGCAAGATTGCGGAAGTGCGCGTCACGTTGCTCAGTGAACTCAACAGGTGTTTTGCAAAGAAGCAGACCACCGATTTCGACGCTGTCGGGGAAACGGGTTTTCTCCGCCCCAATCATCACGATTTCAGGATGCTCTGAAGCCTTCACGGGTTCCCACCCCTCGCGGAGCTTTGAAGAGATATTGATGGCATCTGCGTTGCCGAGGGTGCTCAAACGAATCCAGCGAAATGCATAGCCCGACTCAGGAGTCGGATCAGGCAATAGGGCCGGTGGAGACCACTTTGTGGGGCGCTCCATTTTTACGCGAGTTTCAAGTTCCCGTGGGGTACGTTCATTAGCCATTATATTTTCCTCATTTCTTCCGCTACCTTACGTGCGTAGAGTTCCAGAGGAACCCCCAGCCGCTTGGCGATGTTTACCTGCGTTTGTGTAAGTACGACTTTTTTGGGCGCTGTACTACGTGATGCCGGTGCAACTACATTTGACTTTGTACGCTGAGAAGATTTCGCTTCAGCGGGTTCCTCGGCAAATGCCTCCGGGAACCGTTTTTGGATGTCAGCGTTGATACTATCAAAGTACGTGTCGCTGGCAACCTGAACTCCTGACTCAACAAGGTCTTCGTGGAGGCTTAGAGCATAAGCCGTCATCTTGCGATTACTGCCAAACCACGAGTTTTGCTCATTCCATGCGCGGGTTTTGGCATCCAGTTGAGGTTGCTGAGCTTGTGGTTGCGTTTGTACAACATTTTGAGGCGGTTGTACAGGGGCTGGCCGAAAATTATTTACACGGTCAGCCTTTATCATGGCTTGGTTGAGCTTTTGCTGGGCCTCAATGATGCCGTCAGTGTCAAACGCCTCCTGTGCCGCACGGTACTCCCGCTTGGCATCCTCAATCTCAGAACCGACCACTTTCTTGGCCTGCTCCAGCAAGGCGTTTTGGTTATTAGCCAACGAGCCTTGGAGTTTTTGGTTCTCAGCAACCACAGACTGCGCAATCCGCACTGCCTCATCGCGCTCGCGCGTGGCAGCTTCTTTGGACCGGCGCTCTTCATGGTATCCCTTGCCCAGATGTGCCAGCCGGTCTTTCAGCTTCTGGTCAGAGTATTTAGTCAACTCCTCGTCAGTAACGTCCGCAGGGGCTTCCCGCAGCGGGGTGCGGCCCTTGTCGGCGGCGGGTGTGTCGTCGATAATTTCAATGGCAGGTTCGTTTGGAGAAACCTCGATCTTGGTGTCCCCGTCAAGGAGGACACCGTCTTCGACTTCGTAGGCTGTTTCAGTATGTGTTGCCATGATTACACCCTCTGAATCCCGCGCGGGTCCTGAACGGTAGCTTCGACGCTATCATCGTTCAGAATTCTCCACTCGGTGCCGTGAATCTTCATCCGGGTCCCGGTATTCGGGCGCACAATGATGAAGTCGCCAACTTTGCAGGACGGGCCGCTCGGGAAGCGCTTCTCGTCTTTGAAGGCATCTGGGCCGATCTTGGCGACAAAGAGTACGGGGGAGAGCAGTTCTTCATACTGCATCACCTTGTCGGCCTTCAGAATGCCGCTATCATAGGCTTCCTTGGCTTCTGGCAGCATACACAGGATGTGATATGTGCATGGTTCAGGCAGTTGCTTTGCCTTGTCCACATCGGGGAGGTCGGATACTGGCCCTGTCGGGTCCAGCTTCAACCCAATATCGAAGTTGTCCATAATTTCCTTTAACGCATGGGGTTTGAAAAATACCAGAGGGCACCCCAGAAAAGCCCTTCCGATTCGCTATTCGTCCTCTTGTTTCAACCGTACCCGCATATCTCCTACGATCCGCTGGGCAATACTGATTCCATATATCCTTCCGCACATCTCACGATACTTATCGAAGGTGCCGACCGCCCCCTCAATAAGCGTGTCTTTCATCGTGTTTTTCTCATCTTCCATCTGCTTTACAAGCAGGCTAAGGACGTCACTTTCCATTTGGTTTCACCTCTTTCTTTTGTCTCGCCGCCAGCGCCTGCGTAGCCAGCTTCATCTTGTGCGCCTGCTCTTTATGCCCCAACCCCTGCACGTGGGCCTGCTGCTTGTGCTGTTGCGCCTGCTGAATCTGCTGCGCCTTGAGCATCGCCACTTGTTGCGCTGCTTGCTGCTGGGCTTGCGCCTGCTGCGCCTGAATAGCCAACTGCTGCTGATGAGCCTGCTGGCCTTGTTGTGCCTGCTGCATTGCTTGCTGCTGTGCAATACGTGGGTCTGGGCCTTGGGGCTGCTGCTTTTGGGCTTCCATAGCCAGTTTCTGCTGGTTGTACGCAATATCCGCATCGACCTTCTTGGCCTTGATCTGGACTTCCTGCCCTTTGATTTGCAACTCAGCCTGCTGCATTTGAATCAGTGGGTCTTGCTGCTGCTGTTGAGCCTGCTGTTGTGCTGCGCCAGCCTTATTCATCTGCAGCAACTGCGTAGCGGCCTGCGCTACAAGCCGGGACAACTGAACCTCCATCTCCGGGGGCAACTCTGCATTAGGCAGCGGCATAGGCGCGCCGAGTTGGTCTTCAATCTTCTTACGGTACGAGAACCCAAGATGCTCCGAGATGTGCGCCATGATAGCGGCCCCCATCTGCTGCGCCATCGGGTTCTGCCCGATAGTCTGGGCGATCATCGGGTCTTGCATGAACGTCTGGTGCACAGCGATGTGTGCATCGTGATCCTGCAGCAGAAACGCCTTCGTTGGCTTTCCATTTAGGAAGGCCATGTTCTCGCTGATCGGGTCAACAGGCAGCATATCCTCTTCAGTAGGAACAAGTTTTGCTGCGTTCTTGATGCCCAGCACCTCCAGCATCTGCCTGTGCAGCAGCGGGAGGTCATAAATTTGCGGCGCGCCCTGCGCCAACTGCAAGGCCGCTTGGTACTGCATGATCCGCTGCGCCATCGTCGCGCTGTTTGGGTCACTGACCGGGATGACCTCTACGAGGGAGTAGTCCGATTTCTTGGCACTCCGATCCCCACTCTCCGGGTCATACTCATAGTCTTCCGCCGAATTATCCCGCCTGATGGCAGCTAGCAACTGGAACTCCTGCTTCATGGAGTAGTGCACCCGCGCCTGCACCGCCGACATGGTCTTGAGGGTTCTCTCCAGCAACGCCAAGGTAGTCCCCACGGGCGCGTTGGCCGACATATCCGAGATGTTCATGTCACTGATGGCCCCTAGCCGCCGTGCTTCCTCGGTCAACTGGTTCAAGAGCGCAAGTAGGGTTTGACTCGGCTCCTTATAGGGGAGAGGCATGATATTGTCCCGCAGCACCCCACTGGCTACGTCAACATCCCTCCATTCTCCGGGGCCGATTGGCGTGTCGTCGCCCTTAACCCGTAGCCCCCGTGTCTTCATCCCGCCCGGGAGATTGCTCAACTGTCCTGCGTCTACCAACTCCCGAATAATGCTGGTGCCCGATCTGGCATATCCCCCGATGAGATTTATAAGACCCATGCCGTACGCCCCGAACCCCGGGATGTACGTGTACTGCACAAAGTGCTGCCGCTTCAGTTGCTGCGCATCATCTTCGTCCCAATTCCGGTAGATGCTCAGGACTTTATTTGTCCCTTTTTCAAGTGTGATGATGTAGGGCCGCGCAATCCCGTCCGGGTCTTCGTCACCGGGAACTTCCCAATCCACCTGCACCTCAAACAACTGGTAGCGGTCATCGTCAGTAAGCGTGAAGCCCTGATGCTCGGCCTTCTTTTTCTCAATGTCTGTGTGCGTCTGCGTTGGCTCCCCGAGGTCTACCTCCCTGTAAAACCCCGCCACCTGCAGCTTCTTGACCTCATTCTTAGTCTTGCGCATCATGTGCGTGACACGCTCCGATGTATCCGAGCTACTGGCACCGTAGGGGATGATGACATCCTCGGCAGGGCAGAACACAGAAGTTTGGCGTCCGAGGGCAGTGTCGAAGTAGACCTTCTTGAACGCTGCACCTGATAGGCCGAGGGAGAACAACATCCGTTCATGCTCGGGACGGTACTCCCGCATGATTTCCGTGATCTGGTAATTCATATCGGTACGCACTCGCGTAGCCGCATCGACCTTATCCTGTGTCTCTTCCCCGATAATCTCCGTCTTCACCGGGCCTGCTGCCGGGAATGTCTCCATGATGGTCTCTGACTGGAACCGGATCGCCGCCTCCGCAAGGACAGTACTGTAAACCCCACACGCCCCATTCCACGGGTCCGTACGCTCCTCGTACTTCATCCCCAGCACTTCCAGCCCCTTCACAAAGGCATCTACCCAATCCTTACGACTGGCAATGTCCGCATCTATCAACCCCATCAACTCACTGCCCAGCTTCGACAACTCCCCCTCTTCCAGTTTCTCTGCGAGGTTCTCACTGAACCCGTCTTCCTCAACGTCTACGACGATCAGGTCCCCTGTGGGTTCCCCCTCGATTTCAAACTCAGTAGGTTCGTCAGACGCGGCCTGCTGGAACGGGTTCTGGCCTTGCGGCAGAGAGTAAAGGGATTTCTCGATGTTTGCCATGTTCAGTCCTTCGCAGTTCCCTTGATTTTATCCGTAATAGTTCCGCTGTCTACTCTTGAAGTCCTCGACATTGTCCTCGTAGTCAGAGGGGAGGCGGATAAAACCCCCACTGCGATACCGCGCCAGCGCCATCTGACATGTGTCGGCAAAGTCGTCGTTGTCCCCGAAAGGAAACTCTGCAACTTCATTGATGACCTCATGCGCCCAGCGCTTATCTGGCGCGTACACGATACCCGAGGAGAACAAATCAGCCAGCGCATTCATCCGTGCGTACTTGTCGTTGCTTGTGCCAGCCTTGCCCCGGCTCGGGCTTATCTCCTGAACTACTATATTCATTCTGCGTAGCTCCTGTATCAGCGGAGCGCCTGCCGCCTTCTTTTCAACGATCAACGAGTCCGGTTCCCACAGCTTCCACTGCTCAAGCACCTTCACCTTCAATTCCGGGAACTCCCAATGCCCCTTTACGGCGTCCAGCAGGATGATCCTGCTCTCTTTATCCTCCGTCTGCCACACACCCCACGTTGTACAGGCCGAATAGTCGGCCCGAGTCTTGGCTTCGTGTGCCGTATCCCATGCCTGAATGATGAAATCTACCTCTGGCGGGTTCTCTTTATCCCATATCTTCCACCACTCCCTCTTTATAAGCGCGCCTTCCTCAGACGTTGGCTCCTGCATATACTGCGCCGACCAGAACTGGGGCAGCATGGACGCTTTTTTGGCAATCAGTTGCTCAATCGGCCACTGCTCGGACCACAACGACTTCCCAGAGGGGAGGATAGCGGGAAAACGGACTTCAAGCCACTGTGGAGAGGTTGGGTTGTCGGTTGCCCACTGCAACGCTCTCCCAATCGGGTCTTTTCGCCCCCATCTCGTCCCAATCATGCATATCCTGCCCCCGGGCATGAGGCGCTGCAGCGGCCCGATCTGCATATACTCCCATGCGTTCGCAAACGCGGTCTCCGGGTTCGCCATCATGGCGTTTTCCGACACCAGATCGTCCGCAATCAGCAAGTGAGCGCCGTGACCGGCCACATTTGCCCCAATTCCGACTGCCAAATACTTTCCACCGGCAGTTGTTAGCCAGTTTCCTGCGGCGCTTTTGTCCTTCGCCACTACGGTATCGGGAAAAATAGCCTGATAAGGCGGGGAGTCGATCAAATCCCGCACTTTTCGACCAAAAGTAGAGGAGAGGTCCGCCGTGTGCGTCACCATAATGATGTGATGGGCCGGGTTGTGGCCCAAATACCACGCGACGAAGAGATACGCGATGGTCTCGGACTTGCCAAAACGCGGGGGCATGGACACCGTGACCCGTAACTGCTCCCCGGAGAGTACTTTATGCAGGATCGGACACATAAATCGGTGGTGTGGCCCCTCTTTGAACCCCGGGTAGATGCGGTTGCAGAAGGCAAGGAAGTCATCTTTGGCCCCTTGCAGCCCCTTGCGTTCAGCCAGCGCGTCCAAATCCCGCAGCAACACTTCCTGCTCCGCAAGCGGCATCCCGGGCAGCGCTGCGAGCAGCGCCTGAATTTCTTCAGGAGAGAGGGATTTCATTCTGGGACGGGCGTGTGTTTCACAACGGCAATTTCCTTAACTTCGGTGTCCTGCACCTCCAGCACCGGGGGCAAGAGCGAGGCAAGGCGCTCGCGCAGGCGGTCTTCAATAAGGCTGCTGTCTTCGTGCTTTATCGTCACCTCACTGCGCTCCGTGAAGGACGCAACTTCCGTAAGTTTCCCTACTAGCTCAAGACTTTTCAAGCGCACCTTCGCGTCGGGGTGCTTCGTTTCTTCAAGAAGTTTCGCTACCACATACCCTCGTAGCTCTTTGGCCTGCTCAATAAAGTCCCAATCGTATTGCGCCAGCATCCCCGCTAGGTGCTGGACGGCAACGGGCGTGCGTAGTTTCAGAATAGCGATGTTAGCCTGCGTGGGGGAGGTGTTTGGGGAGGTTACTGCGGAGAAAGCCGTTCTTGCCAAATGCGCGGCGTCCTCGTCTAGGACATGATCGGAAGCAGAAAGTTGGGCCAACAGAGAGGCCGTATTCGCTTGCGCGGAAAGTAGGGAGCTTGTGTCTGCTTCATACGCATCATCAAACTCGGGCGAAAGAAGATGTTCAAGCATTTCGCGTTGGGTAGTTTGGGGGATGGTATCATGCTTGTGCACTTCGGTGCAACTGTCTTCCTCTCCCGCGCCATCTGGCGCGTTCAGTCCCAGCCCCGTGCTGGGATTTTTTTTATGATGGGGGGTGGGGGTACTGGGTATTTAAACAGGTGGGGGGTTTCTGTAGTTGACTGTTTTTGTCGGGTATACCTATTTATTTTTTAGTTGACAAAAACATAGGGGTATTGTGACCGTTTGGTTGGAATAGTGTTTTAGGTCAAGCCGCCAAACGTTCAATACAAGTGGGGGATAGGGGTACAGTGGGGTCAAGCATACCCAACATACTACCAACATCTTATGGACAACCTCCATTCTGTTATAATAGAGGCATCGGTTAGGGAATGTCCCTAGCCGACAACCCCGTGGACATTATGTCCACACAACTGGAGTTTTAAGATGCGAGTTACTACTGCTTTCAAGCACATCCCTAGCTATGTGCTGGTTGCCATCAACGCTGTTGGTGTGTCTACCGCTACCCTTGAGTCCGCCTACACCACAGTTAGCGAAGCCTTTGCCGCTGGTGACATCACTGTCGCTGACGGTAAGACATGCTTGCACATGGCGCTGTCGGCGCACCTGCCTAGCAAGTACGGTGATGACTACATTCGCGCTGGTGACATGATCGTGGTCGGCGGCGTCAAGCGTGTTGCTACCGCTGATGATGCTGGCGTGGTGCGTGACAGCGCATTGTCGCGTAAGATCAACCGTGATTGGTCTATGCATATTGACGTGCACGCATCCAGCACCGCAGCCCCTAAAAAGATTCGTGTTGCGCGTGAAGCGCAGGATGCTATGGCCGAGTTGGTCAAGTCCTTTGGCGCGAAAATGGTGCGTGAAGCATTGAAACGCGCTGTTGCTAAGTGACCTGATCGTTCAAATTATTTGAATGGTCGTGTTGAATTGCGGGGGGATGGCGGGTTTCACCGCCCATCCCCTTTCTTTTCCCTTTCTTTTCCCTGTCGTTTCCTGTGGACATTTTGTCCACACATCTTCTGGAGAACATCATGCTTACAGCTTCCCTCAAACCTACTGCTGCCCCGAAGTGGTACGCAAAAATCGGCGGGCAATCAAACCGTGGGATGGAGAGCAAAGCCTTCTGGCTGCGCGCTGCGGCCCACTACCGCGACCCGTTCTGGCGTGATGTGAAGGCAGAGATGCACGCCCTTCGCATGGTCAGGAAAGCGAACCACTACCTTCGCGTCTACTGCCTGAACGTCACATACTGAAACCCCTTTGTCTGCTTTGCGTGCAGGGCAGACGAGGCTCGGTTTCCCTAGCCTTGTGGACATTTTGTCCACACCATTTCACTGGAGTTAATCATGAGCAAGAACGCATCGCGTCATGGCGCTGGCCTTAAGACACTCGCCGCAACTGGCGTGGACTACGAAGTACATCGGGCCTTCCTCTCCCACCTTTGGGAGCAGGCAGTCAAAGGCGAAGTCGCCCGCTTGGACAACGAGTGGACTAACCACTACCGCGAGGGCAAGGGCGTAGCATGGGTGCAAGGCCGCGAGTATCGCATGCCCATGCCTTCTGTAGTATATGTCTCCCGTAAGTTTTCTATTGTATGCTAGTATAAGTCACTGGCATGATCGTATCCCAGTCTCGGGCGAGTGTTAGCCAACTGGGATAAATGGCGTAAGTTGTTGATTTAGCGGGGCATTTATGTTTATCTGTTTCTATATACCTATAACCTATTTAAATAGATATATACATACGACCGAACATATCTATACATGTCCATCCTTGTACTTCCGAACTTCCATACTTCCCATCTTTCTTAGCTATCCTTTTTCATCGAGTATGGGAATCGGGAAAAACAGGTGTCTCCAACACTGGTCAACTTCGTTTGTTTACACACACTTACGCTATTTATTCCAGTCGGCCATTCGCTTGCCAAAGCATGGGATACGTTCGTGCCAAACAAGACGTATGCTAGTATAAGCAGTGTGGACATTTTGTCCACATTCATAAAAAGGAGTCAAAAAATGACGAAAGCCTTCTCTGATCGCGTGCTTCTCGCGCTTGATCGCCGCGACATTCCCCCACACGTTAGGCGCAGCGTCATCAGCGCGGTGCTAGGTCCGGGTGCTAAAAACAACACGCCTCCGCATCTGGCATGGGATAACATGCGTGCGCCACTTCAGGCGCACATCCTTTCCCTCCGGGGAAACAAGTACCGTGTGCACGCCAAACTCGCGGACTTGCACAAAATGTACTACGCCCGGTTGCTGAAAGCCAATGCGGATATCCTGTCCGAGAGTCACAGTATCCCACTACCCCGCGACTTATCCCACTGGCAAGCGTGGATACCTGAAGATGAAAGGGCCGAGTTTGTCCGTGCGTTCCAAGATGCCTACGCCATAGCGGGGCGTGTGCGCGGGAATAGCTTCGTTCCCTTCGCGCCACTGGCCCTTCGCCAAGAGACAAAAGAGCGCATCAAGCGCCTACGCAAGGGCATAGCCTCTGCGAGGGAAGTTATCCCGAGGGGCAAGGACGGCCGCACCAAGCTGCTCATCAATGCCCTGACCCTGCTCGCGTGCCGACAGGCAGAGCTGGCGGTAGACAAGTACGAGAAAGCCCTTGCGTCGGGGGAACTGCACCCGTACGAAGCCCCGGCCAAGGTGAACTGGCAGCACTACTGCACAGCAGAGACACGCGAGCGAGTCCGTAACTATTACGCCAATGGGCACATCACGTCCGAAGGACTGGACAGCTTCTGGGAAGACGCCGAAGGCGAGGCGTAGCTGCGCACGCGCAGCACTGGTCATTTTGTGGACATTTTGTCCACACTCGCCGTGGGGTACACGGAAACTAGAGCGCGAGAGCGCAAGGAGTAGAAGATGAGCAAACCGAAACTAGCCCCCGAGCAGTTGAAAGACTTTGCGGTGACAACAATCTCGGCGTTGCGCCAGTTGATACGGGCAGCACCTGAGTGTCAGAACGTGTTGTTCGGCACGTTTGAGGGGCGGGCAATGCTGAAGATACTGCGTCCTTACCTGAACGAGCGTGGCGACGCGGAACTTGGGCTGCCGCAGGAGCCTACGCGCACCGAGGTGGAGGAATACTTCGTGGCGCAGCGCAAGATGCTGGACGCTGACTTCGCCAAGCTACACGCAGAAGAAGACCGGCTCCGAGCCACGCAGCGGGAAACGCGAACACTGATTAAGGCAGCGCTGATCTTCAAGAAGGCTGCAGAAAAAACAGTGGACAGCGGCGTGCTGGCATATTGGGGGAACCTGAAATGAAACAGAAGTCAGACACCCGCACCCGGGAACTCCCGTTTGATACGCCACCCTTGTCCCCTCCCTCCCGCACTGTCTGGTACGTGGTGGGCGAGCAACGAAACCCGTTCCCCACTTTCTTCCACTCCCCCCTTTCCGCCGCAGAGCATGCCGAGAAACTGTTCCCCAACGATTCCCCTGCGCGTCACTACGCACGGGTGCAGTACATAGAAGTTAACTGAATAACTGAACCACCAAGGAGAAATGAAATGAAAATGAAAACAGCAGACCTAACAGGTCCAGCGCTGGCTTATGCCATAGCGCAGTTCACACCCGACTTGATGCAGATCGGAGTGTGCTTTTACATACGGGATGCCGAGGGGGAGCGCGTGCTGTTCGACCCTGCGGGTAACTGGTCCCAAGGCGGGCCGATCATTGAGAGGGAGCGGATAGTAATCAAAACAAGTTACGTGCCGGATTCAAACTGGGTAGCGTTCCTCGCTGTTCCTGATCTATTAGCGCACTTTCCTGCGTCCGGCCCCACACCACTTATCGCAGCCATGCGCTGCTACGTTGCCAGCAAGCTGGGCGATGAAGTTGAAGTACCAAACGAACTAATAGGAGAAATGAAATGAACGCATACGACAAACTCGCTGCCCGACACGCGCAGCACATCTACACCAAGGGCAAATACAAAGGGGACGCCCCTCTTGCCCAGCGAGGGAAGGCACACTTCCGCATCGTCAAGTACAACACGTGCTACGCAGTCCAGTTCCATGCTACTGACATCCTTACTGTCACGCCCGATGGCAACATCACTATCGACTGCGAAGGGTACGCTGCACGCCCAACTACGGTATCAGCGGTTAACGAAGCCTTGGGGGTCGTGATGCCGGGGCATCCGTGGCTTACACGGCACAGTATCTTTAGTCACTCGCAGTCGGTGCTGCGTAAGTACGCACAAGGCAGGGGGGAGACAAGCTACGCTTACTACGATGGTGTCCAACTCGACTCCGAGGGCCGCATCATCTCCCCCCTACGCAACCTGCAGGCCAAGCGGATAGACAAAACCCAAGTTGCAGAGTTCATGCGGGATGTCGAGTCCTCTGGCTTCAAGGACGTGTTCAAGGCTATCCATGCAGGCATGAACGAGGGTAACTACACATCCCTGCCGTACCACACGCCGCTGCCAGCACTGGTCAGCAGTAACGAGTACTCCGAGTACTGGGCGCAGATCATTCACAACCACGGGTTTGAGACATTGCGCTTCTGGCACGCCGGGAGCGTACAGCGGCATACCACCAAGCTCACGCCCTCGCAGACATGGGCCAGCATCATGAAGGCCTGCAAGCGCGACATGTACGAAGTTGTGGACGCAGGCGTCAGTGAGGCGTAAGCGTTTGTGGACAGAATGTCCACATTGAAGAATCCGTTGCCCCTGCGGTTTCAGGGGTTGTTAACCGGAGTTTTAAAAATGGCTATGAATCTTTCTCTGGAGCAAGCGGCGAATGCCCTTGCCACCATTGGTATGCACAACACGCTCATCTTCCGTGGTGAGCCGGGAGTCGGGAAGTCTGAACTTCTCAAGATGTTCGCTAAGAAGTTTCCCGATTACTTCCGCGCCTATATCGACTGCGCCAACCTTGACTTGGGGGACGTTGCGATGCCCGTGATCGACAAGGAGTTGATGGTTACGAACTACGCGCCTAACGCTCGCTTCGGCGTAGGTGTCGGGCAGACCCGCCCGGTGATCGTCATGCTGGATGAGTTGGGTAAGTCGAGCAAAGCAGTACTGAACATGCTGCTGCCTACTATCCTTGAGCATCGTATCGGCGATGTCCCCCTCCCTGCGGGTTCCATCGTGTTCGCAACGACGAACCTAGACACCGATGGCGTGGGGGACAACATCCCGGCGCATGCGTACAACCGCATGACCGAGGTAATCATCCCGAAGCCGACGCCGAAAGGGTGGCTGTTGTGGGCAGCAGACAATGACATCTGCCCCGAGGTAATGGTCGCGGTGCGTCAAGAACCTAGCTTTCTTGACAGCTATGTGGACATGAAGCCCAACGACTTGAACCCCTACATCTTTAACCCGTTGAAGGGGAACACAAGGAACTTCGTATCTCCGCGCTCACTTGAGAAGGCGAGTCACATCATCAAGGCGCGGGATTCCTTGGGGGATTCGGTACTTCCCTTGTTGGCAGGAACTATAGGGGAACCTGCAGCACGGCAACTGGAAGCACTGGTCAATCTGTCCGACCAAGTGCCGCTCTACGAGAACCTAGTGGCGAAGCCCAAGACGACCAAGGTTCCCGAGTCCGTAGGAGCGCTGTTCATCCTTGCCTTCATGATGGCAGGACGCGCACAACCGGACGATCTGGATGCCCTGTGCGAGTACACCGAGCGGCTTGCCAAGGAGTCCTTTGAGGCAGCGGGGTTGTTCATCACTACCCTCATGTCAAATAACTCCAAGGTGGGATGGGCGGCGCGGAACAGGAATGTTACGAAGTTGAGCGCAGAGTACGGCAAGTACTTCTGATTGGGCTTTCTTGGTATAGACAAAATGTCTATACCCCCTGCCGGGGGTTCCGGTGTTTTCAAGGAGTTTTAATCATGGCAATGAGCGTACCAGACCGTGTCAAGAAGAACACGATGTCTATCCTGCGGCACAAGAAGTGGTGTGCCTTCAGCGGGGTGATTGCTTGCGGTAAGGTCACATACACAAGTACCGGCACAGCACGCACAAATGGATGGGACGTTAACTACAGCGAGCCGTTCGTTCGCAAGGAATGCCCCAACGAGCCGAAGCTGCGCTTTCTCATGCTGCATGAAGCAATGCACAAGGCGTACAGGCACATGCACGTGTGGCGTGAACTGTGGCAGGAGAACGCGAGTCTCGCTAACGAGGCGATGGACCACTTTGTCAACCTCTCCCTTGTCCTGACCGATGCCAATGAGGGCTTCATTGAGATGCTGGACGTAGGTGTCAAGCCTGACATGAAGTACAAGGGGTGGAGCGCGGTCATGATCTTCAACGACCTGAAGAAGAACAAGAAGCCACCACCGAAGGGGCCGAAGCCACCGGGCGAGAAAGGAGACTGTGGCAACCCGCAGCCCGGGGAACCGGGGGAACCGGGGGAACCGGGGGAACCGGGGGAGGGCATCGATGAGCACGACTGGAAAGGCGCAGAGGAAAGTGGCAAGGAAGCGCAGGAGAAACAGGAAGAAGAAATCGAACGCGCCATCAGACAGGGCGAGATGATGCGCAAGAAGCTGGCCGGGAAGGGTAGCGGGAGCGAAGACGGCATGTTTGGCGACCTTCTTAATCCCAAGATCGACTGGAAGAAAGTGTTGCGCGAGTTCGTTACGGAGTTGTGCGCCGGGAAGGATGAGTCCTCATGGAGGAAACCTAACAGGCGGCTGCTTGCCGACGATGTGATTCTCCCTAGCCTCATGGGTACAACCCTGACTGAACTGGTCGTCGGCTTCGATACCTCTGGCTCTATCTTCGGTGGCAACCTGATGACGCGCTTCGTTACGGAGATAGCCACCATCATCACCCAGATCACGCCTAAGAAGATACACGTAATCTATTGGGATACGAAGATCGTTGGGCATCAGACCTTTGATGATGGGCAGTTCGTTGTTCAGAACTTGAAGCCGCAAGGGGGAGGGGGTACGGACGGTTCGGTTCTCTTTGACTACCTCCGTGAGAAACGCATGACGCCCGATGCCATCGTTAACTTCACCGATGGGTACGTGGGTTCGTGGGGCGAGAGCAAGACGCCTACCCTATGGGCTGTGACATCAGAACTTGTGTCCCCTTGGGGTACGACTATTCGCGTGGAGGCTTGATATGAAGGTTTATTTGAGTGGGCGACTGCTCGTGGTCGAGTCAAACGTGGCATGGGCGCTGCCTTACTGGACTGCGCGTAAGCGCAACAACAAGATAACTTGGAGCTTGACATGAAGCTGATCCTGAATATCAACGACAAGGCGATGCTACTCACTTACGAACAGATGGAGGCTGTCACCAGCATCCTTGCCGACAGCACTACGGTTGCGCGTGAGTACATGGGGGGCAACGTACCCGAGGCCGAGCGGTACAAGACCTTGCTTGTGCCTACGGACTTGGGGGAACTGAAGGTCAGTGTCATGGACGATGCGCGGTATGAATCGTTGAAGCTGATTACCAAGCTGCATAACGAGGCGAAGCAGTAGTAAGCATGGTGTAAGGGGGACGCACCACAATGTCCCCTAGTTAGTAACCTTACGGAGTTTTTATGAATACAGACAACATCTCTGGTCTAGCATGCGGTGCACTTATCACCGACCTGACCATCAGCACCTACTCAGGGCGCAAGAAGGATCGCAAGACGCAGGAGGAGGTCACGACTGCGGCGGGAAGTCGTAGCCGCAAGGCAGCGTCCGTGTACAAGGCGCTGTTCGCTGAGTGCAAGGAACTGGACGCCATCACCAAGTACAGCGCACTCGTTCGCCAATCCCACTACCGCCTTACGCGCCCTTGGACAGACCTTGGCTCACGCATCCTGATGACTGCGAGGTTGATGGAATACTGCGATGTGATGGACGCGCATGAGGAGAAGTTCGCAGCACTGGTCAGTGACTTTCTGGACAAGATTGAAACGCTGATTACTGCTGCCGCCTTGCAGTTGGGTACGCTGTTCGACAGGAGCGAGTACCCTACCCGCTCACAACTTCAGGGCAAGTTCGGCATATACCGTGCAATGTCCCCGCTGCCTACATCAGGTGACTGGCGCATCGACATGGACTCCGACAAGCTGCGCGAAGTTGCTGCTAAGTACGAGAGGCGGTTCGAAGAGCAAGTGACTAAGGCGCAGCAGGAGAACTGGCAGAAACTGTACAAGGCGCTCACGCTGCTGAGTACCAAGCTGACCGATCAGGTAGACGCCGAATCGGGCGAAGCCAAACCGAAGAAGCTGTTCGACACCATGCTCGACGGTGCGCACGACCTGTGCGACTTGCTGACCGACTTGAACATCACCAAAGACCCGGGTATGGAGAAGGCTCGCGCTCAGTTGGCTAACATCATCGACGGCGTGACCATAAAGGACTTGCGTAAGTCAGAGGGAACTCGCGTACTTACGAAGCAGAAGGTAGACGCGGTACTGTCCGCATTTGATTGGGGAGACATGGATGAAGACACCGACGAAACCACTGCTGCGGATGCCGAGTGAAACGAATCGGCTAGTGCGCTACACCGAGGAGGTCGGGGGAACGTGCTGCTATGTCTTATGGAACGTGGACACCACTATGGAGACACGTTACATGAGCGTGGAGCAGCGCCCCCCGTGGCTGGAGGCTATCGTCAATGCAGCAGTGCTTGGCGGTCACATGCAGCAGGGGGGTTCCCCACCACCCGACAAGTCGGTGTGGTTCGTAGTAGACGCCGATAGGGGACTTATCTGTTTCATAGACAGGAGTAAGAACCATGTCAGTTACGAGTAGCACACTAACCCTTGGCTTCATGACCGATGAAGACCTTATCGAATTAGCGCAGTCGCAGGCGGCGCTGACCAACGCACTGGCCGAGAGGCTTGAGATGGCGCGTAGGGAGATTGAAGACCTGCAAACTTTGAAACCACAAACGGAGTTTTATCATGCCAGAAGCAAAGACAACGGGTAAGCGAACCCGCATCAACATCGTCAATGATGTTACGTGGGATATGTGCAAGGGGCTGAGTAATGTTGACCCGGGGGAAGGTGCGGGTATCACTTGCCCTGAGATGCTGACCATCCTGTACAACGCAGCACACCTTAACAAGGAGTGGCAGTTCAAGGTGCACGACATCACCTCAAGGGAGCCGCGCATCACGATACATGCGGGTGCGGAACTGCTTGGGTATGTACAGCGTAGTTTCTCCCGCCGAAGCAGTACCTACATCCCACACCTGCGTGCTAACCGCATCCCATCGTCGCGCCAGCGTTCGCGCATCTACTCACATAAAGAACCGGCGGCGGTACTGCGTAAGATGCGTGAGGTGGTGTATCCCAAGACCCTTGAGGAGAATATGGAGCATTCGCTAGGGTGTGCTAGCCAAGGTGTGTATGGCATAGAACGTGCGGCGGCGCGGGAGCATGCTGAAGCGCAGTCTCAGCTACACACGGCTGCTATTGAGTTCTCCTTATCTCCGCAGGGCAAGGAAGCCTTCTTGCAGTACGAGGCTACGTTCGGCACGGCGAAGAAGCGGGACACGGCAGGGACGCTGAAGACAATGGCCGATGCCACCCTTAAGGGAGCGTTCGCGGCTGAGATGCGCACGTGGGCTGGTGCTAAGTACCCTATCGTTGCACGCTTGAAGGATGGTTGGTACGTTAAGCACGATCAGGTAGTGAAGTGCTACCCTGATGACGAACTGCCCGAGCAGTACAGCAATGTGCGCGTGCTACTGCTGACGCAGGATGAAACTGCGCTGCCTGATATAGGCATTCGCGTGGAAGAAACTGTCTACGTTATCCTTGCGAGAACGTAGACCAAAACGCTGAACCTGATGGGTGCGTCTATGACGGTAAGGCGGCGAGGAGTTTCTTGCATTTCTCCTCGCGCTCGATAACCTGCGGGGGGCAGGTAACGCACAACCCCCCACTTTTATTCATTCTTAACTACGAGTAAACCATGACTAAACATTACCAAGAACGTATCTGGGAGCAGCTTCACGGCACTCCCAACAAGACTTGCATTGAGGTTGCCGCCCTTATGGGCTTGGATCAAGCAACGGTGTCCCACTACCTTACGCAAATGTTCCGGCGTAGTATGTTGGACCGTAAGCACCGTACGTGGATCAATGAGAAGGCTCGCCAGCAGACAAGCTATGAGTACACGGTACGGGGTAACAAGTACACCCTTAAGCCGTTAGCACTGGTCAGTGCGAAGTCGGTGCGGAAGGCCCCGTATCAACCCCCAGAGCGCCCGGTGGAACACCCGTTGTTTGACGCTATGGTAGCGCATCAGAACCCCACTACCTCCTTCGACATTGAAGCACTCACGATGCGCCAAGCACGGGACTTGTACAACAAGCTGGACGCGATCTTCGGAGGTGGGAAATGAGACTCTGGACTGAACTCAAGAACACGTTCCGCAAGCCCACGCCACTTGAGGTGGCGACAGTGGAACTCGTGGAGGCCGAACTCGCCAAACTGGAAGCCGAAACAGGCCGCGACTTCGCTATGTCACAGGTGCAGTACAACGGAGACCGCATTGTCCGACTGAAGAAGTTCGTTGCGGCGGCTACTAAGGAGGAAGCGAAATGAAAGTTGTAATCAACAAATGCTACGGCGGGTTTAGCCTGTCGGACGCAGGCATGGTGCACTACGCTGCCCTGAAGGGGCTGACGATGTACCCAGAAGAAGGCAAGTTCGGCTTCACAACATACTGGACTGTGCCTAAAGCAGAGCGCGAGAACCAAGACAACTTCCAGTCCCTGTCGATGGAGGAGCGCGTCGAGTCCAACAAGCGGATCAGTACGCAGGCCATCAGTTGCCGGGACATTGCGCGAGACGATCCCGTACTTGTGCAGGTGGTTCAGGAGTTGGGCGCGAAAGCAGAC
>SESF01005842.1_pt1 | contig 29953 bp, 23 predicted proteins | sample 3171521 | NCBI WGS metagenome assembly SESF01 (sample SAMN10866945, study PRJNA518727) | freshwater metagenome | biome: subpolar coniferous forest; feature: holomictic lake; material: water; isolation source: holomictic Lake 227, 6 m and 8 m depth | place: Canada: near Kenora, Ontario | collected...
GGCGGCTGGACCTTTTCGGATTTCGGTTTTCGGATTTCCTTCGGTTCTCCTTGGCCCGTGAAGTCTTCCTGCTACTTCACTGGGCGGGTTTCGGATTTCGGTTTTAGGCAGATCCTAAGAGGGGCGGGGCCGGTGGGGCGAGGGACGGGAGGGGGAACTGCCTAACCGACTTTAGAGCGCTCCTGCCTTTTGTCCTTCATGAATTGGCCCTGGAGCAGGGTGAGGCAGATCGTCTTTTGCTGTGCTTCGGGGCTTTCGCAGGCTATCTTCCCATTTTTTGCGCGCATGAATGTTACCGGACCGGCTCTATTGACCGCCAACGACATCGCCCTGGCTTATGGCCACCAGCGATTGCTCGAAGCCGTTACGCTCATGGTCGCCCCGGGAGAGAAGGTCGGGCTGCTGGGCAGAAACGGCTGCGGCAAGACCAGCCTGCTGCGCATCCTGGCCGGCCATCAACCCGCGGATGCGGGGGACGTAGCCCGGCGGCGCGGCTTGCGCATCGGTTACCTGCCGCAGGAGTTCGAGCTGGATGGCAGCCTCACGGTGCGACAGAACATCGAGGCGGGCGCGGCTGACCTGATGGAGTGGTTGCGCCGCTATGAATCCGGTCACGGCACGGACCGGGAACTGGCGGTGCTGCTCAACCACATCGACATCGCGGACGGCTGGAAACTGCAGGCCCGCATCAATGCGACGGCCGACCACCTGGCTGCGCCGCCGCTGGATACGCTGGTCGGCCCGCTCTCCGGCGGTGAGAAGCGCCGCGTGGCCCTCTGCCGCGCTCTGGCGGCCCAGCCGGATTTGCTGCTCCTGGACGAGCCCACCAACCACCTGGACGCCGAGTCCATTCTATGGCTGGAGGAGTTCCTGCACGAGTTTCCCGGCGCCGTCATCTTTGTCACCCACGACCGCTACTTCCTGGATGTGATCGCCACCCGGATCATCGAGCTGGCCGATGGCCGGTGCTTTTCGCATCCGGGGAACTACACCGCCTACCTGGAATCCAAGGCCATCCGACAGCAGATCGCGGAACAGTCGGAGCGGCGCCGCCAGCGCTTCCTGCGCGAGGAACTGGATTGGGTGCGCGCGGGCGTCCGGGCACAACGATCCAAGCCGCGGCATCGCCTCGAATCTTTCTACCAGGTCAAAGGCCTGGAGGCCCCGCCCGAGGAACGGGAGATGGACTTGCTCATTCCGCCGCCGCCGGCCCTGGGGAACCACGCCATCCAATTGGCCCAGGCAGGGGCAAAGGTCGGTGAAGGCGACCGTCAGCGCTGGCTTTTTCGCGGGCTGACCCTGGCGCTCAACCCGGCCCAATGCACGGGTATCGTTGGCCGCAACGGCGTGGGCAAGACCACGCTGCTGCGCATCTGCCTGGGGGAGCGTCCGCTCGATGAAGGCACCATCAAGATCGGGACGCGGGTGGTCTTCAATTACATTGACCAGGCCCGCATGCAACTGAACGGCACCGGCACTGTGCTGGAGGAGATATCGGACGGGAACGAAACTGTCCTCTTCGGCGAACAACGCTTGAGCGCGCGCTCCTACCTGCGCCGGTTCCTCTTCTCGGATGAGCGCGTGAACGAGCCGGTCGCCCAACTCTCCGGCGGCGAGCGCGCCCGGCTGATGCTGGCCAAAGTGCTCCGGCGCGGCGGCAATGTGCTCGTGCTGGATGAACCGACCAACGATCTGGATTTGCCCAGTCTGCGGATGCTGGAGGAAGCGCTGGCGGACTTCGACGGCACCGTGCTGGTCGTCAGCCACGATCGCTATTTCCTGGACCGCATCTGCGACCAGGTCGTTGCCTTCGAGGAGGGCGGCCTGTTCGTGCAACCGGGCAACTATTCCTACTACCTCGAAAAGAAGAAAGAGCGGGATGCGCTCAACCAGGCGGCCTGGGCGAGCGTCATCAAAACCGCCGCCCGAAAGCCGGAACCCGTCAGCCCGCCCGAACCGACCCGCCCAGGCAAACTGAGCTTCAAGGAGCAGCGTGAGCTGAACGGCATGGAAGCCGCCATCCTGGCGGCCGAGACCCGCGTGCAGGATTTGGAAACGACCCTGAACGATCCTGAGTTCCACGCCACCCGCTCCCGGGAAGCGCGTGGCCTGGTCGCAGCCCTGGAAGCCGCGAAGGCCGAAGTGACGCGACTATACGACCGCTGGCAGGAACTGGCGGCGCGCATACCAGAACCACGCAGTTGAACCAGGAAAAGGCAGTTACCCGAGGCATTTACGATTTACGATTTACGATTTACGAGGGTGGCCAGGGTTCGGATTTCGAGCTTCTTTCGGCACTGAAGGCTAGATCGAACTCACGTTCGATGCTACGACCATTCGGATTTCGGCCCTCCTTCGGTTTTCGGTTTTCGGATTTCGGATTTACCATCGGGCCGGCCGCCCTCACCCGGCGTTCCCACCTGCGGCCACCGCCCTCTTCCGGCCCTCTTCCGCCTTGCCAACGGGGCATCGGTCTTTCACTGTTGCCCCATGCAGTCACACGAACTCTTGCGCGAAGTCTTCCAGGAGTGCAGTCCCAAGCAGGTCGCCGCCGAGCTGGGGCTCTCGCTCTCGATGATTTACAAATGGGCGGAGCCGGGCGATCCCGCCGCCGGCAGCGGCAGCACCAACCCGCTCGACCGCATTGACGCGCTGATCCGCTGCTCCAACGACCCACGCCTCGTCCAATGGATCTGCCAGCGCGCGGGCGGGTTCTTCATTCGGAACCCCAACACCACCAATCCGCATCCGTCCTACCTGATTCCCGCCACCAACGAGATCGTGCAGGAATTCGCGGACTTGCTGGCGGTGGTGGCTGCGGCCGCCTCCGACAATCAGATTACGCCCAAGGAGTCCCAGCAAATCCGCGCGCGGTGGGAAGAGCTGAAGTCGGTGACGGAGACCTTCGTGGCCTGTTGCGAACAGGGAAACTTCCGGCCGTTAAAGGAGAAGCAAATCGCCGAGGCGAGGTCCGAAGTCCGAGGCACCAAACCTGCAGGCGAGAGCGAGAAAGGACCGGCTGACGGATCGGCACCCTCCGGGAAACCGGGAGGCCCGAAGCGATGAGTGGCGCGGGCCGTCTTGCGGGCCACGATAGAACCCCACACCCAATGCGAGCGCGGTTCCCAATTCGGAGGTCCGCTTCCCCCTCACGCCTGGAGATGGAATCCCCCGAAATGGAAGTTTTGTGCCCTGAAGTCCGGACCCAAACGGGAACATCCAACCTCCAACCTCCAACCTCGAACTTCCAACCACCGCCACTGGACCGAGCATTGGGTGTTGGGCGTTGGATGTTGGATGTTGGATGTTCCCACCTGAGCACGTGGAGATGGGCAATCCTCGCCGGGCACCTGCTTGCAACGCTCTGCCTTGCAATACTACCATCGCACAATGCGACGGAGGTGATCGAGGCCGACCTGTGCATCTATGGCGGCACGGCCGGCGGCGTGGCAGCCGGGGTGCAAGCAGCTCGCATGGGTAAGACGGCGGTAATCGCCGAGTTCGGCAATCACCTCGGCGGGCTGACTTCCGGCGGGCTCGGCGCGACGGACATCGGCAACAAGGCGGCCATCGGCGGCATGGCGCGCGAGTTCTATCATCGAATTGCACTGCACTATGCAAACAGCAACGCCTGGCGATTTGAGCAGTGCGAGGAGTATTTCGCTCACCGCGCCGGGCGCTCGACGGCCAACGAGCTGAGCGGCCCGGATGCCACCATGTGGACCTTCGAGCCGCACGTGGCCGAAGACATCCTCTTCCAGATGGTCAACGAGGCCAAGGTGGCTGTCTATTTCCAGCAACGCCTTGCCTCCGTGAAGAAGCAAGGCGGGCGCATTGCGGAAATCGCAATGGAGAACGGCAAGGTCTATCGCGCCGCCATGTTCGTGGATGCCACCTATGAGGGGGATTTGATGGCGAAGACGGGGGTGGGCTACACCGTCGGGCGAGAGGCGAATTCAAAGTACAATGAGACGATCAACGGCATCCGGGCCGAGACGCCCAAGCACCAATTCACGGCTCCAGTTGACCCGTATTTGAAAGCGGGCGACCCGGGCAGCGGGTTGCTGCCGTTTATCCAGTCCGGCGACGGCGGCACGCCGGGCGACGGTGATGCGCGTGTCCAGGCTTACAATTTCCGCCTCTGCTACACCCAGGACCCCGCCAACCGGCTGCCGCACCGGCCTCCGCCCAAGTATGATCCGGCGAGATACGAGCTTCTGGCGCGCTATCTTGAAGCGCTCGTCGCTGCACAGCGCACACCTGAACTCAGGTCCTTCTGGAACCCGATCTGGATGCCTAACCACAAGACCGACATCAATAACAACGGCGGTTTCTCTACTGACTTCATTGGGGCCAATTACGCTTACCCGGATGCCGATTACGCCACACGGGAGCAGATTTGGCAGGCGCATGAGGACTACGTGCGCGGCTTCGTTTATTTCCTGGCCACCAGCCCGCGCGTACCCGAGAACATGCGCACCGAGATGCAGAAATGGGGCCCGGCGAGAGATGAGTTCCTCGATATGGGCAACTGGCCCCATCAACTCTACGTGCGCGAGGCCCGGCGCATGATTTCGGACTACGTGATGACGGAGCACCATTGCCGCGGCCACCAAACGGCGGAAGACCCAGTGGGCCTGGGCGCCTACGGAATGGACTCGCACAACTGCCAGCGCATCGTCAAGGGCGGCCATGCAGAGAACGAGGGGGACGTGCAGGTGGGCGTCTCGGCGCCCTACCCGATCTCGTATCGCTCGATCGTGCCGAAGGGCGGCGAATGCGAGAACCTGCTGGTGCCCATTTGCCTGTCTGCGACGCACATCGCCTACGGGTCCATTCGCATGGAGCCGGTATTTATGATCCTGGGGCAATCGGCGGCCACCGCCGCGGTGCTGGCCATCGAGAGGAAGACATCCGTCCAGAAACTGCCCTATGAAACCCTTCGTCCTCGCCTGCTGGCGGACAAGCAGATTCTGGAATGGAAGACAGGGAAGCCACCGACTGCGGGCAAAACCAAGAGCGCGAAACAGTGAGTGGCCTTCGAAGTCTTACTCCTTGCTGATTAATCGGTAGCCGACGCCGGGCTCGGTGATCAGCAGCTCAGGCTGCGCGGGGTTCGCCTCCAGTTTCTCCCGCAGGTGGGCCAGATAAACCCGCAGGTAATGGGTCTGCTCGATATAGTTCGGTCCCCAGACCTCGCGGAGTATCTGGTGGTGGGTCAGCACCTTCCCGGCATGCTGGACGAAGAGGCGCAGGAGGTTGTATTCCGTGGCGGTTAGCTTTACTTCCACCCCCTTCCGCTTTACGACACGCGCCGCCAGATCCACTTCCAGCTGGCCGGAGCGGAAGACGGTGGCTTCCGACAAGGGCGCGACATGACGTTGAGCGACTCGCAAACGCGCGAGCAGTTCGCCGGAACTGAAGGGCTTGGTCACATAATCATCCGCCCCAGTGTCGAGCGCCGCGATCTTGTCCTCCTCGCGGTCGCGCACCGAGAGTACGACCACCGGCACTTGACTCCACTCGCGCAGGCGCTTGAGCACGGAGACTCCCTCCATGTCCGGCAGACCCAGGTCGAGTATCACCACGTCTGGCGGGTGTTGCGCGGCCTCGGCAATCCCGTCCTTGCCGGTCGCGGCTTCCAGCACGCGATAGCCATTCGCCTCCAGGCACACGCGCAGCAGCCGGCGCATCTGCAATTCGTCGTCGATGACCAGAGCGAGGGGTTTGAGAGGAGCTGGCATAAGTCAAGGGGGCGGGGATTGCTGAAATCCGAAACCCGAAGGCCGAAATCCGAAGGAAAACCGAAGGCCGAAATCAGAAATGGCGGCACGCGCTCGGCTGGAGGCGTATTCATGCCGGTAGTCATCGAATTCCCCCTCACTCTGAGCCTCCCCGAAGGAGCAGAAATCGATTCCAACCAAGAGGAAACATCCCCCCGCCACCGAACTACTTCCAGCGCTGCCGCCGGTCTCCCTCTCCCTGGGGGAGATGGCTGGGGTGAGGGGGAATGGCGCCTCTAATTGAATAGACACAGCCAAAGCTAACCGATGCATAAACCAAGTGCCGCGATTGAGTGGGAACCCGCACCTTCGGATTTCGGAATTCGGCCTTCCTTCGGTTTTCGGATTTCGGGTTTCGGATTTGGCTGCTCGATCATGGCGAGGCATAGAGAACCCTTCAGGAGTCACTTGTTTCACGTTCCGGCCTCCACCGCCACCGGCGGGGCCTTGGTGATAGGCATTCGAACCGTGAACACGGCCCCGCCGCCGGGACGGTTCTCGGCCTTAACCTTCCCCCCTTGCGCTTCGACAAAGCCTTTGACGATCGCCAATCCCAAACCAGTGCCGCCCGCCGGGGCCGCCGGGGCACGGTAGAACTTATCGAAGATGAGCGGCAGAGCATCCGGCGGGAGCCCGGGACCGTTGTCAGCTACAGTCATTACTAGCGTTTCCACGTCGACGGCGACATTGACTTGCACGGCGGTGCCCGGAGGCGTATGGACGGCCGCGTTCAGCAACAGGTTCGTGAGGACCTGCTGCATCAGGACGAAGTCCATGCGGACGAGCGGGAGCCGCTCGGCCAACCCAATGGTTACCTTGTGCTGTGCCAGGTCTTTGGCGATCTCCTTCAGCGTCACCTGGACCAGATCCGCCACGTCGCACCAATCGACGTGCGCTTTGACGTGCCCGGATTCCAGACGCGTCATGCTCAACAAGTTGCCCACCAGCCGATTCAGCCGCCGGGCGGCCTCCTGAATCTCGCCCACCATCGTCCGCTCAAACTCCCCTGCCCCGGCGGGCCAGCTCTCGCTTAGATTTCCTGCGGCGCTGGTGATCGCGGCGATGGGCGTCCGAATCTCGTGGGAGATGGAGTTGAGCAGTGTCTTGCTCAGGCGCTCGGACTCGGCGACCAGCTTGGCTTGTTGCTCGGCATCCCGCAGGCGCTGGCGGTCGAGCACGAGCGCGATTTGGCGGACGAAGGCGTCAAGCAGGTCGCGCTGGTCGGCTGGGAGCGGGGCCGGGTCGCGAAAGCGCAGGCTGAGTACGCCCACGGCCCGTTCACCCGCCATCAGCGGCAGATGCAAACCCTCGGCTGACGGCAAGGTGTCCGTGCCACGGCCAGCCGATTGCCGGTGGAGAAAAGCCCAGCAGGCGACGCTCTGCTCCTTCTCGGCCATGGCCCAGAGGCTCGCGAAATAGGGCGTGAGGGTCGCATTTTGGCCTTCCTCCGGCAGCGAGAGGGCGGCCTCGGCCTGGGTGGCTTTGCCCACCTCGCGAATAATGATCGCCAGCAGGTCCGCGAAGTCGGACGCCTGGGCCAGTTCACGGGTGAGCAAGTAGAGGGCCGTCGCGCGCTGCTCGCGGCGGCGCTCGGCGGATTGCTGCGCCCGCAACCGGGCGGCCAGGTGGCCCATCGCCAGCGCCACCACAAAGTACGTGCAGAAGAGCATCACGTCCGTGATGCCGGTGATGCGGAAGGTGAATATCGGTGGCACGAAGCAGAAGTTCCACAGCAGCGCAGTCAGCGTCGCTGCGGCAAAGGTGGGGCCACGGGCAACAAACATGGCGAGCACAACCACACTTAGCAGGTAGATCAGCGCCAGCGACTGGTAGCCCAGCCACTGCCGCAGCAGCGCGTTCAGGCAGGTCGCACCACCGACAAAGCCCAGCGCAATGCCGTAACCGCGTGCCGTGCCGGCATCCCAACGTGGGGTGGCCAACGGTCGCAGCAGTGGCGCCTCCCCTTCGGCGCGCACGGCGTGGATATCAATATGGCCGCTCTCGCGAATCAGCCGGTTGAGCAGCGAGCCGCCACGCAGCAGGTCGAGCGCCCGCCATCCCAGAGGCTTGCCAACGACAAGCTGGGTGGCGTTCTGTTCCCGCGCTACGCGCAAGAGGCCGCGCGCCACGTCGTCGTCAGTTGTGTTGAGGACTTGCGCTCCCAATTCCCGGGCCAGGGCCAGGTGGCGGGCGAGGCGCGTCTGTTCGTCGGTGTTGAGAAGCTTTGGCAGTTCTACGTAAACGGCCAACCAGGGGGCCTGCAGTTCGCCGGCAAGGCGGCGCGTCCACCGCACCAGCGCTGCCGAGGTTGGGCTGGCGCTCACTGCGACAAGCAGTCGCTGCCCGGATTTCCAGGGGTCGCCGACGCCCTGGGCCTGCCGGTAGGCCAGCACGTCCTGGCCGACATGCTCGGCGGCGAACCGCAGCGCCAGTTCCCGCAAGGCCGAAAGGTTGCCGGGACGGAAGTAATGTTCCTGCGCCGCGCGCGCGGATTCGGGTAAATAGACCTTCCCCGCAGCAAGCCGGGCGCGCAGTTCCTCCGGCGGCAGGTCCACCAGTTCGAAGTCCGCGCCATCCAGGACGGTATCGGGCAGCCTCTCCCGGATGGTGACCCCGGTAATCTGCCGCACCGCCTCCGCACGACTCTCGACGTGCTGCACGTTCAAACTAGTGAAGACATCAATGCCTGCGTCCAGCAGTTCCAGCACGTCCTGGTAACGTTTAGGGTGGCGGGCCCCAGGAATATTGGTGTGCGCGAACTCATCCACCAGGGCGAGGTGCGGACGCCGCGCCAGCAGTCCGTCCAGGTCCATTTCCGTGAGTGCGACGCCTCGATAGTCACTGATGAGGCGCGGGATCACCGGCAGCCCCTCCGTGAGCGCGTCGGTTTCCTTGCGACCGTGGGTCTCCACATAGCCGATGACGACGTCACGCCCGGCGGCCAACTCACGTCGCGCGGCTTCGAGCATGGCGTAAGTCTTGCCGACGCCCGGGGCCATGCCGAAGAAGACCTTCAGCTTGCCGCGCTTCTTGCGGGCATCTACCTTCTGAATAGCCGCCAGGAGCGCGTCTGGGTTAGGCCGGGTCTCGTCACTCACGGATTCACTATACCCGCCCGCTCGTAAAGGAAAAGCCCTTTACAAACGCACGGAGCCAGCGTGTGGGTCCCAGCATCCATACCCCTGTTTCGCACTTGTGGCACTGGAGCAGTGCAAGTGTTCCATGAGAATTCCAGCCCACTGCCACGATTCAAACCGGAATTCAGCCTTTCGAAAGCCGCCCATCAAGGGCGATATTGAGGCGTAGCACGTTCACTCCGGGATCGCCCAGGATGCCGAAATCGGCGGGGTCAGTGTTCTGCTGGATCAATTCGCGCACCTTGTCGATGCTCAGGCCCCGCGCCTTGGCAACGCGCTCGGACTGCAAGGCGGCGTTCTGCAGGCTGATATGCGGGTCGAGCCCGCTGGCGGAGCCGGTGACGGCGTCTGCAGGGACGGGGGCGTTGGTCGACAGGCTGTTCTGCGTACGGTAATCGGCGAGGTTTTGGGCGATGGCGTCGCGCAACTTCTGTGAGGTCGGCCCAAGGTTGCTCCCGCCGGAACTCGTGGGGTCGTAACCGTTGCCGGCGGAGGAAGGTCGGGGATGGAAGTATTTGTCAGCGGCAAACGGCTGCCCGATCAAGCGCGAGCCGCGCACCACCCCGCCGGCATCCACAATGAGGCTACCGTTGGCCTTGCCTGGAAAGAGAGCTTGCGCCAGGCCAAACACGACCAGCGGGTAAAGGCCGCAACAGACGACGACGAGAGCCAGGGTAGCCAGGAGGGCTTGGCGGAGTTCAGAGAACATTGCTTTCATATCTTTAGATTTAGACGAGGTTCAAGGCTGTGATGATGAGGTCGATGAGCTTGATACCGATGAACGGCACGATGACGCCACCCAGGCCGTAGATCAGCAGGTTGCGCTGCAGCATAGCGAGGGCGCCGATGGGCGTGTATTTGACGCCGCGCAGCGCCAGCGGGATCAGGGCGACAATGATGAGGGCGTTGAAAATAACGGCGCTCAGGATGGCGCTGGTCGGGCTGTGCAAGTGCATGATATTGAGGGTCGTAACGGCCGGGAACGTCGCCATCAGCATGGCCGGAATGATGGCGAAGTATTTGGCGATGTCGTTCGCGATGCTGAACGTGGTAAGCGAGCCGCGCGTAATGAGAAGCTGCTTCCCGATTTCGACGATCTCAATGAGCTTCGTGGGGTTGCTGTCGAGGTCCACCATGTTGCCGGCCTCGCGGGCGGCCTGGGTGCCGGTGTTCATGGCCACGCCAACGTCAGCCTGGGCCAGCGCGGGAGCATCGTTGGTGCCGTCCCCTGTCATGGCCACGAGATGGCCGGCCTCTTGTTCGGACCGGATGCGTTTCAACTTCATTTCCGGCGTGGCCTGGGCAATGAAGTCGTCCACGCCCGCCTCGGCGGCAATGGCTGCGGCCGTCTGCGGGTTGTCGCCGGTGATCATGATGGTGCGGATGCCCATCTTGCGCAGATGCGCAAAGCGCTCCTTGATGCCGCCTTTGACCATGTCCTTGAGCTGCACTACGCCCAGGACCTCGCAGCCTTCAGCCACGACGAGGGGAGTGGAGCCGGAACGCGAGACTTCATCCACGGCCTGGCTGACAGCTTGCGGAAAAATGCCGCCCAACTGGTCCACGTAGGTGCGCATGGAGTCCGCCGCACCTTTGCGAATGCTCCGGATCGGAGCTGCAGACTGGAAATCCCCGCCTCCTTGCGGGGCGACAGCCTGCGCTCGACGCGCAGCCCAATGCTCACTGGCGGCCCCGCCGTTTCCCTCTCCTCCTTTGGAGGAGAGGGCCAGGGAGAGGAGGTCGTCCTTCTCAACCGCCACACCAGCTACATTGGCGCCGAAAGCCTCAGGATTGTTGTCAGGAGCCACAGCATTGAGCACGGTGATGGGCCTCCTCTCCCCTGCCCTCTCCTCCAAAGGAGGAGAGGGAGAAACGCGCGACCGTTGGTCGCGCTCACTAGCTGGAAGCACAGTGCGGGCGACGGCGTGGCCCCCCTCCTCGCCGAAGAAATCCACACCGCTCATACGGGTTTGGGCCGTGAAGGGCACGAACCGGGCCTGCGGCTCGGCGACATCGCGACCGCGGAGATTGAACTGCTGCTTGGCGAGCACCACGATCGAACGGCCTTCCGGTGTCTCGTCAGCAAGGGACGCCAGCTGCGCGGCATCGGCCAGGCGCTCCGGCAGCACACCCGGCGCGGGAATGAACGCGCTCGCCATACGGTTGCCCAAGGTGATGGTGCCGGTCTTGTCGAGCAATAGCACGTCCACGTCTCCCGCGGCTTCGACCGCGCGCCCGCTCATCGCCAGCACGTTGCGCTGCAGCACGCGATCCATGCCCGCGATGCCGATGGCGCTGAGCAACCCGCCAATGGTCGTGGGAATCAGGCACACCAACAGCGAGATCAGCACGGGGACGGAGAACGCCACCCCAGAGTAGATGCCAAAGGGCTTCAGCGTCACGCAGACGAGCAGGAAGATCACAGTGAGCGCCGCCAGCAGAATGGTGAGGGCAATCTCGTTCGGCGTCTTCTGCCGTTGCGCGCCTTCCACCAGCGAGATCATGCGGTCCAGGAAGCCGTGGCCCTTTTCCATTGTGACGCGGATGACGATTCGGTCGCTGAGAACTCGCGTGCCGCCCGTGACTGCGCTGCGGTCGCCGCCGCTCTCGCGGATGACCGGGGCGGATTCTCCGGTAATGGCGGATTCATCAACGCTGGCAATGCCTTCCACCACATCGCCGTCAGCGGGGATCATGTCACCCACCTCGCACAGGACGAGATCACCCTTGTTCAGATCCGGAGCGGGAACCTTTTCCTCAAGGCCATTGCGCAGGCGTCTGGCCATCGTGTCCTTGCGCGCTTTCCGCAGGCTGGCGGCCTGGGCTTTGCCCCGGCCTTCGGCCACAGCTTCAGCGAAGTTGGCGAAGAGGACGGTGAACCAGAGCCAGATGGCCAATTGAGTGACGAAGCCGCGCTCGGCTGAGGCACAGTAGCCGATCCCAGCGGTCGTCATCGCGGCGCCGACCATCGTGACGAACATGACCGGGTTCTTGACCATCCACCGCGGGTTGAGTTTGCGGAACGAGTCGCCGATGGCGGGACCGACGATGGACCAATCGAAGAGAGAGGGTGATTTCTGGGTCATAAAAAGCGTGATACGTGATGAGTGAAACGTGAACAGCTGGGCGCCGTGACAGTGCCGCTCTCATTAACACCCCGCTTCAGCGGGGTGGAATGACCGGCGCACGACATTTGAACCGCTTCAGCGGTTTTGAGAGTGTTCGGCTGAGTGGCAAGGCATGGGAAACCGCTGAAGCGGTTCAACGGATTGCTTAGCGCTCGTCCCCCCCGCTGAAGCGGGGTGTTAATGAGAGGGGCGTAGGATTTGAATCTCATTGGGTTACCTCGGGCTAGAACAGCTTCCCCTGAGCGGTCAGGAAGTGTTCGACGACGGGGCCCAACGTCAGCGCGGGCAGGAAGTTCAGAGCGCCGACCAATATCACGGTCCCGATGAGCAGGACGACGAAGGTGAAGCCGGAGACCGGGAAGGTGCCCGCGCTGGGGGGCGCGATTCGCTTTTGACCGAGCGAGCCTGCGAGGGCCATGATGGGCACAATCATCAGGAACCGGCCAATGAGCATCGCCAGGCCGATGGTGGTGTTAAGCCACGGCGTGTTGGCGCTAAAGCCGGCAAAGGCGCTGCCGTTGTTGCCGTTGGCGGAGCTGTAGGCGTAAAGAATCTCGCTCAAGCCGTGCGGACCGGTGTTGTTCAGGCCGGCCAGTCCCCACTTGCTGACGGAAGCCCAGGCGGCGAAGCCCAGGATCGAAAGCGCCAGCACCAGCAGCGCCAGCATCGACATCTTCACGTCGTAGGACTGGATCTTCTTGCCGAGGTATTCTGGCGTGCGCCCAACCATGAGCCCGGCGATGAACACCGCCAGCACAACGAAGACCAGCATGCCGTAGAGCCCGGCGCCAACGCCGCCGAAGATGATTTCACCAAGCTGGATGTTGAACAGCGGCACAAAACCGCCGAGCGCGGTAAAGGAATCGTGCATCGAGTTGACCGCGCCGCAGGAGGCATCGGTGGTCACGGTGGCGAACAGGGCGGAGTTGAAAATGCCGAAACGGACTTCCTTGCCTTCCATGTTCCCGCCCGCGGCGGCCACGCCAAGCTGATGATGGATCGGGTTCCCAGCCGCTTCCGAATACCAGCAAAAGAGCACCCCAGCCAGGAATAGGGTCATCATCGCCGCCCACACCGACCAGCCGTGGGCCTGGTTCTTCACCATGCGCCCGAGGTAATAAGTCAGGCCGCTGCCAATGGCGAAGATGGAAAGCATCTGGAGGAAGTTGGACAGGGGGGTTGGGTTCTCGAAGGGGTGCGCGGCGTTGGCGTTGGTGTAGCCGCCCCCGTTGGTGCCGAGCATCTTGATCGCGACCTGCGAGGCCATTGGTCCCTGGACGATGGCCTGCTCCTCTACCTTTTGATCGACCATGACTGGCATATTGGTCATCACCGGTTGCCCCTTCTCGTCGAACTTCGGCACATCCACCATCATCGCCACGCCATTGGTCATGACCGGCTGGCCCTTCGCATCCAGCTTGGGGGCTTGCACCATGACGACGACATTAGTCGTTACCGGCTGGCCCTTGTCGTCGGTCTTGGCCACTTGCGTGGTGTAGGGTTCCGCGAGCTTGGCTTTCGTGTACGGCTTGAAGTTCTGAATCATGCCTTGCGACACCAGAACGACCGCGAAGACGACGCAAATGGGCACCAGCAGGTAGTAAGTCGTCCGCACAAGATCGACCCAGAAGTTACCGAGCGTTTTGGTCGAGTGCCGCGCCAAGCCGCGCACGAGCGCCGCCGCGATGGCGATGCCGGTGGCCGCCGAAGCGAAGTTGTGGATGACGAGCGCCACCATCTGCGAGAGATACGACATGGTGGATTCGCCGGTATAGCTCTGCCAGTTGGTGTTGGTGGTAAAGCTGGTCGCGGTGTTGAACGCCAGGTCGGGACTAAGCGCGCCGAGTCCCTGGGGGTTGAGCGGCAGCAGTTGTTGCACCCGCAGGATAACGTAGGTGAATATACAACTCACCAGACTAAAGAGCAGCATGGCAATGGTGTACTGCTTCCAATCCTGCTCCTGGTCCGGCTGCGTCCCCATCACGCGATACGTGACTCGCTCCAGGGGCTTGAGGATCGGGTCGAGCCAGGTCCTGCCCTTGGCATCGAGCACCTGCACGAGGTACAGGCCCATCGGTTTCGTGATCAAGGCGAGGGCCGCTACAAACAGCACAAGTTGCAACCAATCAATCGAGCGCATAAGCGTATCCTTAGAATTTCTCCGGCCGAAGCATGGCCACGAGCAGGTAACCGAAAAGCAACAGGGCGATCCCGCCCACAATTAGGTTTTCCATAAGCTCCTTCTACAGCTTTTCGCAACAGCGGATATACAGACCGCTGACCACGAAGAACAGCACGGTGACTCCTATATAGATAAGATCAGTCATAAGCATTTCACACTTCTAGTTGCGTCCCATTCCATTCATTCAATGCTCCAAGTTGCCACGGCAGCAGACGGGCGGGTAATCAAGAACGAAGCAACTGGCGTTAAGAATTCATTAAAACCGCATGTCCCGACATGGCCTGAGTGGTGGGGCGCGGGCGCATTTTGCCTGCACCACCACATCCGAAGCCTACCCGGGTCGGAGTGCGCCCGTCCCCGGGCGCAGCAACGCTCGCAAGCAGTGGGGTGCTGGAACTTTCCAGCATGTTGGGCAAGCCGGAGCTTGCTGCGCCCGGGGACGGGCGCACTCCAGGGGTACCATAAAGATGCGTCCTCGGAGCGTGTCTCCGCCTGTTTAGCCTTTTCTTTCCCCGGCTCGCGCCTAAGCTCCAGCGCATTCATTTATGGGTTTAATGCTGTTCAACACCTTGTCGCACTCCGTGCAGGAGTTCATCCCGCTGGATGCTGGCGGGAAGAAGGTCGGCCTCTATTGCTGCGGGCCGACGGTCTATGACTTCGCGCACATCGGCAATTGGCGGACGTTCATCTTCGGCGACCTGGTGCGACGCTACCTGGACTTCAAGGGCTACGCCGTCACGCAGGTGATGAACATCACGGACGTGGACGACAAGATCATCAGGCGGGTCCGCGAGATGGGGACTACGCTTAAGGAGTTTACCGGCAAGTTCGAAGCGGCCTTCTTCGACGACCTGAAGACCTTCAACTGCCGTCCGCCGGAGCAGACGCCGCGCGCGACCGAACACATCGCGGAGATTATCTCGCTGATCGAGAAGCTGCTGGCGCGCGGGCTGGCTTACCAGACGCCGGACGGATCGGTCTATTTCAGCATTGAGAAGTATCGCGCCGGCGGCTCGCGGTATGGGCAGTTGGTGAAGCTTAACTTTGATGAGATGCGCGTGGGCGAACGGGTACGGAGCGATGAATACGAAAAGGAAGCCGTGGCCGACTTCGCCCTCTGGAAGGCCCGCGTGCCGGAAGACGGCGGAGTGTTCTGGCCCAGCCCCTGGGGCGAAGGCCGGCCTGGCTGGCACATCGAGTGCAGCGCCATGAGCATGAAGCTGCTCGGGCCAAGCTTCGACCTGCACCTGGGCGGCGAAGACCTGATGTTCCCGCATCACGAGGATGAAATCGCCCAGAGCGAGGGCGCGGGGGTGCAGCCGCCAGGACGGCCTTTCGTGAAGCATTGGCTGCACGGGGCGCACTTGCTGGTCGAAGGGAAGAAGATGAGCAAGTCGCTGGGAAACTTCTTCACGCTCCGTGACTTGCTGGCGAAGGGGTTTACCGGGCGCGAGATCCGTTACCTGCTGCTGACGGCCCACTATCGCGAGACGTTCAACTTCACGCTGGAGGGGCTGCACGGGGCCAGAGCAGCGCTGACGCGCATCGACGAGTGCCTGACGAAACTGCGCGAACTGGCGGGCAACACGAAGGCAGAAGCTGACGGGCCTTTGCTGGGCGCATTCTCCGGCGCCTTGGACGATGATCTCAATATTTCTGGCGCTTGGGGCGCCATCTTTGAGTGGGTCCGCGACACCAACCGCAAGCTGGCGGAGAATGCCCTGAGCCCCGCTGCCGCCGCTGCGGCATTGGCCACTTGGGACAGGCTGGATTCGGTGCTGGGCGTCGGCGCGCCTAAAGAAGTGGAAGTGCCGGCGGAGATCACCGCGCTGGTCGAATCACGGCAGGCAGCCCGCAAGGCTAAAGATTTCAAACGCGCCGACGCGCTCCGCGACGAATTAAAGGCCAAGGGTTGGGCCATTGAGGACACCCCCAGGGGCGCGCGGGCCAAACGCTTGTGACATGAAGGGCTTGTTCATCACGTTTGAGGGTACGGAAGGCAGCGGCAAGACGACACAGATTTCTCTGCTGGCAGAACGCTTGCGGTCTGCGGGCTGCAGCGTGCGCACTTTGCGCGAACCTGGCGGCACCCTCATTGGTGAAGAAATCCGCCACACGCTCAAGCACAGCCCGGACAACCATGCGATGACCGCGGAGGCGGAATTGCTCCTGATGAACGCCAGCCGCGCGCAATTGGTCCGGGAGGTAATTCGCCCGGCCATTGCAGCCGGGGAGATTGTTCTGTGCGACCGCTTCTATGACTCGACCACCGCCTACCAGGGCTATGGCCGGCAGCTTGATTTGCGGATGGTGAAGAGCATCATTGACGTAGCCGTCGGCGACACACGTCCGGATTTGACACTGCTTTTTCTCATCCCCCAGGAAGTCAGCGAAGCCCGGCGGCTGGCGCGTCAACCCACCCTGGCCTTGCGCTTCCAGCGAGACAGGATGGAGGAAGCCGATCGGGGTTTCTTCGAGCGCGTGGAGGAAGGCTACCTGGCGATCGCCGCCGCCGAGCCGCAGCGTGTGCGGCAATTTGACGCGACGGGCGAAGTGGCCGTGACTCAAGCTGCGATCTGGGAACTGGTGCAGCCGCTCCTCGCGCGCGATAAGCCGTAAATACGCAATTGGAGGACACGTTCCCCCTCACCCCGGCCCTCTCCCCGTAGGAGAGGGAGACCATCGGGCGCATCCTGACAGCACCAACGGAACGCCGGATTCATCCGGCAGCCCCAGTGCTACTCGCCCGCCTGCCGGATGAATCCGGCGTTCCGGTTGGCTCGGCTATCCGCCTTGGTGGTGGCGCCGAGATGCGCCCGAGACCCTCTAAGGCCGTTGGTTTCACTTGCCGACTGCCCCAGGATCGCTATGTTGACTTGAAACTGAAACCAACACGATGATTGAGGACACTATAGGCAAGATCGAAGCCCGCATTCAGGGCGCCGAAGCCGTCAAAGAAGAACGCCGGCAGGAACTGCTGGAGTTGCTGGGCACACTGAAAGCGGAGGTCGCCGAATTGTCCAAGACGCACGAGGAGCAGGCCCAAAGCATTGCGGGATTCACGGAGGTCTCCGCCCACGAAGCCACCCGCGCGCAACAGAATCCGGAGCTGCTCAAGCTCTCGCTGGAGGGCCTGGGCTCCTCCGTCCGCGGCTTCGAGGAATCTCACCCCCGCCTGGTCCAAATCGTCAACGGCATCAGCAGCACGCTATCCAACCTGGGGATCTAGGGGGGAATGCAGAAGGAAGAATGAAGAATGCAGAAAGGGGAATGGCTCCTGCTCAGCCTGCGGCTTTCATTCTGCATTTCCACTCCTTGGCTTGATCCGCAAGGCGGGACGCCTCACGGGAACTGCGCTTTGTCCTCGTACGGCTCCAGCCTGACAACCGCCGCCATGATTTCATCAGCGACCTGCTGGTAGATCTGCTTGAGGCGGGGCTTTGAGCAGACTTTTGCTTCCGCCCGCAGTTGTTCAAAGCGCATCGGTTGGCCGTACTTCACGGCTACCGGGTATGGGCGCGGGAAGAGCTGATGCCGACCATACGCCTCGAACATTCCAAACACCCGCACCGGTACCACCGGCGCCGTGGATTTAAGCACCGTGAGTCCGATGCCCGCGCGCACCGGTTGGATCTTGCCATCGTAGGTCCGCGTGCCCTCAGGGAACAGCAGGATGGCGCTGCCCGCCAGCAACCGATCGAGGATGGCCCGGAGCCCCACGGCCCCGCCACCATCTCGATCCACGGGCACCACCTCCCAGTGACGCAAGACCCAGCCCAGCACGGGAATGCCAAACAGATTCTCGCGCCCGAGGTAGCTGACGAGGCGCCGCAGGCCGGCCCCGACCAGTGGCGGATCTATATAGCTGGCGTGGTTCGAGGCCAGAATCACCCCCCCCTTGAGCGGAACCCGATCGGCGTTATAGACGTGCCACCGGAAGTAAAACTTAAAGAACACCCGGAAGCCACACCAGCCAAGGAAATAGGGAAGGTTCAAAGGGAAAAGCTGAAATGCTGAAATGCTGAAATGCTGAAATTCGGATGGGACGGTTTGGGTTTCATGTTTCAGCGTTTCAGCTTTTCAGTAGTTGCCCCTTTGACCGCCCGCTTCTCTCGATCTGCCGTGCGCTTCTTGATATCCGCCAGGATCGTCCCACTGGTCTGTTCCGCGGTCATGAGGGAGTTATTGATGACCTTGGCTCCTAGGGCGATCATGAGCGGCGCCGCAGCCCGCTGGCTGTCCCGCTGGTCGCGCGCGGCCAGGTTCTCCTGGATGCCGTCCGCCGCCCGGCGGCGCGAGCGCTCCTCCAGTTTGGCATCCAGGTAATACTTGAAATCCGTTTCCGGGAACACATTCGTGCCGATATCTCGCCCTTCCATAACGAGGCTGCCGAACTTAAGGCACTCGCGTTGGGTCTTCTTCATCCAATCGCGCACTTTGGGCACCGCCGCCACGTGCGGCACCGCGGCACTGACTTCGGCCGTGCGGATCTCCGTGGCCGGGTAATACCCACCCACCTCCAGGTAGGCAATGCCGTCGTCGCACTTGAGCGCGGTCTTCCACCGGCGGCAGGCAGCGGCCACGGCTTTGTCGTCCTGCACATCCACCCGCTGCTTGAGGCAATACCACGCCAGCGTGCGGTACATCGCGCCCGTATCCACGTGCACGAAGTTCAGCGCCTTCGCCACCAGTTTGGAATTGGTGCTCTTGCCGCTGGCGCTCGTGCCGTCAATCGCGATTACAATCGGTGCCTTAGGCTTCAGGTGGGGCATGGGGTTGTCAACAAGTTACAAAGGTTGCATGAGTTGCAGGGGTTACAGGGGTTACAGGGGTTACAGGGGTTACAGGAGTTGCATGAGTTGCATGAGTTACATGGGTTGCATGGGAGACGAGAAAAGCTGCCACCGCCTTGCTGATGTAACGATGTAACGATGCAACTAATGTAACTTCTTTGTGTTTCATGCTGCAAATAGTTCCACCTCACTCAGGACGCGCCCGCTCTTGCCGTCAAGAATGGCGACCCCCAAACCGTGGGGCGCCGTAGCAGCCAGCTTCTGAAAGAAATTCGGGAAGGTCTTCTTCACGCAGGCCGGATTCTGCAGTCTTATGCCGGGGACTTTCAATCCCAGAATTGCAAAGCACATGGCTATGCGGTGGTCGTTGTAGGTCTCGATCTCGGCGCCGTGGAGCTCGGAGGGGAAGACCGTCAGCGTATCACCTTCCTCAACGACCTTCGCGCCGCACTTCGTTAACTCCGTTCGCAGGGCGGCGACGCGCTCGCATTCCTGCACGCGCAAGCGGCCGAGATCGGTGAAGCGGACCGGCTTCACCAGGAACGGCGCCAGCACGACCGCCGTCATGATGCTGTCCCCAAGGTCCGTCTGCCGGGAAATGACTGCCGCCAACGGCAGGAAGCGCGGAAACGCTCCATCCACCTGCCAATCGGAGGTGGGACCTGCCTTGACAACCACTTCAGAGGCCGGCGCCAGGACTCCGGCCGGAAACGGGTCCTGATGACTCCGCACCGCCCTCAAAGCTTCCCAAAAGCTGAGCAGGAAGCCCGCGGCCCAAAAATAGCTGGCGCTCGAAGCGTCCGGCTCGACCTGGAACCGGCCTCCGCAGCGGGGAAAGGCCGAGATCAGCTTGGAAGTCATGACCACATAAGGCGACTCCTCCGCATTTTCCCCTGACAGGGTCACCTGCCATTTTCCTGCGCTCGCACCCAGCAGCAAGGCCGAGGCAAACTGTGAACTCTCGTCAATGCTCACCCGGCACTTGGCGGTGCGCGGGCCGGCCCCGTGAATCAGGGCGGGCAGCTTGTCGTTGGGCGACTCGAGGCGATAGCCCAGCTCGCGCAAGGCCTGGAATAGCGGGGCCTGCGGGCGCTCGTGCATTCGCGACACACCGTGCAGGCGATAAACGCCCTTGCCGAGACAGACCATCGCCGCCAGAAACCGGGCAGCAGTGCCGGCATTGCCCACAAAGAGTTCCAACGGCTGAGCCTCCGTCCCCCCTGGCGGGACCTCGCCCCCCTTGCCATAAACCGTCACGGTACGATTGCACGGCTCCTGGGGATCGGTCACCACGTTCACCATGAACCCAAGTTCCTGCAGGCACTCGACCATCACCTGCGTGTCCTCGCTCCAGAGCGCACCCTGCAAGGTCGTTTCGCCCTCGCCCAGTGCTGCCAGGACCAAGGCCCGGTTCGTGATGCTCTTGGAACCCGGCACCGTAATCTCCGCCCGCACCGGCTGGTCGAGCGGGACAATCTCAATGAGTTCAGGCAAGCCCATGTATTTAGTAAAGGCTAAAGAGGAAAGGGTTCGGGATCATTTTAGGCTTTAGCATTTAGCCTTCCTTCGACCACTGCTAGCGCCTTTCCCTGGCCTGCTCGAAAAAGCTCCCCACGGCCTCGACGTCCATTCTCCTAAGCGCGCGTTTGAAATCCTGCAAACCCTGCGCAAACGCCTCCAGGGCGCGCGACAGGTTCCGCCGATTGGCCAGGGCGATATCCCGCCACATCTCCGGCGAGCCGGACGCGATGCGGGTAGTGTCCCGGAACCCGTTAGCGCAAAGCATCCCCTGCTCTTTCGGATGTCCCGGGCTGAGAATGAGGCGCGCCAATTGCGCGGCCACGACATGTGGCAAATGGCTGGACCGGCTGACGAACTCATCGTGCGCTTCCGGCGTAAGCCGGAGCAGGCATGAACCGACCGACCTCCACAACTGCTCGACCTGGCGCACCGCTGCCGGGTTGGACTTCCTTGTAGGCGTCACCACGCAAACGGCGCCGACGAACAAATCCGCCCGGGCTGCGGTCACGCCCATCTTCTCCGCCCCAGCCATCGGATGGCTGCCGACAAAGTGCGCTTCCGCACTGGCCACGAGCGTTTCCAAATCCCGCACGACGCTCCCCTTGACGCTCCCGACGTCCGTAACGATCGCGCCCGGCTTGAGCCACGGAAGCATCCGCTCGACCAGGGAATGCATCTGAGCGAGGGGAGTACACAGGACAATCAGGTCCGCACCTTCGACGGCCTGCCGCAGGTTGCGGGTGGCCAGGTGGACGGCGCCGAGCGCTTCACATTCGGTCACACTAGCCACGCGGCGGACAAATCCTACTACGGACCCCGCGAGTCGCCGCTTCCGCAGGGCCATGCCCAGGGAGCCGCCTAACAGGCCAACGCCGACCAATGTGATCTTCTTCCAACGCACGCGCTGAGCTTCAGGTTTCGGCACGCGGCTTTCAAGGCGGGACTTGAGTGCTTGGGCAAGCATGGCGCAAGGCGCTAATAGCGCTTCGTGCGGCCCGTCCGTTCCACAGGCTTATCCGCGCGCTCGAACGGCTCCGAGTGTTGTTCGTGCGCGTACCAGTTCTCGATATACTGTTTGGCGAGCACGGGGTCGTTGATCACCAGGAGATTCTCGGCGTTGTGCTCTTCCGCGGCACGCGTAAAGTTGAATGACCCGGTAAGAACCAGATAGCCGTCAATGATGATGATCTTGTTGTGCGCAATGGCGTGCCGGGCGTCAATGAGGGTGGGGATGCCGCTGTGCTTGAGGAAATCCGCCTCCGAATACTTCTCCGTCCGCTGGCTGCGGTCGAGGATTGCCTGCACCTTTACGCCCCGCCGATGGGCTTGCACCAGGGCCTGGGCAATGGGCGCCGAGGTGAAGCTATAGGCCTGCACGAGGACGGCGTTGGTCGCGTGATCCAGGACATTGACCACTGCCTCTGTAGCTCCACCTCCCGGCGAGAAGAAAACCTGGACGCCCTGCGGAATCGAAGCCTGCGGCCCGCATCCAGTCAGCAGCAGCGCCACGCCCAGGGCCAAACAACCAAGGAGTCTCGACTTTGCCATGGCGCATAGTTGAGGAAAACTCCGGCAAACTCAATCTCGGGGAATAGATTGGGGGCTGAGTCGGCTAGGGCCGGGAATGCGCTGGCTGGAGGGCCTGGTAATACTGTTCGCGGAAGCGGTTGCCGGCGGCGGCGCTCGTCAGGCAAGCGTCCCAGTCCAGTGCCGGCGTGGACATCTGCTTGCGGCTCGCAATCCGCTTGCCGCTAAACTGCCGGGCGAGCTGCTGGAATTCGCGGCCCCAGGCTTTGAGTTTGCCATCTGCGGTCAGCAGGCCGCTGAACTCGCTCGGGTCGGTGGCTTCGGGCTGGTCGTAAAGTCCCCAGTTGAGCCAGCCGAAGGCAGGGCCGGCGGTCGTCTCTACCAATTTCCGGCACCAGCGGGCCTGCTGTTCCTCTGAAGCAAACGGGTGCTTCCCGCCGTCGAAACGCGGTTTGCCGCCGCCATACCAGCCATACTCCGCCACTACCACCGGCTTGCCGGTCCTCGCCACTTCGCCCACGACCCCCTGCAAGTAGGCCAGGTTCCGCGCCTCCTCCTCGTCGTTGCGGTATTCGTAGGCCCCGCGATCGAGCGGGTAGAAGTGGATTTCCATGAAGTCGAGCAGCTTCGCCTGCCGCTCCGGCCGAAAGCCCGCGTAATGCCGCACGCCAGGCAGCAGCGAGGGCACCGACCACTGGATCAGCCCCACCGTAACCAGCGCTTGAGGGTCGGCGGCCTTGATCGCCGAGACCTGCCGCCGCGTCCATTCGTCGGCCAGATCCTCGCGAAAGCGCTGATAGTCCAGCAACTCCCGGCTGCCCGGGGCATCTTTAGCCTGGGGGATCGGGACGCTGCCCAGCTCGAAGGTCTGGTTCGTGCCGGCCCACGCCTGCCCCACTTGCTCGCCCGTGGCGTATGTGCTGCGCAGCCAGTCGTTCCACCGCTTGAGCATCACCGGCCCGTCCCATCCCATCTCCGGCTCATTGCGCAGGTCGTAGCCAAAAATCACCGAACGCCCCTGATACCTTGCGGCAAACAGGCGCCAGAAGGTCTCCGTCGCCGCCAGCGCGCGCTCGTCCGCCATGCGATCCCCCCGGGCCCACTCCGGCGAGCCTTCCCAATGGTCGGGACCGGTGGGATGGACATAGATCCCCTGCTCTTCCGCCAGTTTGAGAAACACGTCGAACTTCGCCAAGCCCTCCGGCTCCAGCTTGCCCGGCTCCGGGTAAAACGAGCCATAGCTGATGAAGACCCGCACGCAATTCACCCCCAGCTCCTTCATGCGGACGAAATCACGACGCGTGGCATCGGCATCGAACTTCTTCCATACCTGCGGCGCCCAACCGGTGCCGGAACGAAAGTAAGTCAGCCCAAACGGCACGAACGGCTTGCCCTTGGCGGTTACGAACCCCTGCCCGTCCGAGCGGATCTGGATCTTCGGCAACGGCGCTTTACCTGCGCTTGATAGCGTTCCGCCCCAGGCACAGCCGCCGCAGCAAAGCGCGAGCAGCACCAGAACAACAGGCCGGTTCATTTCTCGCCGGCCTACTTCGCGCCCTGGTCAATCCAGGCGCGAATCAGCCCGATCTGCTCCTTGGTCAACGGCTGAATCCCCGCCTTGTTCCGGGGCGGCGGCATATAGCCATCCGCGTTCCCGAGGTGCGCGACGCTGTGGACGAGCATGCTGCCGGCGCTGTCGCCGGCCAGGATGACCTTGCCATCCTCACCGCCTTTGAGCACGCCTTCCAGGCTGTCCAGGCGCAGCTTGGCTTTCGGCTTCACGCCGTCATGGCACCGGAGGCACGACTTTTCAAGCATGGGCTTGATGTCCGTGGCGTAGGTGACACCGATTTTGTCTGAGGTGGGCGGAAGCTTCGAGAGGTCCACCCCCTTCTTCTCGGCCGCCTGAGCGCTGCCATGCCCCAAGGCGAAGGAGACGCTAACACATGCGATAAGGATGATTCTGGTCATAGGTTCATTTGTAATTGGCGGGCAGCATCATCCAGGATGGTCCTGGTGTCAAAAGACATTTCGCAAAGACATTTCGCGAACCTCTAAACGCCGCAAATTTCACGTTTCACGTTTCACGTTTCCGGCTGCCTTCCTGGCATTGCATTTGGATTTGGCACGCTACGAGCGATAGGGATGCTCATATTGAACGATACCGTGACAACAATATTGAAAAATGGCCGTATTCCGTGGGAATTGCCCCCTGGCGACCCTCTGGACCACGGCGCTGCAGCCGCCGGCACCAGTGCAGGTGCAGTGCATACGCATCACCCAGGGCCGCGTCGTTTTACCCTGGACGGCAGCGAAGCGCTGGAGCGGCATTTGGCGCTGGTGTGCGCCCGGGTAGCCGGTGAGGTGGCGCAACTGATCCCGGCGGCGCAGCTTGAGGGCCTGCTGCTGGCGGGGGGCTACGGTCGCGGGGAAGGCGGGGTGCTGCGGGATGCGTCCGGCGACCGGCCTTACAACGACCTGGAGTTCTATGTCTTCGTACGGGGCAACCTGCTGCTGGCCGAGCGCAGGTACCGCGCGGGGCTGCACGCCTTGGGCGCACGGCTCTCCCCCGAAGCCGGGCTGGAGGTCGAGTTCAAACTTCTAACGCTGGACAAGTTGCGTCGCAGCGCGCCTGCGATGTTCTACTACGACCTGGTGCTGGGCCGGCGCTGGCTGGTGGGGGATGACTCGCTGCTGACGGGTTGCGCGCAGCACTGTGATTCGCGGGCCATACCCCTGCACGAAGCGACGCGGCTGCTGCTGAACCGCTGCTCGGGTCTGCTGTTCAGCGCGGAACGCCTCCGGCGCGAGCGCTTCGGACCGGAGGAAGCCGACTTTGTTGGCCGCAACCTCGCGAAGGCAGAACTGGCTTTCGGAGATGTGCTGCTCACCGCTCACGGCCTGTATCACTGGAGCTGCCGGGAGCGACACGAGCGCCTGGCCCGGCTGGAGGCCTCGGGCGCCACCGCTCCGTTCCAAGCCCTCCGCCAGCATCACGCAGCGGGAGTCGCCTTCAAGCTCCATCCGGTTCGCTCGACGGAGCCGCAAGCGGCCCTGGCGCGGCGGCACGCTGAATTAAGCGAACTGGGCAACCAGCTCTGGCTCTGGCTGGAAAACCGCCGCCTGGACACGGCTTTCGCGACCACCCGCGCCTACGCGTTGAGCCGCGCGGACAAGTGCCCGGAGACCTCGCCGCACCGCAACCGCCTGGTCAACGTGCGCGCCTTCGGGCTGGGAGCAGCGCTGGCCACGGCGGGCGCCGCCTATCCGCGCCAACGGCTGCTGCACGCGCTCTGCCTGTTGCTGTGGGAAGCATCCCCGCCGACAGAGGCGACGCTGCTTCGCCGCGTTCAGCGCGAGATCCGCACTCGAGCGACCAGCTTTGCCGGTCTGGTCGCCGCCTACGAACAGCTCTGGCACAGGTTTAACTGATGTTTCACGCGACGTGTGGCGGAAGAAACCTGAAAACCCAAAGCCGAAAACCGAGATCCGAAACCCGAACACGCACCACGTTTCATGCGCATTCTCGTCGTTTACCCTTACATCCCGTTCCCGGTGGATCGCGGCACTTACCAGCGGACGTTTCACCTGCTGCGTTCGCTGGCCCGCGACCACACGGTTGACCTGCTCGCCCTGAGCGAGGCGGGCGAACGTTGCGAACAGAAATCGGTCTTTGCCGAGTTCTGCCGCCGGGTGGAGTTCGTGCCTTTCACTCATCCGAACTGGCCGCGCCTGTTTCCCGACCGGCTGTTGAATCCGCTGCCGGCGACCGTTCGCCATTGGCTATTGCCGCACGTCAGGGAGGCGATTCACCGCTTTGCCGACGGCGAGCGCTACGACCTGGCGCATGTCTGCGACATCGTGATGGCGCAGTATTTCCTGCCGCAACCCGCAGCCCGCAACCCGCCACCCCTTTCGCGCCTGCCGCTGGCGGTGGACCGCAGCCGCGTGGACCTCCAGTTCCAGCTTGCCCAGCGCGACGCCCTCTCGCGCGGCGCGCGCCAGGCCGTGCTCGATTGGGAAAATATCACCAAGCTCAAGCGCTTTGAACGCCGCGTCGCCCGGCGCGCGGCAGTGGAAGTGGTCTGCGGTCCGGACGACGAGACATTCATCCGCGAGCGCATCAGCCGCGACGTAGCGGTGCAGGTCGTCACCAACGGCGTGGACCTCGATTACTTCACCCCCGCGGCTGCGCCCGAACCACGCGCCACCGAACCGACCGTGTTGTTCTGCGGGGCGATGGATTACACGCCGAACGTGGACGCGCTGCGCTGGTTCTTTGCCGAGTTGCATGAACCGCTGCGCGCGCGCGTGCCGGACTTGCGCGTGCTCATCGTCGGCAAAGCGCCCGGGGCGCAGGTGCAGGCTTACGCGCAACGCCCGGGCGTTACGGTCACCGGCGGCGTGCCGGATGTGCGTCCCCTTTATCGCCGCGCCTGGCTGCAAATCGTTCCGCTCCGCATCGGCGGCGGCACGCGTTTGAAGATTCCCGAGAGCCTGGCGATGGGCACGCCCGTCGTCTCCACCACCATCGGCGCGCAGGGTCTCGACCTCCGCCACGGCCACGATTTGCTCCTCGCCGATACGCCCGAAGCATTTGTCCGGGAAACCGCCCGCGCGCTCACGACGCCGGCGCTCCGCGCGCACCTGGAAACGGAAGGCGCGCGCACCGTCCACGCCCGGCTCTCCTGGTCCCGGCTCGGCAAACAACTCAGCGACTGCTATGCGAACCGCTTCACAGCCTGAATGGTGGCAACACCGCCGGGTCCAATGGCCAGCGGGCGCCCTGCTCATGCTGGGCCTGGCGGCGGGGCTGGCGTTCACCCGCTCCAACCCTTCGCGGGTGGTGGTCTGCAACGAGACGGGGGGCGGTTTCGCAGAGCTGACCGTCAGCGCGTGCGGCCAGTCGCGGACGTTCCGCGACGTGGGCTACCGCGAGTCAGTGCGCCTCAAACTCACCGCCAGCGGCAACCCCAGCGAAATTGCCATCGCCACCAATGGCGTCGCGTTTTGGCGCGGTGACTGCATCGAACCGAGCGGCGGCTATCGCGCCATTGTCCGGATCCGCCGCGATGGGCTGGTGGAGTGCGCGGTCACGATGTCGGCGTGGCGCAGGCTCTTCTAGTTTCACGTTTCACGTTTCACGTTTTATGACCACCCTTCAATTGTCACACCCCGGAGCGCCGCGTGAGGGCACGCGACCTACATTCACGTTTCACGTTCTATGACCACCCTACAATTGTCGCCCCCCTGCTCCACCACGCACCACGCACCACGCCCCACGACCGCTCCTCCGCCTCCTTCCCCAATTGCCATGCTCGGGGTGCCGTTCGACCGGGTCACGGCCGCGGACACGCTGCGCCTCATCAGCGACATGATTGCGTCGGGCCGGCCCCATTATGCCGCGACGGCCAATGTGGATTTCGCGGTGCAGGCTTTGGGCGATGTCGAGCTGCGGCGCATTCTCGCCGAGGCCGACCTGGTCTTGTGCGACGGTATGCCGCTGGTCTGGGCCTCGCGCTTCCTGGGCAATCCACTGCCGGAGCGCGTCACCGGTTCGGACCTGGTGCCGCAACTTCTCGCCGCGGCGGCGGACAAAGGTTGGCGGGTGTTTTTCCTGGGAGGCACCGATGAGAGCGTCGCCCGCGCGGCCCGGAATGTTCGGGCCCGCCATCCGAGCCTGAAGCTCGTCGGCGCTTACTCGCCGCCGTTCAAGCCGCTGCTCGAAATGGACCAGGAGGACATTCTCCGACGCGTGCGCGAGGCCAAACCGGACATCCTGCTCGTGGCGTTCGGCTGCCCCAAACAGGAAAAGTGGATATCCATGCACCTTCATCTCGCCGGCGTGCCGATGAGCATCGGGGTGGGGGCGACCATTGATTTTCTCGCCGGCCTGGTGCGGCGCGCCCCCCCCTGGATGCAGCGCACGGGATTAGAGTGGGTTTACCGCCTGCTGCAAGAACCGCAGCGTCTGTTCCGTCGCTACTTCAGCGACTTGTTCGTGTTCGGGGTCGTCATTCTTCGCCAGTGGTGGCAACTCCGCGGCCTGCGCAGTCACGCGCAACAAGCCAACCGCGTCGTCGCCCAGTCCACGAAAAACGGCGTTTACCAGGTCGTCCGCTTCGCCGAGCGCCTCGATGTCGCCACCGTCCGCGAGCACGCCAAACTCTGGCCCGGCCTGCCGACCAGCGAAGCCCACGTCATCTTCGAGTTGTCCGCGGTGCAGTTCCTGGACAGCACCGGCGTGGGATTGCTGGTGCGGCTGCAAAAACAGCTTCGGGCGAACGGGCGTCAGTTGGTGCTGGTCGCGCCGACGAAGCCGGTCTTGCGCGCGCTGGCGTTGATGCGGCTGACCGAATTCTTCCCGCTGGCGGCGGACCTCACGGCCGCTCGGATTTTGATTCATGACCGCCGGGACGAGCCAAGCGTCGTGAGCACGTTGAACCTGGCCGGACCGCACGAGGTGGTAGCCTGGCAGGGTGATATCGTGGCCGCCAACGAGGAGCAGGTCTGGCGCATGACGACCCTGCTCCTGGACAAGCCAGACGCCGACGGGCTTGCCGCGCCGCCGCCAGGCGCAGGCGGGCAATACCAGATGAACATCAACCTCGCCGACGTCCGCTTCGTGGACAGCACGGGCGTGCGGTTGATGCTGCGGGTGCGCAAGCAGGCGCGGCTGCGCGGCATCCAGCTTAAGTTCACCGCGCCGCAGCCGGCAGTGCTGAACGTGCTGCGCATTCTGCGCATGGACAATTACCTCCTGACCTAGCCCCCATGCGCATTGCGATTTCCACCTCGGTCATTCAGCGCGGCCGGTCCGGTGTCGGGCAGTATGTGCTCGCGCTCGTGCGCGCCCTCCTCGATCAAAAAGGGGACCACCAGCTCGTGTTGTTCGTGCTGGAACAGGACCTGCCACTATTCGACTTTGCGGCGGGCCGCGCCGAGCTCGTGACCGTGCCGGAGCGGTGGCGCTCCGCGGCCAGAAACGTGCTCTGGCATCAAGTGGTACTGCCGTCGCTGCTCCGCCGATGGCACATTGACGTCCTGCACGTGCCCAGTTACCGCCGGCTGCTGCCCGGCAGCTCGTGCGCGCTGGTGGCGACCATTCACGACCTCGCGCCGTTTCATGTCCGGGCCAAGTACGATGCCGCGCGCATGTTCTACGGGCGCGTGGTCGTCAAGCGGCTGGCCCGCCGGCAGGATGAGGTCATCGCCGTCAGCACGAACACGGCGCAGGACGTCGAGCGTTTCTTCGGCATCCCGATCCGGCGACAAACCGTCATCCACAACGGCATTGACCACGCCCGCTTTCATCCGGGCCTCCGCGGGCCGGCCCAAGCCGAGGCGGTTTCCCGCTGGAAACTCGACGCGCCGTTCTTTCTTTTCGTCTCGCGGCTCGAGCACCCGGCCAAAAACCATGTGCGGCTCATGGAAGGGTTCAACCGTTTCAAGGCGGATACAAAATCAAACTGGCTGCTCGCTTTGGGCGGCAGCGATTGGCATGGCGCCGAGATCATCCGCGCGGCGGCGGCGCAATCGCCGTTCGCCCAGGACATCCGCTTTCTCGGGTTTGTGGACGATGCGTCGTTGCCCAACCTTTACCGCGCGGCGGAGACGATGGTCTATCCGTCCCTCTTCGAGGGCTTCGGTCTGCCGCCGGCCGAAGCCATGGCGTGTGGATGTCCGGTGCTCAGTTCCACGCGCGGCGCGCTGGCGGAAGTGGTGGGCGAGGCCGCGGACACGGTCGAACCGGAGGACATTGCCAGCCTGGCGGCAGGTTTGGCGCGCATGGCCTCGAGCGAGACGCACCGCGATAGCCTCCGGCAGGCGGGTATCCGCAACGCACGGCGCTTCGACTGGGCCTTGAACGCGGAGCAGGTGC
>SESF01026110.1_pt1 | contig 29841 bp, 27 predicted proteins | sample 3171521 | NCBI WGS metagenome assembly SESF01 (sample SAMN10866945, study PRJNA518727) | freshwater metagenome | biome: subpolar coniferous forest; feature: holomictic lake; material: water; isolation source: holomictic Lake 227, 6 m and 8 m depth | place: Canada: near Kenora, Ontario | collected...
TAACGAGGGCGTGGCGCTCGAAGGCGCGACCGAGGGCAACCTCTGCATCGCCGATTCTTGGCCGGGTCAGATGCGCACGGTCTATGGTGACCATGCCCGCTTCGGCCTGACCTACTTCTCGACCTTCAAGGGCAAGTACTTCACCGGCGACGGCTGCCGCCGCGACGAGGACGGCTATTACTGGATCACCGGCCGCGTCGACGACGTCATCAACGTCTCGGGGCATCGTCTCGGCACCGCCGAGGTCGAAAGCGCGCTGGTCGCTCACGCCAAGGTCGCCGAGGCGGCGGTGGTCGGCTACCCGCACGACATCAAGGGCCAGGGCATCTATGCCTATGTCACCCTGAATGCCGGCATCGAGCCGACCGAAGAGCTGCGTAAGGAACTGGTGCTGTGGGTGCGCAAGCAGATCGGCGCCCTCGCCGCACCGGATCTCATCCAGTGGGCGCCCGGCCTGCCCAAGACCCGTTCGGGCAAGATCATGCGCCGGATTTTGCGCAAGATCGCGGCCAACGAGCACGAAGCGCTCGGCGACACCACCACTCTTGCCGACCCGACCGTGGTCACCAGCCTGGTCGACAACCGCATGAACCGCGGCTAAACTAAGGGTTCCAGGGACGGTGTCCTTGGTCGGGGTCCAGGGGGCGAGCGCCCCCTGGGCTCTTTTCGTCTCGAGGACATGTCTTGAGGACAGGATGGACCTGACCCTGCTCTACCGCGACGCCATGATGCTGATCATCGACAAGCCGGCCGGCATACCCGTCCATGCCGGCCCGGGCGGCGGCCCCAACCTCGAGAGCGCGTTCGAGGCCCTGCGCTTCGGCCTGCCCCGGGTTCCCGCCCTCGCCCACCGGCTCGACCGCGACACCAGCGGCTGCCTGATTCTGGGCCGCCACCGCCAGGCGCTGGCCCGCCTCGGCAAGCTGTTTCAGGCCGGACGGATCGAAAAGACCTATTGGGCGGTGGTGCGGGGCGCGCCGCCGGCTGAGGAGGGCCGGATCGAACTGGCGCTCGCCAAGCGCTCCGACGCCAAGCGCGGCTGGTGGATGAAGGCCGACCCCGAGGGCCAGAGCGCGATCACCGATTACCGGGTGCTCGGCCGCGGCGACGGCCTGAGCTGGCTGGCGCTCCACCCGCGCACCGGCCGCACCCATCAGATCCGGGTTCATTGCGCCGAGATCGGCTGCCCCCTGCTCGGCGAGCCGATCTATGGCCGCGACCCCGGCGCCCCCCGGCCGGAGACGCCGGCCGCGCCGCTGCATCTTCATGCCCGGGCGCTGACCGTGCCGCTCTATCCGACCAAGCCGCCGGTAAGCGTCGAGGCGCCGCTGCCGCCCCACCTCCGGGCGGCCTTCACCGCCTGCGGCTGGCCAGGCGAAACCGCCACGGCGGCCGGACCCGTCGCTACGCCCCGATAAACTCCGGCTTGCGCTTCTCCAGAAAAGCGCCGAGCCCTTCCTGATAGTCCTGGCTGTCCCAGACCTGACGGCGCAGGCCCTGGAGCCGCTCGAAACCCTCGGGCGGGATGGTGTGGGCGGACGCCAGGATGCGCAGCGATTCCTTCATCGCCGTGACGCTGAGCGGGGCGTTGGCGGCGATTCGGGTCGCAAGATCGTGGACGAAGCCGTCGATGACCTCGGCCGGCACCAGATGATTGAGCACCGAGGCGTCCTTCAGCCGGGCCGCCGTCACTGGCTGGGCGCCGAACGCCATTTCCTTGAGCAGCGGCAGCGGCACCGCGTTCATGAAGTTGAGCAGGCCAGTCATGTTGTAGGGAATGCCGAGCTTGGCCGGGGTGATCGCGAAGGTGACCTCGGGGGTGGCCACCGTGATGTCGCACGACACCGCCAACTCGCAGCCGCCGCCCCAAACCGTGCCCTCGATCTGGGCGATGATCGGGGCCGGGAATTCGGTGATCTGGCGGATGATCCGGCGCAACGGGTCGTTCCAGGCCAGCGGGTCGCGCCGGGTCAACGGCAGTTCCTTGACGTCGTGACCGGCCGACCAGATTTTGACTCCGGGCGCGGCACGCAGGATCACGACCCGGAGGCGCCGGGCGCGAAAATCCTCCAGCACCTGGAACATGGCTTCGGTCAACGCCTCGCTGAGAATGTTGCGCTTGGCGTCGTGATTGAGAATGAGGGTCCCGATCGGCCCCTCAATCCGGGAAAGAACGAGCGTCATGGCTCAAGGCCCTTTTCTGCAGGAGACAAGGCGCCGGACGGGAGCGGCATGACCGCTGCCCGTCCCCACGCATCCCGGCCCGCGACTCAGAGGTGAGCCACCGCCACAGTGCCGAAATGACTCTGATATTCGGCCACGGCGCGGCCTTCATCGAACTCCCGTTCCATCTTGGCCACCACCACGGTGGCGACGCCGTTGCCGATCAGGTTGGTGATCGCCCGCGCCTCGGACATGAATCGATCGACGCCGAGCAGCAGCGCCAGTCCCTCGACCGGCAACGCGCCGGTGGCCGAGAGAGTGGCGGCGAGGGTGATGAAGCCGCCGCCGGTGACCGCCGCCGCGCCCTTGGAGGTCAGCATCAGCACCGCCAGGATCGAAAGCTGCTGCCAGATGCTGAGATCGATGTTGTAGGCCTGGGCGATGAAGATCGCGGCCATCGACAGATAGATCGAGGTGCCGTCGAGGTTGAAGGAATAGCCGGTGGGAATGACCAGCCCGACGACATGCTTGGAACAGCCGAAGCGCTGCAGCTTCTCCATGATCCGCGGCAACACCGATTCCGAGGACGAGGTGCCGAGCACGATCAGCAGCTCTTCCTTGATGTAGCGCAGGAAGGTCAGCAGACTGAAGCCGTTGAGGCGGGAGATCGAGCCGAGCACGATGAAGATGAACAGCGCCATCGTGGTGTAGACCGCCGCCATCAGGGTGCCGAGCTGGGCCAGCGAGGCGATGCCGTACTTGCCGATGGTGAAGGACATCGCGCCAAAGGCGCCGATCGGCGCCGCCTTCATCACGATGTTGATGACGCCGAACAGGGCCGAGCCAACCTTCTCCAGGAGAATTTCCACCGGCTTGCCCTTGTCGCCCATCGCGGCCAGCGCGACACCGAACAGGATCGAGAAGAACAGAATCTGAAGCAGATCACCCTTGACGAAGGCGCCGAGGATGTTGTCGGGAATGACCCCCATCAGGAAGTCGACGGTCGAGTGCGCCTTGGCCTCGGTGGCGTACTTGGCCACCTCGGCCGCCTTGGCGGCGGCGCTGCCAACGGTGGCGTTGATGCCGAGGCCGGGCTTGACCAGATTGACCACGACGAGGCCGATGCCGAGGGCGACGGTCGACACCAGCTCGAAATAAATGATCGCCTTGAGGCCGACCTTGCCGACCTTGCGCATGTCGCCGATCGAGGAAATGCCGGTGACCACGGTCAGAAACACGATCGGCCCGATCACCATCTTGATCAGCTTGATAAAGGCGTCGCCGAGCGGCTTCATGTCGGTGGCGATCGACGGGTAGAAGTGACCAAGGAGAACGCCGATGATGATCGCGATGATGACCTGGAAATAAAGGACCCGGTAGAACGGCGGCTTGCCCTCCTTGAACGGAGCTTCGGCCTCTTCCATTTCGATACCCATGAGCGCTTTCCTCGAAATATTATTGCGTGGGGAGCCCGCGTGGCCCCGGCTTCATGTCCCCACGAGCAAGGAACGGGCCAAGCGGCGAACCAACGGAAACACTGGACATTCGGCCCCGAAATGAGCGGAAATCCGCACAACGGCGCCAATCCCCGTGCCGGAATCCGCTCACCGCCGCCGGCTGCCGAGACTGATCGATGTCCTCCGACCCGAACCCCGAGACCATCCGCGGCGTGCCGCTCGGCGAAGCGATCCTCGCCCTGCGCCTGACCCTGCTGGTGGCGCTCGCGGTGGCGCTGCCGGTGATCGCGCTCGCCTGCGGCAACTGGGGCGCCGCACGGGCGCGCGCCGAGCTGATGGCCGAAACCCGGGGCACCCTCGACGTCTTTCGGGCCAATCTGGTCAGCGAACTCGAAAAACACGAGGCGGTGCCCTATCTGCTGGCCCAGGCCGCCGATACCGCGACCCTGCTCGCCCACCCGACGCCGGAAACGGTGGACCGGCTCAACCGCCGCCTCGATGCCACTGCGGCGGCGATGCACGCGGCGGCGCTCTATGTCATCGACAGCACCGGCGCCACCCTGGCCGCCAGCAACTGGGACACCGCCACCAGCTTCGTCGGCAAAAACTTCTCGTTCCGCCCCTATTTCCGGGAGGCGCTCGAGGGCGGGGTCGGACGCTATTTCGCCCTCGGCACCTCGTCGCATCAGCCGGGCTATTACATTGCCTATCCGGTGCGTGCGGAAAACCGCACGCTCGGCACGGTGGTGATCAAACTTGGCATGGAGCGGGTGGAACGGGGCTGGTCGGCGGGCAGCGACCGGGTGATCGTCACCGACGGTGACGGCGTGATCATCATCACCAACACTCCCAGCTGGCGCTATCGCAGCCTCAAACCCCTGTCCGCCTCCGTTCTCACCCGGATCGAGGCCAGCCAGAAGTTCCCGGAAATCCGGATCACACCGCTGCCGGTGACCGGCCAGCCGCTGGATGCGATCCCGGCCTTCAATGCCGGAGAAACCATCGGCATCGGTGCCGGCGACAACGGCGGCCCCGCCGCCGCCCGCTATGTCATGGTCTCCAGCCCGGTCCCGGGCACCGACTGGACGCTGTCGCTGCTGCTGGAAACCACGGCGATCCAGAGCCGGGCGATGGCGGCGGCGGTGATCGGCGGCTTTGGCACCGTGATCGTGATTCTGGCCGGCTTCCAGCTGCTGCAGCGCTGGATGCGCTTCCAGGAGCGGCTGGCCGACCAGCGGCGGGCCCGCGCCGACCTGGAGCGGCGGGTCGAAGCCCGCACCGCCGACCTCGCCCGCGCCAATGAGGAACTGCGCGCCGCCCAGAACGAACTGGTGCAGGCGGCCAAGCTGGCGGCGCTGGGCCAGATGTCGGCCAGCGTCGCCCACGAGATCAACCAGCCCTTGTCGGCGATCCGGGCCTATGCCGACAATGCCGTGGTGCTGCTGGACCGCGGCCGCGCCGCCACCGTCCGCGAGAACCTCAGCGAAATCGCCGACCTGACCCAGCGCATGGCCAGCATCACCCAGCAACTCAAGGGCTTTGCCCGCAAGGCCGCGGGCACGCTCGGCCCGGTGGATCTCGGCGAGGCGGTTGACTCGGCGCTGACGCTGCTCGGCCACCGGCTGCGCAGCGAGCGCATCCGGGTCAGACTCCAGGCGCCCTCGGCCGAGGACGGGCCGCCGCTGCTGGTGACCGGAGAGGATGTCCGGCTGCAACAGGTGCTGGTCAACCTTTTCACCAACGCCATCGATGCCATCAAGGGCCGACCCGAGCGGCTGCTCGCGATCGAGGTCGCCGCGGCGGCCGGAGCGGTGACCCTGACCGTGCGCGACAGCGGCCCCGGGATCGACGAGGGCGACCTGCCCCACCTTTTCGAAGCCTTCTTCACTACCAAGGCCCATGGCAGCGGCCTCGGGCTCGGACTCTCGATCTCGGCCGGCATCGCCCACGAGTTCGGCGGCAGCCTCACCGCCGCCAACCATTCCGGGGGCGGCGCCCTCTTCACTCTCAGTCTCAAGCCCGCGGAGCCCTCCTGATGTCCGAGACCGGTCCGGTCCTCCTGATCGACGACGAGAGGGCGATCCGGCTGGCCGGCGCCCAGACCCTGGAACTGGCCGGCTTTTCGGTCGACACCTGCGAGAGCGCCGAGCAAGGGTTGGCCCGGCTCTCAGCCAGCTGGCCGGGGATCGTGATCTCCGATGTCCGCCTGCCCGGCATGGACGGCCTCGCCCTTCTCAAGCGCCTGCGCGATATCGATCCCGAGCTGCCGGTGGTGCTGATCACCGGCCACGGCGACATCGCGATGGCGGTTCAGGCGATGAAGGACGGCGCCTTCCACTTCATCGAAAAGCCCTGGCCAGCCGACCATCTGATCGAGGTGGTGCGCCGGGCGATGGAGACCCGGCGGCTGGTGCTGGAAAACCGCTCGCTGCGCGCCCAGCTGGCCGGCGCCGGTTCGATCATCGGCCGCAGCCCGGCGATCGAGCGGATGCGCCAGACCATCGCCGCCATCGCCGACACCGACGCCGACGTGCTGGTGCTGGGCGAAACCGGCTGCGGCAAGGAACTGGTGGCGCGCGCCCTTCACGATCAGGGCAGCCGCCGCCGCCAGCCCTTCGTCGCCCTCAATTGCGGCGCGCTGCCGGAAACCCTGGTCGAGAGCGAACTTTTCGGCCATGAGGCCGGCGCCTTCACCGGCGCCGCCAAGCGCCGGGTCGGACGCATCGAGTTCGCAGATCGCGGCACCCTCTTTCTCGACGAGATCGAGAGCATGCCGCTGGCGCTCCAGGTCAAGATGCTGCGGGTGCTTCAGGAACGGCTGGTCGAACCGCTCGGCGCCAACCGCACCGTGCCGGTGGATATCCGGGTGGTGGCGGCCTCCAAGGTCGATCTCGCCGCCGCCGCCCGGGATGGCAAGTTCCGCGAGGACCTCTATTACCGGCTGAACGTCGTCTTGCTGCGCATCCCGCCGCTGCGCGACCGCCTGGAGGATCTTCCGCTGCTGTTCCAGCACTTCGTGCTCGGGGCCGCCGGGCGTTACCGGCGCGAGCCGCCGCCCTTCACCCCGGCGCTGGCCCGGCGCCTCGGCGGCCATTCCTGGCCCGGCAACGTCCGCGAACTGCGCGCCGTGGTCGAACGGCTGGTGCTCGGCCTGGATGACGGGCTGGGGAGCGTGGGGGACGGGCCGCCCGGCGACGCGGCCGGCGGCCTCCGCCTGACCCTGCCCGAGCAGGTCGACCGCTTTGAAAAGCAGCTGATCGAAGCCGAACTCGCGGCCCGGCGCGGCAACATCAAGGCCACCCTCGAAGCTCTCGGCCTGCCACGCAAGACCTTCTACGACAAAATGCGCCGCCACGGCCTCAGCCGTGGCGACTTCATCGACTGAGTCCGGTCCCGGAGCGGCCTACTGGCTGTGAAACGGGCTGACCGCGCCGTCGAGGTCCTTTTCGCCGTCATAATCGCTGCCGCCGAACTCCTGATCGATTTCGAGCGAAGTGACCCGCTGGCTGAGAATGCCGACCGCGACCTCAACCATGTTGAGCCGCTGGGCCATCGGCCCCGGCGACACGCTTTCCTCGCCGGCCCGATGGATCAGCCGGGTCAGCCATGGACCGAGGGCCATCCCCTCGCGCCGGGCGAGGTCGCCTGCCAGTCGCCGCGCCGGCTTGCCCACCCCCCGAACCGACCAACGGTCGCCCTGCCCTTCGATCATGACACGCCCCTTCGCTGGCTCCACCCGCGTCATCCCGCAGGCGGGAGGTCGGGTTCGGCATGTTGCAGTGCATATATGGGGATGACTGTCGCGTCCGACACGCAGAACGGGCATGCCGAAACTGCTACCTCTTGTCGCGTTGGCAACGGGCGCCGGGGCATGGCGACCGTTGTCACCATGAAGATCCCTCTCTAAACTGCATCTTCGACGTTTCTTACCCAAGGGGCACCTGCCGATGGCGGGATCGCTGGTCGCCGCAGTTTCCTTCGCCTACCTGTTCGGTCTGTTCGCCATCGCCTACTGGGCCGACCGCCGCGCCGATCAGGGCCGCAACGTCATCGCCAACCCTTATGTCTACGCCCTGTCGCTGGCGGTTTACTGCTCCTCCTGGACCTTTTACGGCAGCGTCGGCCGGGCGGCCGAAAGCGGCATCGGCTTTCTGCCGACCTATCTCGGTCCGACCCTGGTGATGTCGCTGGGCTTTCTGGTGGTCGGCAAGATTCTCCGCATCGCCAAGCGCCAGCGCACGACCTCAATCGCCGATTTCATCGCCGCCCGTTACGGCAAGAGCCAGTTGCTGGGCGGCCTCGTCACCGTGATCGCGGTGGTCGGCGTCACTCCCTACATCGCGCTTCAGCTGAAGGCGGTGGCGGTCAGCTTCGACGTCATCTCGGCCGCCGGACCGATGAATCTCGCCTCCGACATCGCGCGGCCGCTGCTCCAGGACAAGGCGCTTTATGTCGCGCTGGGCATGGCCGCCTTCGGCATCATCTTCGGCACCCGCCACATCGACGCCGCCGAGCACCACCCCGGCATGGTCGCCGCGGTCGCCTTCGAGTCGGTGATCAAACTGGTTTCGTTCCTGGCCGTGGGCATCTTCGTCTGCTTCGGCCTCTATCATGGCCTGGGCGACCTTTTCGGCGCGGCGCTGGCCCGCCCCGACATCGCCCGCCTCTTCACCCACACCGCGGCCCTGCCCGACGGCAGTTGGGCCAGCCTGCTGATCCTCTCGGCCCTCAGCTTCCTCTGCCTGCCCCGCCAGTTCCAGATCACGGTGATCGAGAACGTCAACGAGCGCCACCTCGGGCGGGCTTTGTGGCTGTTTCCCCTCTATCTGCTGCTGATCAACCTCTTTGTGCTGCCGGTCACCGCGGCCGGGCTGCTGAAATTCACCGGCCACGAGGTCGATCCCGACATGTTTGTGCTGGCGCTGCCCCTGGCCGGCGGCCACGAGGCTGTGGCGCTGCTCGCCTTCATCGGCGGCCTCTCGGCGGCGACCAGCATGATCATCGTCGAGTGCATCGCCCTCAGCACCATGGTCTGCAACGATCTGGTGATGCCGCTGCTGCTGCGCCTGCGCTCCAACGCCCTGCACCGCACCGCCGATCTGTCGACCCTGCTGCTGACCATCCGCCGCCTGACCATCGTCGCCATCCTGCTGCTCGGCTACGGCTATTACCGCTTCGCCGGCAGCGCCTATGCCCTGGTCTCGATCGGCATGATCTCGTTTACCGCGGTGGCCCAGTTTGCCCCGGCGCTGCTCGGCGGCATCTTCTGGGCCGGGGGCAGCCGCCGGGGCGCCGCGGCCGGCATGGTCGCGGGGATTCTGACCTGGGCCTATACCCTGCTGCTGCCCTCGTTTGCCCGCTCGGGCTGGCTGCCGCCCGAATTCATCGATTTCGGACCGTTCGGCATCGAGATGCTGCGGCCCTACGCGCTGTTCGGCCTCAGCGACCTCGACCAGACCAGCCACGCCCTTTTCTGGAGCATGCTGATCAACGTCGGGCTCTACATCGCGGTTTCCCTGTTCGACAAACCCTCGCTCAGCGAGCGCGTCCAGGCCACCGCCTTCGTCGAGGTCTTTCAGCAGGCCGACGCCGCGGTGGTGCCGGGGCGCTGGCGCGGTTCGGCCACCGTCGAGGACCTGCAGCGGCTGGTCGCGCGCTTTGTCGGTCACCAGCGCGCCGAACTGGCGTTCGCCCAATACGGCGCCCGCAACGCCGACTCCCTGGCGCCCCAGGCCCAGGCCAGCGCCAATCTGGTGCGCTTCGCCGAGCGCCTGCTCGCCGGGGCGATCGGCGCCGCCTCGGCGCGCATCGCGCTGGCCTCGGCGGTCAAGGACGGCGAGTTCAGCATCCCCGAGCTGATGCGCATGCTCGACGAGACCTCCCATGTCATCGAGTACAGCCGCCAGCTGGAACAGAAATCCTCGGAGCTGGAGCGGACCTCGGCGGCGCTGCGCGCGGCCAACGAACAGTTGCGCGAACTCGACCGCATGAAGGATGATTTCCTCTCCACCGTCACCCACGAACTGCGCACGCCCCTGACTTCGATTCGCGCCTTTTCTGAGATCCTCTACGACGATCCCGAACTGGCCCTGGAGCAGCGCCAGGAGTTTCTTGGCCTGATCATCAAGGAGAGCGAGCGGCTGACCCGCCTGATCAATCAGGTGCTCGACTTCGCCAAGATCGAATCCGGCCAGGTCGCCTGGGTGATCGAACCGGTCGACCTCGGCGAGGTCATGGAGCAGGCCGCCGCCGCCACCGGCTCGCTGTTCCGCGACAAGGGCGTGGTGCTCAAGATGCTGATTGCGCACGGCGTGCCTCAGGTTCAGGGCGATTACGACCGCCTGATGCAGGTGGCGGTCAATCTGCTGTCCAACGCGGTCAAGTTCACCCCCGCCGAGGGCCGGGTCGAGGTCACCGTGCGCAGCGAGGGCAATTTCGGGCGGGTCGACGTCCGGGACACCGGCCCCGGCATCGCCGCCAAGGACAAGGAGATCGTCTTCGAGCGCTTCCGTCAGGTCGGCAACACCATGACCAGCAAACCCCAGGGCACCGGCCTCGGCCTGGCGATCTGCCTGCGCATCGTCGAGCATCTCGGCGGCCGCATCTGGGTCGAGAGCACGCTCGGCCAGGGGGCCGTCTTCAGTTTCGTCGTGCCGCGCGCCGCGCCGGGGCGGCCCTGGGATACCGATACGGCCGTGGTGGCCTGAGCGCAAAGTTGGCAAACAATTCGCATTGATCGGGTCGGACGCTGCGGGCATAATACAGTCGACAGGCGGCGGGTTATTGGTATTGGCGGAGGCAAGTCCTGAAGCGCTGCAAGGCAACCGCGCCGGCCGGCTGTAGAGCCCGTTGGCTGGAGTCAGGTTTGAAACTTCGATGCCGAACCGTTATATTGATAAAATTGAGTCAATAGTCTCAGGACCGCAGATAAAGAATGCCGAATGACAAGGAGAACAACGTGGCGCTGATCAAATGGAGCGAGGGGGAGGGCCGGGTCAAACTCGGGTTGCCCTCCGATCTCGATTTACCCATGGCCCAGCCACTGGTTGACAGTTTGCGCCACGCCTTCGCCGTTGGTGATACCATCGAGATCCTGGCCGATGGTGTCGAGCGGATCAGCACCGCCAGCGTCCAGGCGCTGCTGGTGGCTTCGCGCACGGCGGCGGAAAGCCGGCAGTCTTTTGCAATCCTCGGCCCGTCGGCGGCGTTTGCCGATGCTTGTTCCGATCTCGGGCTTTCTGACTGGCTGAAGCAGTGGAGGCGGTCGTGAAAAAGAAAGTAATGACCGTCGATGACTCGCGGACGATGCGGGAGATGGTGTCTTTTACCCTCAAGGGCGCCGGTTATGAGGTGGTCGAGGCCAATGATGGCCAGCACGCCCTCACTGTCCTCGGCACCAACAAAGTGGATCTGGTGATTGCCGATCTCAACATGCCGATCATGGACGGGCTGACGCTGATCCGCAAACTGCGGGCCATGGCCCAGTATCGGACGACACCGATCCTGATGCTGACCACCGAAGCCGACGACAAGAAGAAGGCGGAAGGTCGCGCCGCCGGGGCCACGGGCTGGATCGTCAAGCCGTTTGATCCCGCGAAGCTGATCTCGGTGGTTCAGAAGGTCTGCGGCTGATCTCCCCCGGTCCGGGGTGAGAATGGCGGCCGGCACGTCCCGAAACGGGAGGATGCTTTCTTGGAAGACTTGCAGCAGTTCAAGCAGACCTATTTCGAAGAGAGCGGCGAGTTTCTGGGCGTGGCCGAAACCGGGCTGTTGCGCCTGACCCCCGGCAATGCCGACATGGAAGAGGTCAACGCCATCTTCCGCGCCGTGCATTCGATCAAGGGCGGCGGCGGCGCGTTCGGCTTCACCGATCTCGTCGCCTTCGCCCATGAGTTCGAAACCGTGATGGACGGGGTGCGCAACAGCACGATCACCATCACCGACGATCTGGTCGACACTCTGATCCGCGCCAACGACGTGCTCGGGCAACTGCTGGCCCACGCCCGCGACGGCACCCGGCCGCCGGCCGGTTTCGCGGCATCGGTGGTGGCGGCGCTGAAGGCGTTTGCCGCCAGCGCCGTCGAGGAGTCCGAGGACGAGGCGCCCGCCGTCCCCGCGCCGCCGCCGGCCGCGGCCGGCATCGCCGCCGGCGCCGATGGCCGCAGAACCTTCAGCGTCCGCTTCCGGCCCAAGGCGGATCTGCTGCTGACCGGTAACGACCCGACCTTCATGCTGCGCGCCCTCAAGGCGCTGGGAGAAACCGAGATCGAGTGCGACGTCGGCGGCCTGCCGACCCTGGCCCATCTCGAGCCGGAGTTGATCTATCTGCAATGGCTGGTCACTCTGACCACCAGCCACGGCCTCGTTGACATCCAGGACATCTTCGAGTTCGTCAGCGACGACAGTCTGGTCGAAATCACCGAGCATGCCGCCGACGCGCCGCCACCGGCCGCGATCAAGGACGAGGTGCTGCCGCCGGCCGCCGGCGCCGGCGCCCCGCCTGCGGTCTACGCCACCCCCGAGCCGGCACCCGGCGGCGGCCCCGCCGCCGCGCCCGGCGCCCGGCCCAGTGGCGGCCGCAGCAGCAGCGCCCAGAGCGACGCCGGCCACGCCGCCAATCTCGGCAGCCACACCATCCGGGTCGACCTCGACAAGATCGACCGGTTGGTCAACATGGTCGGCGAGATGGTGATCACCCAGGCGATGGTCGCGGAGCATGTGCGCGACCTGCCCCAGGGCGAGTATCAGGAGTTGCTGGAAGGGCTGGAGCAGTTGGCCCAGCACACCCGCGAGTTGCGGGAAAACGTGATGTCGATCCGCGCCCAACCGGTAGGCTCGGTGTTCTCGCGCATGCCCCGGCTGGTGCGCGAACTGGCCACCGAGACCGGTAAGGACGTCTCGCTGGTCACCAGCGGCGAGGCCACCGAGGTCGACAAGACCGTGGTCGAGAATCTGGTGGATCCGCTGACCCACATGATCCGCAATTCCATCGATCACGGCCTTGAGTCACCCGACGTCCGCGAGGCCAACGGCAAGTCGCGCACCGGCACGGTTCATCTTTCGGCGGCGCACCGCTCGGGCCGGATCGTGATCGAGGTCGCCGACGACGGCAAGGGCATCGACCGCCAGCGGGTGATGCAGAAGGCGATCGAGAAGGGTCTGGTCCAGCAGGGTTCCAGCCTCAGCGACGAGGAGATCGACAACCTGATCTTCCTGCCCGGCTTCTCGACTGCCGACAAGATTTCCAACATCTCGGGCCGCGGCGTCGGCATGGACGTGGTCCGGCGCAACATCACCAGCCTGGGCGGCCGGATCGGCGTTTATTCCACCCCCGGCCAGGGCTCGCGCTTCGTGCTCTCGCTGCCGCTGACCCTGGCCGTGCTCGACGGCATGGTGATCTCGGTCGGCGCCGAGCGCTTCGTGCTGCCGCTGACCAACATCGTCGAAAGCCTGCGGCCGAAGCCTGCGGATCTGCACGGTCTGGTCAACCGCTGCGATGTCATGATGGCGCGCGGCGAGTATGTCCGTCTCGTTTACCTCCATGCCCTGTTCGGCATTCCGGGCGCGGTCGGTGATGCCACCAAGGGTCTGGTCGTGCTGGTCGAGACCGAGGATGGCGGCCGGCTCGGGCTGGTGGTCGACGAGGTGCTGGGCCAGCAGCAGGTGGTGATCAAGAGCCTCGAATCCAATTACCGCCGTCTCGACGGCGTCGCCGCCGCCACCATCCTCGGTGACGGCCGGGTCGCGCTCATTCTGGACGTCGCGGGATTGCAGGAGATGAGCCAGCATGCCGGCTCCTCCTCTTCGGTTGCCCAGCGCCAGATCAGCGACGCATCCTCCCAAACCCATGTCATGTGAGGCCATTCTCCGATGAGCAAATCAGCCTCCCTCGCCACCGTCGGCAGCATCCGGGGCGATGTCGTCGCCACCGCCAACACCAACGAGGAACAGTACGTCACCTTTACCGTCGGCAACGAGGAGTACGGGGTCAATATCCTCTCGGTGCGGGAAATCCGCGGCTGGACCCCGGAAAGCCGGTTGCCCAATCTGCCCGACTATGTCCGCGGCGTGATCAATCTGCGCGGAATCATCATTCCGATCTTTGATCTGCGCGCCCGCTTCGGCGGCGGCACCACCGAGGTGACCAAGCGTCATGTCGTGGTTGTGGTCCAGGTCGGCGAACGCACCCGCGGCATTCTGGTCGACGCGATCTCCGACATCCTCGCGATCTCCCAGGACCAGATCAAGCCACCGCCGACCATGGAATCCGGACTGGTCGAATCCCAGTACCTCGCCGGCCTGTTCACCGCCGAGAACCGGATGGTCACCCTGCTCGATGTCGCCCGCCTGTTCGCCGTCGAAACCGGCGACGATGAGCATATCGCCCAACGGGCGATCGGCGCCTGAACCGGCATTTTCCGCGCCCCCCGGCCGAGTCTCCGGTGCCGCCGCGAGGCGGTGCACCGGCAGGCGGGGCTGTTGGTGGACTGTCGGCGTCAAACAGCGTATGAACATTATGGCGAATGATCCATCGCCAGTTTTTCTACCATAAGCATCCCAGGTCACCACCCCGCCGATCATGTCCGAGCCCGCACCGCCCCCCCCCGGCCCCCGCGGCCGCAGCCTCCGGGACCAGATCGAGGCCACCTCGGCCGGAAAGCGCGAGTTCAATTTCGAGCGCCGTCATTTCGACTTCATCGCCGGGTTGCTCTACCGGCTGGCCGGGATCAGCCTCGCCCCGCACAAGATCGAGATGATGTATTCGCGTCTGGCCCGGCGGCTGCGCGAACTCGGCCTCAAGGATTTCGACGCCTATTGCGCCCTGGTCGAAGACGAGCGCGGCGAGGACGAGATCCACTTCCTGGTCAACGCCCTGACCACCAACCTGACCAGTTTCTTCCGCGAGCATCACCACTTCGACCATCTGGCTTCAACCGTGCTGGCGGCGGTCAAGGTCGCCCAGGTCCATTCCGGGCAGCCGCGCCTGCGCATCTGGTCGGCGGGGTGCTCCTCCGGTCCCGAGCCCTACACCATCGCGATGGTGCTGTGCGCGACCATCCCCGACATCCGGCGCTGGGATGCCAAGATTCTGGCCACCGACATCGACACCCACATGGTGGCCACCGCCCAGCGCGGCATCTATCCCGCGGATTCGGCCAAGACCATCCCGGCCGAGTTGCGCGACCGCTTCATCAAGCGGGTGCGCGACAGCAGCGAGCCCGAAATCGCCATGGCCGACGAGTTGCGGCGGCTGATCACCTTCAAGCCGCTCAACCTCCTCGAGCCCTGGCCGATGAAAGGCCCGTTTGACGCCATTTTCTGCCGTAACGTGCTGATTTATTTCGACCGGCCCGGGCGGACGGCGGTGATCGAGAAGTTCGCCACCCTGCTGCCCCGCGATGCGTTCCTCTATCTTGGCCACTCCGAAAGCCTCTATGGCGTTTCCGGCAGTTTTCACCAGGTCGGGGCGACGATCTACCGGAGGACCGGGGCATGAGTCCGGAGGTCACCCGGCGACGCTCGACCGACCAGCGCCACGCCGGAGCCTATTATCATCCCCACTTCGACGCCCATATCGTCAAAGTCATGCTCGGCCAGCACAAGATCAGCGGCCGGGTCGACGAGATGCTGGTGACCACGCTGGGCAGTTGCATCGCCGCCTGTATCCGCGATCCGGCGACCGGGATCGGCGGCATGAATCACTTTCTGCTGCCTGAGGTTCCCGAAGGCACCTCCGACAGCGTAAATGTCGCGGCCCGATATGGTAGCGTCGCTATGGAGTTGCTGATAAATCAACTCCTCGGTGCGGGAGCACGGCGCAACCGGTTGGAGGTGAAGGTGTTCGGCGGCGCCAAGGTGATCGATTCGACCCTGGACGTCGGGGCCCAGAACGCCAAGTTTGTGCTGTCCTATATCCGGACCGAAGGCCTGACGCTGGTCGGACAGGATTTGGGAGGCTCGATGGCGCGGCGCATCCATTACTTTCCCTCGACCGGCCGGGTGCTCAGACGGGTCCTGAGGCCCGAGGCGATGTCGGAAACGGTCAGCCAGGAACTCAATTTCATGTCCAGCCTGCGTCACAAGCCGATCGAAGGCGACGTCGAGCTGTTCGGAGACACCTGAGATGCCCCACCGCCCGATCAAGGTCGTGATTGTCGACGACAGCAACCTGATGCGCCAGATGCTGTCGGCGGCGCTGTCGCGGGACCAGGACATCGAGATCGTCGGGGTCGCCGCCGACCCCTTCGAGGCGCGGGAGATCATCAAGACCACCAATCCCGATGTCATCACCCTCGACATCGAAATGCCCAAAATGGACGGGCTCTCGTTCCTCGAAAAGATCATGACCCTGCGGCCGACGCCGGTGGTGATGGTCTCCAGCCTGACCCAGTCGGGCTCCGAGGCCACCATCCGCGCCCTCGAACTCGGCGCCGTCGATTATGTCGGCAAGCCGGCCGGTTCCGAGGGCTATGGCTTCCAGCGCGTCGCCGAGGACCTGATCGGCAAGATCAAGCTCGCCGCCACCGCCCGGGTCGGACAGTTGCGCCGGCCGACCAGCCAACCCGCCACCCTGCCGGCGCCGCGCCGCGGCGGCGGCCGCTCGTTCATCGCCATCGGCGCCTCGACCGGCGGCGTCGAGCGCATCCGCGACATCCTGCAGGTCATGCCGGCCAACTGTCCGCCGATCGTGATCACCCAACACATGGGACCGAGCTACCTCGCCAGTTTCGCCGAACGACTCAACAAACTGAGCGCGCCCGCCGTGGCCCTGGCCAGCCAGGGGGCACGGTTGCAACAGGGCACAGTTTATGTCGCCCCCGGCGAAGGCCATCTTGCGATCTCCCGGGACAGCCTCGGCTATTTCTGCCAGATTCAGGATACGGCGCCGGTCAGCGGCCATCGCCCGTCGGTTGATGTCCTGTTCCATTCGGTTGCCAAGACCGCGGGAGCCAACGTCGTTGGGGCGATTCTCAGCGGCATGGGCCGAGACGGCGCCGCGGGCATGGCGGCAATGCGTGCCGCCGGCGCCCACACCGTCGGTGAGCAGGAAACCAGCTGCGTCGTTTATGGTATGCCGCGCATGGCGAAGGAGGCCGGAGGGGTTGTGCTTGAGTTGCCATTAGCGCAGATTGCGCCAGAATTGTTACGAGCCATTGATTCGATCGCCGACCGTTCAAAGGCGAGCTAGGGAGCTGTAAGGTTATGGTCTTCGCGTGGCTCGGCAAGAATACCGAATCCGCCAGCCGGAAAAACGGTTCGGCGCCGGCTTTTTACGCCCCGGAACCGGAGTCGCCGCTGAAGATCGTCGCCACCCCGCCCGCCCCCGCCGCCGCCACGGTTGCGCATACCGTCGATTATGAATTGCTCGGCCGGTGGATCGGCTTTGCCGATGTTCAGCGCCACACCATGGACGTGCTGCGGGTCGAAATCGAGCGAACCTCGGCACTGGTCGAGGACTCCACCCTCGACCTCAGCCGGCGCTTCCAGGAACTGGCGGAGACCGCGCGCGATCAGTCGTCCCGCGTCGACGCCATCGTGGCCATGGCCCGCTTCATCGAGATTGACGGCGACAAGGTGCCGCTCGATGAACTGGTCAACAACATGCAGACCGTGATCGACGAGATGATCGCCAACATCGTCCAGCTCTCGATGAAGGCGATGAACATGGTCTACCTGCTCGATGACGTTCAAAAGGATGTCGTCGACCTGGAAAAAAGCATCAGCGATATCGATGCCATCAACCGTCAGACCAATTTCCTTGCCCTCAACGCCACCATTGAGGCCAACCGGGCCGGCGATGCCGGGCGTACCTTCGCGGTGGTCGCCAACGAAGTCCGCCACCTCTCAAAGACCACCAGCGACCTCGCCGACCGCATGCGGGCCAAGGTCTCGGCCGTGGTCAAGGGCGTGCGCCAGGGCCACGACATCCTGCGCCACATCGCCAACACCGACATGTCGCCGCAGATGCTGGCCAAGGACCGGGTCGACAAGACCATGGACAGTCTGGTTCAGCAGACCAATCACTTCCAGGTCGTGCTCGAAAACACCTCGGCATCCTCGGAAGAGATGTCGAAGGTGATCGGGCGCATGGTCACCGGCATGCAGTTTCAGGATCTGACCAAGCAGAGACTGGAGCACGTCGCCGACAGCATGACCATCGTGACCGCCGGCCTGGAGGATCTGGTGGCGCGCACCCGCGCCTCGATCCCTGACGGCGTCGACATCCCGTTCCCCCAGGCGTGGCTCGACAGCCTGCTCGACCGCTTCACCTTAAGCGAAATGCGCCAGCGCTTCGTGCGGCGGCTGCTTATGGAGGGGACGGCTCTCGACGAACATGGTATTCTTGACGTCAGCCACGAAGACACACAAAGTGGCGGCGGTGACGTCGAACTGTTCTGAGCGCCCGAGGGCGCAAGGCCACTGGCGAGACAATCAGACCGAAGGATAAGGACCGAGATGGACTACACCATCGAAACCAAGGATCAGGAAGCCCAGGTCCGCATGACCGGACGCCTGACCTTTAACGATCATGCCAAGCTGCGGGCCCTGATTAAGGAAATGTTGCAGAATGCCGCCAAGCGTCAAATCCTCGATCTCTCGTCCCTCGAGTTCGTCGACTCGGCCGGGATCGGCATGCTGCTGATCGCGCGCGAGGAGTTGTCGAATCTTGACAAGCAGTTCGTGCTGCGCAAGGCGTCCGGCCAGGTCAAGAGGGTATTGACCGTCGCGCAACTGGGCAAGCTCATCACCATTGAAGACTAGGCATCGACGCCGTGGCGCCGCACCCCGCAGCTGCCCTGTACTGTCTGGGTTTCCCCCCCGAGCGGCTGGGGCAACTGGCGGCGGCGTCGGGACTGCCGCTCTGGCACCCCGGCGATGGCGCCATCCGGACGCGGGTCGTGCTGCTGCTCGGTCACGCCTGGGAAGATCAGGTCACGGCCTACCTCACTCCGCCCTATTCGGCCTGGATCGAAGTGGCGGCGCTGGCCGACCAGCCGATCCTGGATCTGGTCCAGCGCGCCACCGACACGGATTTATACGCCTCCTTCACCACCATCACCGCCAACCGCTTGGATCTGGCCGGCGAGATCCTGTTGGCGATCACCGCCCAGCGGCCGCTGTCCGAGACCTGCCGCGACAACATCGAACTGGCCCTCCACGAGGCGCTGTGCAACGCCCTCCTCCACGGCAATCTTCAGATGGAGGGCATCGGCGACCTCAGCGTCGAGGCGCTGGAGCGTTTTTCGACCAATCTGGTGCGGCGGATTTCCGATCCCGAACTGGCCAATCGCCGGGTCGATGTCGTGTGCGGCTTTTGCGACGACGCGCTGACCATCGATGTCGTCGACCAGGGCTGTGGCTTTGAGCCCAAGCCGATGGGCGAGCCCAAGGCCAGCGGCCGCGGTTTCGAGCTGATCGGCGCCAGTTGCCAATCCTTCCGCCTGCTGGAAGGGGGCCGCCGGGTCAGCATGAGGTTTCCGCTGTGAGCGCCGCCCGTGATCCGGCCGGCGACGCTGAAACCTCGGCCGGCAACGGCCGGCTGCCGGTGGCCGAAAGCCCTATTCTGGTTGTCGATGACATCGAGTGGAACCGGGCGCTGATCGGAACCCTGCTGGAAGAAGCCGGCTACACCAACATCCGCTACGCCGTCGACGGCCTCGACGCCCTCGGCAGGATCGCCGAGGAACTCCCGGATCTGGTGATCCTCGACATCATGATGCCCGGGATCGACGGCTTCGAGGTTTTGCGCCGGCTGCGCGCCGATCCCGCCTATGCCGGCCTGCCGGTGCTGGTCCAGACCGCGCTCTCGGGGGTCGAGGACCGCAACCGGGCCTTCGACGCCGGCACCACCGATCTCGTGACCAAGCCGCTCGACCGCGCCGAACTGCTGGCCCGGGTCACCATCCATCTGGAAAACCGGGCGCTGATCCGCAGCCTGCAACAGTATCGCCACCGCCTCGAGGGCGAACTCGACATGGCCCGCGGCATCTTCGAGCATCTGCTGCCCGCGGCCGGCGCGCTGGCCACGCTGGAGACGGCCTCGGGCCTGACCATCCGCTCCCATATGCTGCGGTCCTCGGAACTGGGCGGCGACATCTGGGGCACCGTGCGCACCGAGGATGGCCGGGTCGGCGTCTATCTGCTCGACCTCGCCGGCCAGGGCGTCTCGGCGGCGCTCAATGTCTGCCGCCTGCATACCCTTGTGCAGGAACTCTCGGGACTGGCCGGCGAACCCGCGCGCTTCCTGGCCGAACTCAACCGTCAGGCCCGCGGCCTGATGATCCTTGGCGAGCACGCCAAGATGATTTTCGGCGTCGTTTCGCCGGCCGCCGACTGCTTCACCTATGCCTCGGCCGCCGCCAGCCATCCGGTGCTGCTCCTTCCCGGCAGCCCGGCGCCGCTGTTCGGCGAGGCTACCGGCCTGCCGCTCGGGGTGATGACGGATTCGGTTTACCAACAGCAGGATCTGCCCTTCCCGCCCGGCGCCGCCTTGCTGCTGCACTCCAACGCCATCCTCGACGCCATCGACGAAACCCGGCCCGGCGGCTGCCGCCAGCGTCTGGCCGACCTGATCACCGCCGCGCGCTCGGGCGCCAGCGGCGACGGCCCGTTTCCGGCCATCGCCGCGAAGCTCGACGGCGTGGTCGGCAATCCCCCGATCGACGATCACACCCTGGTCTGGCTAAGCCGCTGACGCGGCGGAGCCGGCCCAGGCCGATACCCTGATGACCCCGACCCCGCGACCCACTCCCCACAATGGCCCTCTCGCACCATGATTGATCCCGAACGAAGATGGGGCCGACCCAGGGGACCCGCCGGGCACAGGGCGGCCGGCCGGCGGCAGCGGCCGTCGCAGACCGGGGAAACCACTTGCGGAACAACCTGGGACACGACCGGGTGGGCGGAATGAACCAAGCAAACCGATCGACCGGCACCGAAAAACAGGACGCCAAAGCCCAGTTCGCCGATCTGCGCGACGCCCGGGTGATGGTGGTCGATGACAACCGGGTCAACCGCCATCTGCTGCTGGCGCTGCTGGAGCGGGGCGGCATCACCCAGATCGACCTCGCCGAGGACGGCGAGCAGGCCCTGGCCAAAATCGGCGCATTCAGGCCGGACCTGATGCTGCTCGACCTGATGATGCCGGTGCTCGACGGCTTCGAGGTCTGCCGCCGGCTGCGCGCCGACCCCGCCTATGCCGATCTGCCGATTCTGGTCCAGAGCAGCCTCAACCGCGCCGAAGACCGCAACCGCGCCTTCACCGCCGGCGCCACCGACTATGTCAGCAAGCCGATCAACGCCGTCGAACTGCTGTCCCGGGTGCGCATCCACATCCAAAATCGCATGCTGCTGAACAGCCTTCAGCTCTACCGCCAGCGCACCGCCGCCGAGCTGACCCTGGCGCGGAAGATGCAGGAGCGGCTGATGCCCCAGGCGCAGCAGCTGGAAAAGGTGCGCCAGAGCCTCGGGCTCAGCCTCGCCGCCCATTTTGCCCCCTCCTCGGAGCTGGGTGGCGACTTCTGGGGCATGCGCTCCGACGACGCCAACCGGTTGGTGGTCTGGCTGGTCGATTTCTCCGGCCATGGCGTCGGCGCCGCCCTCAACACCTTCCGTCTGCATGCGATCCTCAACCAGTTCGACTTCGCCGGCTTCGATCCCGCCACCTTCCTCGGCATCATGAACCGGCGCCTCTGCCCGCTGCTGCCCACCGGCCAATACGCCACCATGCTGGCCGGGGTGATCGACCGCACCGAAAACCGCTTCCTTTACGCCTCGGCCGGCGCCACCCGGCCGATGGCCTGGCCCCCGGGCGCCACCGCCCCGACCCTCGGCGACAATTCCGGCCTGCCGCTCGGGTTCACGACCAGCGCCGACTACGTCAACCGCAATCTCCCGCTCGGGCCGGGCGGCCGGCTGTTCCTCTATAGCGATGCCGCGGTCGAACTGCCGATCGGCAACGGCCAGATTCTCGACGAGGCCGGGCTTGACGCCCTGGTGGTCGACCATATGGCAGAACCGGATGGCCAGGCCTTTTTGCTCCGGCTGCTCGCCGCGCTCTCGGCCCGGGGCGACTATGACGACGACCTCACCGCCCTGGTGGTGACCCGGGAGCGCTGACAGGCCTCGAGGTGCGGGAAAACCCCGGCGCGCCGCCAGCCCGGGGCACTGTTGTGTCGCGCCTGCGATCCTGATGTAATTTATGATGACCGATCAACAGGGTATTGATGTATTCGGTAAAAGAGATCTTCAAGACCCTCCAGGGCGAGGGCGCCAACACCGGCCGGGCGGCGGTGTTTTGCCGCTTCGCCGGCTGCAATCTCTGGTCCGGCCGCGAGGATGACCGCGCCGACGCGGCTTGCGGCATCTGCGACACCGACTTTGTCGGCACCGATGGCGCGGGCGGCGGCCGCTTCGCCACCGCCCCGGCGCTGGCCGCCACCCTCGCGGGGGTCTGGGGCGAAAGGCGGGAGCGGCGTTTCGTGGTCTTCACCGGTGGCGAGCCGCTGCTGCAACTCGACACCCCGCTGATCGCCGCCTGCCACGATCTCGGCTTCACCATCGCGATCGAAACCAACGGCACCCTGCCGCCGGCGCCCGGGCTCGACTGGCTGTGCGTCAGCCCCAAAACCGAGGCCGGCTGGGTGCTGCGCCGGGGCGACGAACTCAAGCTGGTCTATCCCCATCCGGAGTTCGACCCCGCCGGGCTGCTCGACCTGCCCTTCGAGCATTTCTGGCTCCAGCCGCTGGACGGCCCCGAACGCACGGCCAACACCGCGGCGGCGGCGGCCTATTGCCTTTCGCATCCCCGCTGGCGGCTCAGCCTCCAGACGCACAAGCTGATAGGGCTGCCATGATCTTTTCCGTGACCCGCGAGATCGGGATTGATGCCGGCCACCGCATCATGACCCATGGCTCGAAGTGCCGCCATCTCCATGGCCATCGCTATCAGATCGAGGCCACCGCCGAGGCGCGCCACCTCCACGACCAGGGGGTGCAGACCGGAATGGTGATCGACTTCTCGTTCCTGAAAGACGAGATGCTGGCGGAAATCGACAGCCCCTGCGACCACGGCTTCATCGCCTGCTGCGACGATACCGACCTGCTCGCGCTGTTCGCGCCGGCAGACGCCGAGCCCGACATCTGGTTGACCGCGCTGCGCCACGAGGCCCGCGCCCTCGGTTATGCCAGCCCCGTCCGCTGCCGCCTCGACACCAAGCTCTATGTCATCCCCGGCCAGCCCACCGCCGAAACCCTGGCCCGGCACTGGTTCGAGCGACTCGCCCCGCGGGTGACCGCCCGCAGCGACGGCCTCGCCACCCTGACCGCCATCACCGTCCGCGAAACCCCCAACTGCCGCGCCGAATACCGGCCCAGAGGCTGAGAGAGGCGGGCGGCTCAGCCCTCAGGCCCGGCCAGTTGCGGCATCGTGGTGTCGGGGGGCAGGAATTCGGCGTCGGCGGCCGGCAGTTCGGCCGGCAGGGTGAGCACAAAGCTGGCGCCGTTGCCGGGGGTGCTGTCGACCGCGATGGTGCCGCCGAGGCGTTCGGCGTAGTTGTGGACCAGGGTCAGGCCGAGGCCGGCGCCGCGGGTGCGGCCGCTGCCGAAGCTGATGAAGGGATCGAAGATGCGCCGGAGATGCTCGGACTCAATGCCGGCGCCGGTATCGGTGACGGTGAAGCGAACCCGCGAGTGCCCGTCCTCATCGACCCGGACCACCGTCAGGGTGACATCGCCGTTCTCGGTGAACTTGCAGGCGTTTTCCATCAGGTGCAGCAGCGCCGAGCGGATCTTGCCGATGTCGGAGCGCATCCGCCCTATCCCCGGCGCCGCCTGAATCGCCAGCCGGTTGCCATAGAGGCCGGTGAGCATGCGCAGACGCTCGCGCATCTCGGCAACCAGATGTTCGACCAGGAACTCCTCGACCGTCACCGTGAGGGCGCCGGCCTGGATCAGCGCCAGCGAACGTAGCGCCTCGATGGTGCGCAGCACCTGCTCGCCCGACCATTGGATCAGTTCGACGTCGGTGGTCAGCTGTGCGACGCCGTGGCGGTCGAGTTCGCTCATCAGCTGGTCGCCATGGCGGATGATCGCGGCCAGCGGCGCCTCGAGATGCTCGCCCATGTGGGCCAGAAAGCCGGCCATGGCGCGGTTTCGGCCTTCCGCCAGAGCCACGGCGTGGCGCAACTCGGCCTGCGCCTGCTCCGACTCCGCGCGCATCCGGGTCAGCTCGGTGCCGGACCCATGGAGCGTCGCCACCGTCCGTCCCATGCCGGCCAGCCAGTCAGTGGTGCCCGGGGTATGAACGAGAGAGGTCGGCGGCACCGGCGCGACGGCGGCCACCGGTGCGGCTTCGGGCTCCGGCTCGGCGACCGCGGCCGGCGGTGGCGGTTCGGCCCGCACCACCGTCGCCGGAGCGGAGGTCGGCCGGCGGTACAACTGCCGGTAGTCGGGCCGCGGCGCCGGCTTGCGCTGACTGGAGAGCCGCCAGCCAATCGCCCCGCCCAGCGCCAGGACGACCAGCACTACCGCCAGCCCGCCCAGCACCAGCATGAGAGAGCCCGAAGGCGCCGCCGCCGGCTCGCCCGGCCGCTCGCCCGGGGTGCCGAGCAGCGCCTTCAACTCTTCACCGCCGCGGTCGATGACTTCGGCGCCAAGCCGGCCCTCGTCGGTGACCACGCCTTCCAGCTGATTGAGAGCGAGGCCGTAGCTGCGCACGAGACCGGTGATCTCGGCCAGCGCCGCCCGGACCGGCGCCTCCAGTTGCAGCCGCGCGAATTCTCCCAGCCGGCTGCGCACCTGATCGAGATCCTGGCGCGCCCGCTCGGGGTCGCGGGGGTCGCGGCGGGTGATGAAGTGCTCGACCGACTGCTGCACCAGCAACAGGCTGATCACGGCATCGCTGACGATCGAGGCGTCGGCGGGCTTGCTGGCGGCCATTATCCGCTGCAGGCGCAGGCGCATCTCGAGGGCGATCGGCTGCAGGCTGTTTTCGTTCATGCGGTCGCGCTGGCGGCGCAGTTCCAGCACCCGGCGGAACCCCTGCCAGTAGCTGTCGAGCCGCTGACGGGCCTCGTCGAGCCGCTGGCGCTCGTCGCCACCGGTCCGGGCCGCCGCCAGCGCGCCCAGCCGCTCGGTCAGGCGCTGATAGGGCTGCCCGAGCCGGGCTGCATCGTCGGCCTCGCTCTTGTCCTCGCTATGATTGAGCCGATCGACGACGGCCAATTGCAACTGGGCAAAGGTGGCGCCGACATCGTCGGGCAGCGGCGCGACATCGGCCGCCCGGGCCGGCGAGGCTAGGATCAGCATGGCGAGTACGGCCAGCGCGCCCGCGCTGCGGCGCCAGCCAGCCCTTCCGGTCGTGCTTTCCGTCTTGCGCGCCACGAGCCCTCTGCCCCCCGCCGCGGCGACTCTGCCGCCCCTGTTTCATGAAGCCCTTATACTCCGGGTTGACCGCCACCGAAAGCGCCGTCGGCGCCCGCCGTTCGCACTCACAGCGAATTTATCCCCAAAGCGCGGGCTCGGGCGGGTGGACCAGCGCCCCCTCGTAACGCAAACCCGGCGAACGATCGGCCGCCAGCAGCAGCGGGCCGTCGAGATCGACCAGCCGCGCCCCCTGCGCCACCAGCAAAGCCGGGGCCATGGCCAGCGACGAGGCCACCATGCAGCCGACCATCACGCCGAAACCGGCGGCCTCGGCGGCCTGTTTCAGGCGCAGGGCCTCGGTCAGGCCGCCGGTCTTGTCGAGCTTGATGTTCAGCACCTGATACCGGCCGCGCAGCCGGTCGAGGCCGTCGCGGCCGTGGCACGATTCGTCGGCGCCGAGCGGCACCGGCGAGGCAAAGCCGGCCAGAGCCTGGTCGGCCGCCGCCGGCAGCGGCTGCTCGATCAATTCGACTCCGAGATCGGCCAGCGCCGGAGCGAGCGCTTCCAGCTGCCCGAGACTCCAGCCCTCGTTGGCATCGGCGATCAGACGCGCCGCCGGCACCGCCCGCCTCACCGCCCGCACCCGCTCGAGGTCGCCTTCGCCGGTCAGCTTGAGTTTCAACAACGGCCGGCCGGCCGCGGCCCGCGCCGCCTCGGCCATCGCCCCGGGGCTGTCGAGGCTGAGGGTGAAAGCGGTGATCACCGGAGCCGGCGCCGCCGCGAGCCCGGCCAGCCGCCACACCGGCTGGCCGCTCAGTTTGGCCTCCAGGTCCCAGAGCGCGCAGTCGAGGGCGTTGCGGGCGGCCCCGGCCGGCAGCGCCCGCTCGAGATCGTCGCGCCCGAGTCCCGCCGCCACCGACGGCGCCAGCGCCGCCAGCGCCGCAACAACGCCGTCCAGGCTCTCGCCATAGCGGCCATAGGGCACGCACTCGCCGCGGCCAAGAGTGCCGCCGTCGCGGATTTCCGCCACCACCACCTCGGCGGCGACCTTGGCACCGCGGGAAATCCGGAATGAGCCGCGGATCGGAAAGCACTCGCGGCGGATGGTCAGAGTGCGCAACATCAGACGGGCTTTCCCTCGTGACAGGTCACCCTTCCCATAGCACAGATGCGGACACCGATGCGCCCCGGCCGTGCAACGGCCCCACTCGCCCACGGGATGAAGCCGTGCTAGAGTGGTGTTAATCAAGTACAGCCGCCCGTTAACAGGACTCTGCCCGAGATGATCGCCTTCCTTCGGAAGCCCGCCCTCGCCGTGTTCGCCGCCCTCGCCCTGCTGCTGGCGAGCAGCCTGTCCGCGACGGCCCAGACCCGGCAATTGACCGACGACCAGATCCGGACCATCGAGTACCACTACAACCTCGACAAGTTCATGGTCGCGGGCTGCGTTCTTGGCGCAACCTTCGGCGCCATCACCGGCCTCATGACCCTCTCGGGCTTCTCGGTGATCGCCTCGGTACCCTATATTTCGACCGGCTGTTCGCTGGGCTTCCTGATTGGCCCCACCACCATGATCATCCGCGACTATCTGCGCTCGCTGAGACACCCCGAGGGCGCCAATCATCTGCTGCCCTCGAAGGATCTGTGATGAGCGCAGTCCTGATCGCCGCTTCGGGGCTGTCGCTGGCGATCTGGCTCCATCTGCTGTTTTTTCACGGCCGCTTCTGGCGTTGCGATCAGCGGCTCGACGAGGACGGCCCGCCGCCCGCCGCCGGCTGGCCCGAAGTCGTGGTGGTGGTGCCGGCACGGAACGAGGCGACGGTGATCGGTCAGAGTCTCGGCTCGCTGCTGCATCAGGATTATCGCGGCCGCTTCCGGATCGTACTGGTCGACGACCACAGCGAGGACGGCACCCGCGCCATCGCCGATCAGGTCGCGGTCGCGGCCAACGCCACCCGGCGCCTCGCGGTCACCGGCGCCCGGCCGCTGCCGGCCGGCTGGTCGGGCAAGCTGTGGGCGGTGTCCGAGGGCGTGACCCACGCCGCCGAACTCGCGCCCGAGGCGCGCTACCTGCTGCTGACCGACGCCGACATCAGCCACGACGCCGGCAGCCTCTCCCGGCTGGTGGCCAGGGCCGAGGCCGAACGGCTGGATCTGGTGTCGCTGATGGTCCTGCTCGACCACAATGGCTTTTGGGCCGGGCTGCTGATTCCCGCCTTCGTGTTCTTCTTTCAGAAGCTCTACCCCTTCCCCTGGGTCAACAGCCCGGGGCACCCGATGGCGGCGGCAGCAGGCGGCTGCATCCTGGTGCGCCGGCAGGCCCTCGAGGCCGCAGGCGGCATCGCCCGGATTCGCGGCGCCCTGATCGACGATTGCACCCTCGGCGCCGTGATCAAGGCCGGGCCGGGGCGGATCTGGCTTGGCCTCACCAGCCGGCTGATCAGCCTGCGCCCCTACACCCGGTTCGGCGAAATCTGGGATATGGTCGCCCGCACCGCCTATACCCAGCTGCGCTATTCGCCGCTGCTGCTGCTCGGCACCGTCTCCGCCATGGCGCTGACCTACCTCGCGGCGCCACTGGCCGTGCTGACCGCGCCGCTGCATCAAGTCTGGCTCGCGGCGGCGCTCGGGCTCGCGGCCTGGGGACTGATCGTGGTCGCCTACCGGCCGACCCTGACCCTCTATGGCAAGCCTGCGGCGGCAGCACTGTTGCTGCCGATGGTCGGCTTTCTGTATAGCTTGATGACCGTTGCCTCGGCGGCGCGCCATTGGCGCGGCCGGGGCGGACAGTGGAAGGGCCGGACCTATCAGGCCAGCCCGGCTGGTGGTGATTGTGCCAGCGCGGCAGGGGCAGGGAGAGAGGCCGAGTGACCTCATCGGTTGAAACGCCCTCGGGAAAAACGGCCGGAACCGAGAATTTTCCGGTCGGTTCCTGGCTGTTGCCGGCGCCGCTGCGCCCCCATGTCGCGGCGTTTTACGCCTTTGCCCGCGCCGGCGACGACATCGCCGACAACCCGGCCCTGGCCCCCGAGGACAAGATCGCCCGCCTCACCGCCTTCGGCGAGGCGCTGGCAACCGGCAGCGGCGATCCGCGCCTGTTCGCCAAGGCCCACGCCTTGCGCCGGAGTCTGGCCGAAACCGGCGTCACCGCCCGGCACGGCCTTGATCTGCTCGATGCCTTCAAGCAGGACGCGGTCAAGAACCGCTATCGCAGCTGGGACGACCTCATCGCCTATTGCAACCTGTCGGCGGCGCCGGTCGGGCGCTATCTGCTCGACCTCCACGGCGAAAGCCGCGATGGCTGGCCGGCCTCCGACGCCCTGTGCAACGCGCTCCAAGTGCTCAACCACCTGCAGGACTGCCAGGAGGATCACCGGGAGATGGACCGGGTCTATCTGCCGCTGGCGTGGCTGGAGGCCCAGGCCGGCGCGGTCGAGGCCCTGCAACAGCCGAAGGCCAACGGCGCCGTGCGCACCGTGCTCGACCTCTGCCTCTCGGAAACCGAGGATCTGCTGGCCATCGCGGCCGAATTGCCGGCACGGCTGCGCAGCCGGCCGCTGGCCATGGAATCCTCGGTGATCCTGCATCTCGCCCGCCGCCTTGCCCGGTTGCTGCGCCGGGACGATCCCCTGGCCGGGCGGGTCAAGCTGAGCCGCGCCGATTTCGCGGTCTGCGGCCTGCGCGGCATCGTCCATGGCTGGCTGGCCGCTGGCAGCAAGGCGGGAATGCCCCAATGAGCGCTGCCGCCCCCGCCGCTGCCCCGGCCTTCGATCTCGCCGCCGCCAACGCTCATGTCGTCGCGGTGGTGGAACGCGCCAGTTCCTCGTTCTCGATGGGCATGAAGAGTCTGCCCCCGGCCGAGCGTCAGGCGATGTTCGCGATCTACGCCTTCTGCCGCGAGGTCGACGACGTCGCCGACGAGGGCGGCAGTACCGAGGAGCGACTGGCCGAACTCGAACTCTGGCGCGCCGAGGTCGCCAGCCTCTATGCCGGCGCGCCGACCCGCCTGACCAGCCTCGCGCTGCTGGAGCCGGTGCGGCGCTTCAATTTGCCGCAGGAGGAGTTTCTGGCTCTGATCGACGGCATGGAGATGGACGCCCGCGAGACCATGCACGCCCCGGACATGGCCACGCTGCTGCTCTATTGCCGCCGGGTCGCGGGCACCGCCGGACTGTTGTCGCTGCCGATCTTCGGCGCCGACGAGCCTGAGGCCCCGACCTTCGCCCTCGCGCTCTCCAACGCCCTGCAACTGACCAACATCCTGCGCGACATCGCCGAGGACGCCGGCCGCGACCGGCTCTATCTGCCGCGCGAACTGCTGCTCCGCCACAGCATCGACCCCGACCTGCCGGCCAAGACCGTCTATCGGCACCCCTCGCTGGCCTGGGTGTTCCGCGATCTCGCCCGCGAGGCCCGCCGCTGTTACGCCGAGGCCGACCGCGCCCTGGCCCGCTGCAACCGTAAGCGCCTGCGCCCGGCGCTGCTGATGATGGCCATCTACGAGGCCGTTCTCGACCACCTTGAACGCACCGGCTGGCGTCCCGACGCCCCGCCCCCCAGGCTGTCCAAACCCGCAAAACTGTGGGCCGCCCTCACCCGTGGCTTGTTGAGGCCGGTATGGCGTCCGTCCACATAGGGGACGCCATATCGCAGTTACTACTTATATTTCAATATGATAGGCAAGATCGCTTGCCTGTATGTGGGACGGTAATGTGGGACGGTTGCCCTTTATTCTGGAACTTTAACCACACACCTGTGAACTCAGGTGAATGCTTCTAAAACATCGAGTCGCACCTATGTTTTCGGTCTCCAAAGAAGTCGCCGCCGCCGTTCCCACAGCGTACCTCGACCGAGG